>OATU01001723.1_pt1 | contig 12339 bp, 11 predicted proteins | sample 1516711 | NCBI WGS metagenome assembly OATU01 (sample SAMEA2579971, study PRJEB22360) | human gut metagenome | biome: human gut; feature: human-associated habitat; material: faeces | place: Denmark | collected 2008/2010 | reverse complement strand
ATATAGAATGAAACAGTTCTATGGACTCTATAAAGATAACGCAATTGTGTCACCGCTGTTGACACAATTAAGTTGGTCCAATCATTTGTTGATTATGTCTGGATGTAAATCAGATGTTGAACGAGAATTTTATATGAGATTGTGTATTAAAGAGAATTATTCAAAAAGAGAATTAGAACGTCAGATTAATAGCGGCTATTATGAACGGGATATGCTTTCACAAGAAAAACTATTGCCAGAGCCGATAAAAAGATTGAAAGATAATCCATTTTTAGATTCGTATATCATAGGATTTCTTGACTTACCGAAGAATATATTTCAAAAATGGATTTTTATTTGGAGGTATTAGATCGCCAAAAGAAAAAGGAAAATCCGAGCGTGGGGATGATTCTTTGTGCATCTAAGGATGAGGAAGTTGTAGAGTATGCCATGAACAGAACAATGTTTCCAATGATGATGGCTGAATATAAGTTTCAATTACCGGATAAAACTGTATTACAGAAAAAATTATAGGAATTAATTAACATGCCTTTGTTGGAGGAATAAATATAATTCTAGTTATAAGGTGTTCTGCGGAATAATAAGAAGCCCTGCGTTTGTAACGTGTTTGCAGGATCAAACGTAATATAGGTAATCCCATACAAAGACTATAAAGTAGACGTATTATATTTTGAGGATAGGAAAATAGTCTGCTGTGATGCAAGTCATCTTTTGGAGAAAAAAGTGCTTAAACAGTGAAAGGGTATCGAGTTCTTTATGAATGCATGTATAATTTTAAAGAATACTTTGGCATGGGATATTACTGGAACAAGAGGCGAAAGAAGCTGCCTGGATTTGGATCCCGGTATGTTATATGAAGCAGAAAGTGAAAAGGACTGCCAAATCTGCATCCACAGTTTTCTAAATGTGGATCGTCCTTTGGGGACAGATTATTTCAAATAGTTTTTAGAAACCTCCCAGGATTTCAATCTTGGGAGGTTATACATTTTGGAGCAGTATATTTATGTCGCTGCTGTCCACGTGATTGCGTTTGGTAAATCAGCTGTGCTACGAATGTTTTTTCGTATAGATTCTCAGGCATAAGCGGTAGCTTCCCCAAAGGAGTAAAAGCGATATGATGAGTCCGATCAGGAGCAGGAGTCTTGCATCCAATGTGAAGATGGACATGAAGTCGATACCGTTATAAGTAAGCGCATAACTGAGAGCGCAGAGGACAACAAAGATGAGGTAAAGGATCGTTCCTTTTTTGTTGCCAAGTGCGAAGAACCCGATGCTGCTTGCAGCGAGAAATGCAAGGGAGAGGAGCAAGCCGCCTGCCCATACAAGAAGACCGGTCTTTAAGTCTGTTGTATGATGGAGATATACATAAACAAATACGGTAAGCAGTGAAAGTATTCCTGTAATTCCGCAAAATAAAAGGCAGGATAGAAAATGAGAGCGCACAATTTCTTTCTTTGAGAGCGGATATGTCAAAAGAATATCGTCAAATTTGCAAAGCTCATTCTGTTCCATTGTATATTGAAGCGGGCTGGAAATCATCAGTGGAAAAATAATCATAGTCATAAGGCAGAAGATATAAAAATCTGTTCCTAATATTACCATAATCCCTACCAATCCAAAACCGAAAATAAATTCCAATAGATTTTTTGTAATTCGAAATGTTTCAAAATAATTTTTTAAAATAAGTCCTGACATGGCACGTGTTCTCCTTTCACCTGGAAGAGCATTAAGTCTTCGATAGATGCATTTTCAATTTCCAAATCTGGGAAGATTTTCCGCAATTCCTGCTTGTTTCTGACCATTACTTTGTAACCATAGGGTTCCCTGCGGTAGGATAGGATATCTTCCGGATGCAGAGTATCAAAAAATTCTTTTCTGCAGTTGATGATTCCGAAATTTTCCTGAATTTCATCATAAGTTTTTACAAAAAGAAGCTGTCCTTCATGAATGAATGCAATGTAGTCGGCAATCTTATCCAGATCACTTGTGATATGGGAGGATAAGAGGACAGTGTGGTCTTCGTCTTCCGTGTACCTGCGGACGATATCAAGAATCTCTTCACGGAAAATCGGGTCTAATCCACTTGTAGCTTCATCCAGAATCAGAAGCTTTGGGGCATGGCTGAATGCGATCGCAAACTCCAGCTTCATTTTCATTCCTTTGGAGTAATGTTTCAGCTTTTTGCGTTTTGGAAGATGAAACTCTTCCAGATACTGTTCATATGCAGCCATATCCCAGTTCTTATATACTTTGGATAACATTTTCCCGATAAACGCGGGAGTAAATTCCAGATTATAATGAGAGACGTCGAAAATAACGGCGATATCTTCTTTAATCTCTTTTTCTTGTGTGCGTAAATCTTTTCCGAGGATATGAAGCATTTCATAATCGGAGTCAACCAGTCCGAGGATGGAGCTGATAAGAGTAGACTTGCCTGCGCCATTGGCGCCGATGAGCCCCATGACAGTTCCGGCTGGAAGGTCAAGGGAGATATCCTGAAGGCGGAAGTCTTTATATTCTTTTGATAAATGTCTGATTTCAATCGCGTGTTTCATTATGATTCCTCCGTAAATATTACTTGAAGCGTGCTTTGCAGTTCGTCCAAAGTCAACCCGCTCTGTCTGGCAAGGCTGCTTGCCTCTTCCAGTAAATCTTCAATTTTCCGCAGATTTTCCTCCCGTATAAAGTCCTGATTCTCTGTGGATACAAAAGTACCTTTCGCAGGAATCGTGATGATGAAACCATCTCTGGAAAGCTCGTCATAAGCTCTCTGTGTTGTGATGACACTTACGTGAAGTTCTCTGGCAAGCTTTCGCATGGAAGGCATGGGAGCTCCGGGCTTTAATTCACCGGTCATGATCATTTCTTTGACCTGGGAAGTAATCTGTTCGTAAATCGGTTTTGTACTTGTGTTTGTCAAAATAATTTCCATTATAAACCACCTTAATATGCGCATACTGTATATGTTTTATAAGTACAGTATATACGATAATGTACTTTCTGTCAATATCGAATATATACAGTTTGAGAAAATGATATACAGCTGATTTTTCTATAAGAATCGATCGGACTGGGAAGCAGACCGGCGGAATGCGGGTTCAAAAAGAAATTGAAAAAGCCGGGTAGAAAGACTAAACTGGAAGAGGAGGTATTTTTAATGAAAGAAAAAATTGTAATCAGAAATGAAGAGAAAAGAGACTGGGCAATTGTGGAAGCCATTACAAGAAAAGCTTTTTACAATCTTTATATGCCGGGATGCGCAGAGCACTATTTGGTTCACATCATGCGGGAACATGAGGATTTTGTGAAGGAACTGGATTTTGTCTTAGAGTTAAGCGGAGCGGTGATCGGAAATATTATGTATACGAAAGCAAAATTGACAGATGAAGCGGGGAATGAGAAGGAAATCTTAACATTTGGTCCCGTTTGCATTCTTCCGGACTATCAGCGTATGGGATATGGGAAACTGCTCATGGAACATTCCTTTCAGAAGGCAGTGCAGTTAGGATACGATACCATCGTCATATTTGGAAGTCCGGTCAATTATGTCAGCCGCGGGTTTAAAAGCTGCAGGAAATATAATGTTTATGTAGAGGATGGGAAATATCCGGCAGCAATGATGGTAAAAGAGCTGATCCCCCATGTGCTTGACGGGCACACCTGGACGTATCAGGACAGCCCGGTTATGGCAGTCAGTGAAGAAGAGGCGGCACGTTTCGACGAGAAGCTGGAGCCGATGGAGAAGAAATATCTGCCAAGTCAGGAGGAATTTTACATTATGAGTCATTCATTTATAGAGGAATAGAGAACGAACGTGAATGGCTGCAGATTGAAAAAATCTCCCACAAAACCGATAGCTGTTTCGGTTCTGAGGGAGATATTTTTATTCTAAAATCGTTATTGTCCAGGTGTTGCGGTAAGTTCCTCCGGCATTTAAGCTTATGAGATCTTCCTGTGTTTCCAGATCTTCTATGACATCTACCCTTGCAGAGAGCGAAGACCATGGCTCAATGCAGATATAGTTCACAGTTGTTTTTGGCCAATGCCAAAGGCCGAGATATTCCATCTGCGGGAAACATACTTTGACTCCTCTTGTACCTGCCGGTGATCTTAAAGTGACTTCCCGTTCCATATTTTGGAGTACAATCACATCGTTATCGAACAAGTCATGGGATAATGGCAGTTGAATATCATTTTGCAATGGAAAAGATTTCTTTTCTCCGGTAACAAAGCATTTTTCTGAAAAGATCACACGCTCCGGATGGCATTTTTCCCCAAATTCCAGGATATAGTCTTCAAACTGCAGCTTCGGTTCAAGCGGAACACAAAATCCCGGATGACCACCGATACCAAAGTACATTGTTTTGTCATCTCGATTATGAATCTCAGAAGTTATTGAAATCTGGTATCCATCGATCTGATAATGCAACAGATATTCAAAATGAAACGGATAGCATTTTCTTAATTTTTCAGTATCTGTGATGCCAAATGTCAGATGATCTGTCGTCTGTTCCAAGAGTTCCATTTCTTCGTAAGGAAGAAAACCGTGAATGTCTAAAGAATAGTACTTGCCCTGATACTGATACGTTTTATTATTCAGCCGGCCAACATATGGGAAGAGGTTCAGAGCGCGGTCCGGCCATGTGGCAGGATCTCCCTGCCAGAGATATTCTGTTCCGTCATTTGTCCGGACAGACTGCATTTCGCCGCCTTTTGCAGATATTGTCACATGTAAATTTTCACTATTTATCGTATAGTTCATATATAGAATCTCCTTTACGTTTCAATTGAGAGCAGTACCGTTTGTAATATGGGAAAATATATGAAATACTTTTTTATTATACATGGTATTGTAAAGAAAAGAAAGATACTGCCAGCAGAAAAAAAGATATTGTAAAAGGAAAATTTTGTCAAGTGTGGAGTGAAAGCGGTTGTAAATATGGTGAATATGTGTAAAAATAATAGAGGGAAAAAGGAGGGGCAGATAGAAAAATCCATAGTGGAAAGTGATAAAAACAAATTGATAAAATTATGAAAAACAACTAAAAAAATACATTGTATAGCCGAAAATATTGACAGATAAGATGCTATATGATAGGTTATAGGATGTGAGAGCAAGTGAGGAGAAGATATATGGCAAAAATACAGAGAGTGCCTTTACAATATGAGATTATTTCTTATATTGAGAATTATATAGAAGAGAACAATTTAAAGGCAGGGGACCGTCTTCCGTCTCAGGCAGAGTTGCTGGAGATGATGGGGGTGAGCCGGACTGCCTTGCGGGAAGCGATCAAGACATTAGAAGCAAAAAATGTTTTGGAAGTTAAAAACGGGAAAGGCGTCTATGTAAAAGATGATTTTCAGGAAGCACTCTATGATCAGGTAAATTTTGTAAAAGAGCAGCAGTCGATTGTGCAAATGCTGGAGATCCGTCTTGTGCTGGAAAAGGAAATGCTGAAACTGATCGTACAGAATAGTACGCAGGAAGAACTCGATGATCTCGGAGAAGTTGTAAAAGTCCTGATGGAAAAATATCGTCGGGGAGAAAAACAAAATAAAGAGGATGAAGAGTTTCATAGAAAATTATATAAAATGTGTCATCATGAAGTGCTGGAACAGCTTTTAAGCTTTTTGGCAAATCAGATGAGAACATTATGGAATTTCCCACTGGAACTGGAGAGTCCTTTTACAACGACGATTCCTCTGCATGAAGAGCTGTATCAGGCAATCTGCAGCAGGGATGTGAAAAAAGCAATTGAGATTGATAAAACAATTTTGAAAATGGAGATTAAGGAAATTAAAGAGCTTTAAAACTCTTTAATTTTTAGAAAATAAGCTATATTATAGCATATACCATATAGCAACAAGGAGGAGCGAATGAGTACACTGTTTGAACTGGAGAGGATGGAGCGGCTTGCCCAGGATATCGAAAAACTGAGATGTCCGCTCAGTATTCCGATCCGGGATTATAAGATGCATGAGGGAAAATTAAAAGATGGAGAAAAGTGCAGTACAGAGGACTGGCAGGATTATCGGATTGATACACCATGGAATACATTGGATTCTCACCGCTGGCTTCGCACGACCGTCACGATTCCGGAAGAAATGGATGGAAAGCATGTAGAAATGCAGCTGATTTCGGGAAGAGAGGGACAGTGGGATGCAACGAATCCACAGATGCTTTTCTATATCGATCAGCAGCTGATTCAGGGGGTGGATGTCAATCACAGAGAGGTGACTCTTTCAACAAGTGCAAAATCAGGAACCACATATGAGATTGCCATGCTGATCTACAGCGGTTCAGTCCCGGGAGATTTGATATTCAGAAGCAATCTGATCGTGATTGATGATGCAGTGCAGAAGTTTTATTATGATTTTTCCATTCCGGTACAAAGTGCGAGACTTTTGAAAAACAGCGATGTTGAAAACAGCAGAAAAATCTTACAGAAGCTGAATGCGGCTGCAAATGCGATCGATTTAAGAAAACCATATAGTGATACATTCTATCATTCTTTGGCAGAAGCCGATGAACTTTTAGTCAAAGAATTTTACACAACGGTAGATCAGGATGCCCCTCTTGTGAGTGCGATCGGACATACCCATATTGATATCGCATGGCTGTGGACTGTGGAGCAGACAAGGGAAAAAGTGCTTAGAAGTTTCTCAACGGTATTAAGGCTGATGGAACAATATCCGGATTATAAGTTTATGTCAAGCCAGCCGATTTTATATCAGTTTGTCAAAGAGCAAGAGCCAGAGATGTATGAGAAAATTAAGCAGAGGATCAAGGAAGGCCGGTGGGAGGCAGACGGAGCCATGTGGCTGGAAGCAGACTGTAATCTGACCGGGGGAGAATCGCTTGTAAGGCAGATTATAAAAGGAGAAAGATTTTTCCAGGAAGAATTTGGAATTTCCAGCAAGTCCTTATGGCTTCCGGATGTATTTGGATATTCGGCAGCATTGCCACAGATTTTGAAACGTTCCGGGATTCCGTATTTTATGACGACAAAGATTGCATGGAACCAGTACAATCAGCTTCCGAATGACACGTTTATGTGGAAGGGAATCGATGGAAGTGAAGTGTTCGTCTTTATGCCGACGGCATGTGATTTTGACAGAACGCTTGGGTTGAACGTATCCTTTACTGATACAAGAAATACAACAACTTATACGGGGATCATCAATCCGAATATGGCGCTTGGTACGTTCAAGCGTTTCCAGAACCGTGATCTGACGGAAAATACAATCATGTTGTTTGGATTTGGAGACGGAGGCGGCGGACCGACAAAGGAAATGCTGGAAAATGCAGAAAGACTTCGCTATGGAATGCCAGGCATCCCGAGGATCGAGCAGGAATTTGAAACAGAATTCTTTGACCGGACTTACGACACGATTGCAAAACTTCCGGATATGCCAAAGTGGAATGGAGAATTGTATTTTGAATATCACAGAGGAACCCTGACCTCGATGGGAAAAAACAAAAGGTATAACAGAAAAAATGAAATTCTTTATACACAGTTAGAAACACTGGCTTCGATGTTAAAAGAAAAAGGTGTGGAGTATCCAGAAAAAGTCATTGAGCGGGGATGGGAGATTCTGTTGTTGAATCAGTTCCATGACATCATTCCGGGAAGCTGTATTGAAGAAGTTTATGTACAGACAGATAAGGAATATGAGGAAATCTTCGCCAGAGGGAAAGAAACGTTACATCAGCTTGCAGAAAAAGGTGCAAGATCTATTTGCACAGACGATCATGCAATCATTGTGTATAACACACAAGGGTATGTGCGAAATGACATCATAGAAGTGGAAGGACTTGAAAAAGCAGCAGTTGCGAAGATTATGGATGAGGAAAGAAATTCACTTCCAATGCAGAGAACTTCCGAAGGGAAAATTGTATTTTATGCGGAAGATATTCCAAAGCATGGATATAAAGTATTCTATTATGCAGAAGGAAACGAGGAAACACAAGAGGCAGAATGGGATGGTCATTTTGAAAACAGATTTTACCATGTGACATTCAATGAGGCGCTGGAGATTGTTTCCCTTATAGAAAAAGAGACTGGAAAAGAATTTATACAAGAAGGAAAAAAGGGAAATGAACTTGTGACTTATGAAGACCGTCCGATGAACTGGGACAACTGGGATATTGATGTGTTTTATAAGAAAAAGCCATATTTTGCAGATAAAGTTTCTGAAGTTCGTATTATAGAAGACGGAAAAGTAAGAAAAACATTGGAGATTGTAAAACAATTTGCAGATTCAGTAGTCACACAGCACATACATCTTTATCATGATATTCCAAGAATTGACTTTGAAACGCATGCAGACTGGAAAGAACACAATGTGTTGTTAAGAGTGAACTTTCCGGTAGATGTAAATACGACAAAAGCAACGTATGAGATTCAGTTTGGAAATGTGGAGCGGGAAACAACGAATAATCATAGCTGGGATACTGCGAAGTTTGAAGCATGTGGTCACAAGTGGGCAGATCTGTCAGAAGATAATAACGGAATCAGTCTGTTAAATGACTGCAAGTATGGATATGGAATTAAAGATGGAAACTTATCGCTGACTTTGATCAAAGCAGGTACTTATCCAAATGAGCATGCGGATATTGGAACACATGACTTTACATACTCGATTTATCCGCATGCCGGAAGATGGCAGGATGCAGAGACAATCGAAATGGCATACAACCTGAATGTTCCGCCGGTTGTCGTTTTGCAGGATAAGAATGCAGGAGAGGAAACCGTAAAAGAATTTGTGGCATGCGATGCAGAAAACTGCTTTATCGAAGTGATCAAGGAGGCGGAAGATAAAAATGGTACGATTGTCCGTATGTATGAAAATAAAAACAGACATACGAAGACAAGGATGATCCTTCCAGATTTTGTAACACAGATGTATGAGTGTAACCTTCTTGAAAAAAATGAAAGAGAAATGGAAGTGAATGCACACGCAGCAGAAGTGATTCTGAAGCCATATGAGATCAAAACATACAGAATCGTATAGGTGCTTATCAGGCAGGAGGGAAAAAATATGTTAAAAAAGTTAGTGGAACTCTGGGGCGTCAGCGGATATGAAAAACAAGTTTCTGACTATATTGCAGAACAAGTCCGAGCATATGCAGATGAGATTACAAGAGATGCAATCGGGAATCTGATCGTTTTAAAAAGAGGAAACGGTGAAAACAAAAAGAAGATCATGGTTGCAGCGCATATGGATGAGATTGGTCTCTGCGTTGTGAAAATCACACCGGAAGGATTTTTAAAAGTCAAAAAAGTCGGAGGTGTTTCGGCACACTGCTCTTTCATGAACCGGGTGGTCTTCCGAAATGGAATCGTGGGAACGGTAGCCTCTTATGCAAAACCGGAAGAATTCAAAAGCGGAGAGATTGATAAACTCTACATTGATATCGGGGCAGGATCAAAAGAAGAGGCAGAAAAATATGTAAGTGTCGGCGACTGTGCAATGTTTGAAGGGCCGTATCAGGAACTTGCAGGAAGAAATGTGATGGCAAAGGCATTTGACGACAGAAGCGCATGTTATATCCAGATCGAAGCGTTAAAGGAGATGGATGTGCCATACCATGATGTCTATTTTGTATTTACTGTGCAGGAAGAAGTCGGACTTTTCGGAGCGACAACATCCTCCGAGAGAATCCGTCCGGATCTTGGAATTGCGGTCGATATTACGGGATCCTTTGATGTGCCGGGAGACGAGAACGGTAATGCAGTCTTAGGAAAGGGAGCTGCAATCTGTGTCAGCAATGCAAGTGTGGTATGCGATGAGGAAATGGTAGAACAGATGGTGCAGTGCGCGAAGGAGAAGCAGATTCCATATCAGTTTGATGTACTGGCAAATGGAGGCACAGATGCCGGAGCAATCAACAAATCTTACCGGGGTGTGAAAGCAGTGGGAATTTCCGTGCCAACCAGATATGGACATTCGCCGAACAGCATCATTAACCTGGATGATGTGAAGGCATGTATTGAATTACTAAAAGCTTATGTGGAACGTCCACTTCGTATTATTACGGAAGAAGTGTTCAAATAAAAAATCAGGAGGAAAAACAGATGAAAGGGAAAAAAGTGAAAAAGCTGATTGCACTTGTTGCAGCAGTGACAGTGGCAGCCGGCAGTATGGCCGGATGTTCGGGCAAAGAAAAGGAAACAAAAAAAGAAGAAAAAATTGCGAACATTGCAATGTCCTCAGAGCCGGACAATATTGACGGCAGCCGCGGGGACAGCAGTGCAAAAGGTGCGATCATTCTGGAAGTGCAGGAATCATTGCTGAGAATGGATGAGAATGGGGAGACACAGCCTGCAGGAGCAGAAAGCTGGGAAATCTCAGAGGATGGACTGGTGTACACATTCAAAATCCGTGACAACAAATATTCAGATGGAACAAAGGTACTTGCAGAAGACTATGCGAACTGTCTGATCCGTACTTTAGACCCGGAAGTGGCAAGTACATATGCGGCAAACTACTATTTTATCAAAGGTGCAGAAGCATACAATACGGGGAAAGGTTCTGAAGAAGAAGTAGGAATCAAAGCGCTGGATGAATCCACACTGGAAATCACATTAAATCAGCCGGTTCCATATTTCCTGAAAATGCTGACGTCGAATCAGTTTACTCCGATCCCGAAGAAACATACAGAGGGGGAGAAAAATGTAACTTATGGTGCAGATGCTGAAAACATGAGCTTTTCAGGTCCGTTTATGATCGAAGAATGGACAAGAGGAGAAGGATTTACATTAAAGAAAAATCCAGAATACTGGGATGCAGAGAGTGTCAAACTGGACGGAGTGAATTTCCTTCTCGTGCAGGAACAGAACACACAGCAGCAGATGTTTGAGCAGGGAAAACTGGATCTGATTGAAAATATTCCAGCAGAATATTATGACAAAGTAAAAGGGAAGATCGACAGCGGCGATATCAAATTAGTGGAATGGCCAAAACCAAGTATACTGTATCTGACCTTTAACAATCAGGATCCAGAGGGAATCTTTACAAATGCAAAAATCCGTCAGGCATTTTCACTTGCGATCGACAGAGAACTTTATTTTGAAAAAGTGGTAAAGAAAGATGCTGTGGCATACGGACTGATTCCGCCGGCTACAAGCATTGGAGATGCAAAATTCCGTGACAATCACGAAGAACCATTACTTGCCCTGAAGGATCAGGATCCGAAGAAACTTCTAGAGGAAGGGTTGAAAGAAATAGGACGAGAGGGTGAACAGATTGAGATTACTTATTTGCAGGGGGATGCAAATAATAATACAAAGGTTCGTTCTGAATTTTTCCAAAATCAGTGGGAAACAAAGTTGGGCGTGAAAGTAAAAATAGATACAGCAGCAGATAATGCGACATTCAATAACATGGTCAACAAAGGAGAATATCAGGTTTGCAACACCGGATGGGGAGCAGACTACAATGATCCGATGACATTTATGAAGATCTTTACATCCGATGACAGTAATAACAATCCGAAATATTCGAATCCAGAATACGATGAATTAGTGAATGCATGTATGTCTGAGACAGATATGAAAGTACGTGAAGAAAAATTTGCAGAGGCAGAGAAGATTTTATTAGAAGATGCAGCAATTGCTCCATTAAATTTTGGATTACAGAAAAATCTTGTCCAGAAGAGACTGGAAGGTGTTACATTCAGTGGACTTGGAGGACCGGACGTAGAGTTAAAGAAAGCTGATATCAAATAGAAAGATATCCGATATAATTTCACGGAACAGACGACCGGCGATTAAATTTAAAACAGCACACATTGAGTAAATTGCGTACAGACGGGCAGGGGATAGTGATATCTTCCTGCCCGATTAAGAAAGAAGGGAATGGAATGGTAAAATTTATTGCAAAAAAGCTGCTCTATATGGTCTTCACAATCTGGATTATTATGACAGCGACATTTTTCCTCATGAATACATTGCCGGGCGATCCGGTACAGTCAGGAACAAAAGTGCTTCCGGAAGCAGTGGCAAAGAATCTGGAGGCAAAATGGGGACTCGATAAACCGATTGGAGAACGATATGTGATCTATTTGAAAAATTTTTTAAAAGGAGATTTTGGTGAATCTTATACAACAGTCGGGCTGACGGCAAATCAGGTGATTGAAGAACGTCTGCCGGCTTCGATCCAGCTTGGCCTTCAGGCGGTAGGTCTTGGACTGGTGCTTGGACTGGCACTGGGAATTGTAGCGGCATTCCACAGAAATTCCTGGATTGATTTTATTGCGATTTTTGTCGCGATTGTCGGGGTATCGGTTCCAAGCTTTGTTTTTGCGGCGCTGTTACAGTTAAACTTCGGCGGCGG
>OATU01001722.1_pt1 | contig 12340 bp, 12 predicted proteins | sample 1516711 | NCBI WGS metagenome assembly OATU01 (sample SAMEA2579971, study PRJEB22360) | human gut metagenome | biome: human gut; feature: human-associated habitat; material: faeces | place: Denmark | collected 2008/2010 | reverse complement strand
ATACCATTTGAAATGGTTCGTCGTTTATTTCCCGGGGGGGGGGGGGGGAGCCGTATCGAGTTTTGTGATGTTCTTTCTGATTCCGGTCAGCGTATTCACGTGAAGCAATATTCCGGCTCTTCGGTAATGAGTCATTTGTTTAATCAAGGTCTTGTGTCGGCAAGTATTGAAAAAGACGGCACTGATTTTGCTGAGAAAGTTGATGGCAAAATCCAAAAGGTTGGTGAACAGGGGCATCTAGCACAGGACGAAATAGATGGTTTCCTTGTGGAGAACAATCCAGTTCGCGAAGTCGTTTTTGGTGTCATTCAGAAGAAAGACAATCGCAACCTCCCATTTTTCAGTAAAGTTGCTCTCTCATCGGTAAAGAAGCAGCTGAAACGTATGGGCATCGAAACGAAGTTCAACTGGATTGCGAGGGAGTGAGGAGTGCGTTGGCATCTTGGTCTATAGTGTGGTTCGGCCATTCTTTTCACGAACCTTTCATACAGGTAAGGAAAGCAAAGCTGCTGATAAACGGCGTGACGCATCGCGTCATCCATAGGCTGGGCACGTTCCGGCTCTTGGTTTCCGACTGTGGTTTCGTTTTCGCGAATAAAACGTACACAGGACACGGGCCACGCCTTTCATGACAGGACCGAAAACCTAAGATCAGCAAGGGTTCGAACGTTATCAAAACCGTTTCCTTTCCCACACTTTAAATTAAAGCTTAGAAGATATAATAGTCATCGGATTGATCGACGTTGATTGAATCAACTCGTAGACATGAAATTAACCAGTTCTTCGGAAGGGATTATCAATAATGGTAGTCGTACAAGAAGCATTCGATGTCCCGACAGATATTATGGCTAAATTGGCAACAGGAGAATACCGCAGAATCGGCGGAGTCGTCAGATATGCATCCGGAGTCCGTAATGGGCAAATCGTAAAGCTTCTAAAACCCGTTGATTCAAAAACAACAAAACAGGTACAAAGCGTTGGTGCCCAAATCATGAATTATGCGAAACGTAACAAACCAGTTTTGTATGTTGGCGGTGCGATTTTAGGTGTGATAACAGTTGGTGGAATCGTCTACTACAAGGTCAAAAACCACGAATCAGCTGCTGTGGTGAAATTTAAAAATGCACTGCAAGCATACCTCGATGAGATTCATGTCGGGAATCTGGATATCCAAACTATAGAAAATCTTATAACTGCACTAGATGATTTAAAGTCTCATAAAGATTATGATACATATAAAATCGGAATTTCAGTAGAAGATATGGATCTTCTTATAGAGAAGATCCATGATTACACAATCAATTTAGCCAACAATAACCAAATTGCTCTCACCGAGCAAGAATGCCATAGAACAGACGATTTCATCACGAATCTGCAGAATTATTCAAAAATACAGAAACGTATATTTGAAAAGGTTGCATAACGTTAACGTCGACACCAAGGTCGCGATTTTTACAGTGCTCAGCGAGATGGTAGGGTTTTGTGATCTCACCTAATTTGAGTCCACGGAACATCGATGTTCTTAGGCAAAGTCTTCTTAGAAACTGCCGTACGGGAACATCTTGACACGACCTGCCGTGTTCATTTTTCCGTATGTGCTGGCACGGTGTGTACTGGCATGGGTTTGGTTCGTTCCGTGGATTTGTTCCAGACCAGTTCGAACCAGCGGCCGCGGTTGCGGTCGACGGTCATGGCGAACAGGCCCTGGCGTACAAGGTCCAACGCCAGACAGCAGGCGAAAATGGCCAATACGCATACCGTCATGGCCGCGAGCGGATGCGCCGACAGGTACAGTTTGTCGAGCGGAAGCCAGTTCATCCAAAGAGCCTTGACCGCCGGATGATAGTGAACCAGGTAAACACCGAAAGCGGACCCGGCCAGACAATTAACGCAACGACTATGGAATTCCCTGCGCGCGAACAGTTCGAAAAGCCCGAATCCGATAAACATGGACGGGATCTTCCAATTATCGAAAATGAAGAACTGGAAACCCGCGCCCTTTCCGGTCATGGCGAAGACAAGCGAAAAAGCCAGGCAGTACACAACCTCGATACCCAAGCCGGCGAGAATAAGCTTCCAACAGGTCGCGGCGCTTATTCGCTCCATGTACCAGCGGTAGTACGAAAGCAGAACAAACCAGTACACGAACACAAGCACGGAACCCCCGTGCAGATCGTTGCGGGTAAACGGCAACAGGCCCGCGATGCCCCACATGAGCAGGGCGATTAGGGCGAGACTGCGATGCGCGCGCTCGCCCAACGCCTTCATGCCGGTCACGAGGAACGGGAGGAGAAGCAGGAACATGGCGTAGCTGGTCGGATACCACCACAGCGACGTCGTCAACGGCAACACGCTATGCGCCGCGAGTTTCAGCACGCTCCCCGAATACAATCCCGCCTTGCGGAGGAACAGGGTCGCGGCGAATAAGGCGAGACTCCAGAAAAGCAGTTCGCGTTCGAGAATCCAAATACGTTTGAGACTGCTTTTGAGGGTGTTCTGGCGGTCCAGCAGGAACCAGATGGAGATGGTGAAGAAGATGAAGTTCCCGACCCATCCGCCTCCCATGAGGAACTGGTAGGCGACCTTCGTGGGGGTTGGCGGCTGGGCGAGGAACCAATCGTATCTGTTGCCCACGCATAAATGAAAGCTGACGATCATCAGCATCGACAGCAGGCGAAGAAGCTCGATACTGGAATTACGCCCCCCATTTTGAATCCGTCGGCTGGGCCCGTCCAATCTTATGAGAAGCCGTGTCCTTTAATGCCATAATTGTTTCCCTTTCGTCTCTCCGCCTCTTTCCGACATTCCCCTCAAAAGGGGTAGTGCCCGAAAGTATGTGCAAACGTGATCTCGCCCGTCCATGGCGCGGTGATCAGTTCGCTCCCACGAGGTTGTCATCGAGCCGGGACATGTCCAGGTAGCGGCAGGTAGATCATCCGTTCGCGGTGACGTACCTGATGCGCGCGCAGACGAGCATGAGGGCGCTGTTGCCGTCGGGGAAGCTGCCGACCACGCGCGTGCGCCGCCTGATCTCCCGGTTGAGCCGTTCGATCATGTTGTTCGTGTGGATCCTCCTGCGGTGCCCCGCGGGATACTCGGGCAGCAGGCAGGTCATCGTCTCGCCGTTCCCCTCCCGCAGGCAGCTCGCCGCGGCCCTCAGCCTCCTGCCTTCCATCTGCCTGGCGACTTCCCCGGCCTTGGCCAGGGCGGCCGGAATCGTTCATTTCCGACGATCCGCTGGAGGACGGGAAAGCGACGTCGCCCGAACTGGAAGGCGACGTCTCGCCCGCATACGGGATCGGCGTCGGCTGGAACGAATTCCACACCGGCACGCGATATCCCAACGGCACCGACTGACGCCGAGAACCAGACCTAAAGCACCACAAAGTTCCTATAGGCCCAGCTCGATCCGACGGCGCAGGGCCTCGGCGTCGCCGACGTCCCGATCTGCGGGGCGTCGGCCGGATCTCTGGACTGCGGATTCATTACGCCGCGCGGCTGCCGCATGTTCAAAGCGCGTCCCGTCAGCCGCATGAGGGCGCGCCATGAGGCGCTGGCGCGCGACATCCTCGAGATCCACTCGGATTTTTTCATGGCCGTGTACGGATACAGGAAGATGCATGCCCAGCTGATCGCCCAGGGCCGGGATCCGGCCGAAATCGGAAGCGACCAGGTGATGAGAACGTCATGCGCGAGCTCGGCGTTCAGGGCGTCAGGCGCGGCAGGACGCCGGTGACGACGAAACCGGCGAAGGGCACGGGCGGACGACCGGATCTGGTGGAAAGGAAGTTCAAGGCGTCGGCACCGAACCGGCTGCATGTCGCCGACACCACCTACGTGCGCATGGCGGGGGGGGGGCGCCGCGTCTTAGGCCGGATCCCCCCCCCCCACGTTCGCCCGCCGCATCGTCGGCTGGGCGTGCGCCACCAGCATGGACACCGAGGAGCTGCCGTTGCAGGCGTTCCTCGCGATACGCCATTGGCCCAATGGGCCACGGCGCCCACGCCCGCGCCGAGCCGCCGGGCGGCTTGCCCCTGCCGCATGCCGCCCAATACTGGTTCGATCGCCTTCTGCCTGGTTTCCATGGGGATGATGGGGCTCCTCATACGTCCAGCGTAACGGGGATCCTTCGCCAGCCAGCGTTCCAGGCACTGCCTGGTCGGATGACCGAGACGTTCGACCGCTTCGGCGGTGGTCGTTGATGTCGTGAGATAGAGTTCCACCGCCCGCTTGCGTTCCTCGGGACCGGACATACGAAAATCCTTTCGTCCAGTCTCCAAGAAAATGTCCGCAGCCCCCCCTACCCGGCCGGATGAGTCCGGTACAATACCGTCAAAACCAAGGAACTATTGCGCGACTGTCTCCAAGAAAACGTCCACAGCACCTATCCCTCTCCTCGGAGAGTAGGCGCGAATATTGTTGGCTCATGAGTGCAACACCTTTTTGAGTTAAAGACTTCTAACACTTTCAGACCAAGACAAAATGTTTCGCCCTTATTCAGAACTCTATCTCTTTAATTTTCGAATAACACACGAAAGAGTGTCAAAAATCCAATACGCAGTATCTTCATGCAGGAGAAGTGCAATAATCAACCACGTGAGAATGTACCCGGCAAAGCCGGAAACAAGAACGATAAATGCTCCACCGGCAGTATAACCATTAACACCTGAATATGGGAGAAGAATCAAAATAATAAAAGCAACGGTAAAAGCAACTATATGACTAATAAGAGTCCGTAATGTATCCTTTAATGAAACAATCGATGTTAAAATATCACGGCTGTCTTCTATCTGTCGGATGAAGATGGCGCCTTCCGCAATAAGAATGGCAATCGAAGCGCCCACAGCTCCAAAACGATTATCAAGTAATATATTCAAAATAAAGCTAATAGGCACACCAATAAGATTGGCAGTAGCATATTTATTTTCACGTCCCAACGGCGTAAGAATACATAAACCAAAAAAGTAACTCATGCAAGAACAAAAATTGACTACACCGATAATTCGCACGGGCAAACTTGCGTCGAGATATTTAGATGAGGAGAATATAACTACAATCGGCTGCGCATATATAAGAAGAAAGAACATAATGCCCAAACAAATATTTAGAGTGAAATCATATCCTCGTTTTAGTAGAATCCTATACTTTCCAGGCTCTTTTTTCACATAATAAGCTAACCGCGGGATAAGCACTCCCACAATAGCATTAACAATCTGCCAACAAATATTCTTGAGTTTGGCGGCAAGCTGGTAGAACGCAACTTGGACATTACTGTCATTAAGCATTCCCAACAGAACGCTATCGAAGGCAATATACGTTGAAGAAGCAACTGTCATTACCGCAAAGGAACAAAGCGGTTTTATATGATGACGCAAGCAAATCGGAGCAAGTTGACAAAAATGCAATGTTCTAAATAGACGTAACAGATTAAGCACATTGTTGCCGCATACTATAAAAGCAAAAATTGCACCGTAGATAAGCCAATCGTCTGTATGACGAACAAACAGAAATATTGAAATAAGCGATACTAGTTTGAATACTACGCTACGAATCGTTATGTACTGATATTGTTCGATAGCTTGGTAATACCATTCAACGCCATAGGATTGCAATAATGTACTGACAAGGAACATCCACATTAAAGGAGCCAGTTCCTTGAATCGTGGAATGGTACAGATACATATAGCAAAGATACTTAAAACAATAATCGTAAAAATAGTGATGAAAATAAGTAGCTCACGCACAAGACTCGCTAAAGCACGTTGATCATCACGCACCTTAGCGCATTCTCTGACTCCATAAGCAGGTATACCCACCAAACATATAGTCGACAACCAAGTTGATAGGTTCTGCGCAAAGCTTACATTTCCGTATCCCTCAACTGAAAGCACTCGTGTCACATACGGAATCGTGATGATGCCTATAAACATATTGGACACAGTTAGAACCATGTTCATCATTGCATTGAATTTCACAGAATGAACTTGCAAATTTATTTCTTTCTACATCTTAGTTTTCATTGATAAGAAAAAGATTAACCACGTATACGCTCAGCAATTAGATTAATTATTTAAATAAAATGTTCTCATTAAATTTCCGAGCAAATAGCATCGGCGAATATATTAATTCTTGGTAGGCTTTTGTGCGAAAAGTTGTCAGATCTCCTTGATTCCATTGAATGAGACGCATTATAGCCCTATAATCATCATCAGCCTGAGGATGGTATATATTCTCTCGATAAGACGAATTTAGAATCATAGTTTGCAAAAACATTTCATCCGAGCAGAAAGAGTGAGCGAATATCTGTTTACACCAAGACCAGTTGTTCACGACATATCTGGCGAGATTATCAGTGATGCTGAACCATTGCGCTCCTTTGCCCAATACTGAAGAAGGAAACCTCCTCAGACGATTGATTCCGAGAGCTGGCTCAACTCGATTGAGAATCCTTTCAGTCCATTTGCATCGCCTCCCCAACATATTCTGAAACGGATGATATATAGAAATTCTCTACCGAGTGCGTGGAGTCATTGTTTCACCGAGTTCACTGAAATGGATGAACTCTTTACCTTTATGTTTAATAAAGAAATCATCTATATAGTCCATGTCATGCAAGGGTAAATCGAATCCGGAAATAAGATGATAATAATCGCTATTACTCTTCAGTGCCTCTTCCAGCAGTATTATCTCCGATTTGATTAGGGAATCGCCCCCCAGGCCACCGGAACGCGATGTACGAAATGTAACGTTCCGCGCTTGACTGACCCCTCGAAAAAAGCAGGATCAAAATCTTTTGATTTCGCATCCACATGCACGTATATGGAGCTGCGGGAATCATCCAACAATGTAATCAAAGTTTTCAATTGGTTCCAGTTAGTATGGGCTACAATAAGAAATGCGTGTCTCATTCTGGTCCTTTCTTAGAAGAGGTCGTTGGCGACGACGAAAGGATAGATTTGGTTCGACCCACCGATAACGGTCATATACATGAAATAGAACAACAAGTAGGCCGCATAAACCGAATACAATAGAGATTTGGAAAAACGGCAATGCTTGATTAGCGATGCATAGCCAGGTATTTTAAAAATACCTAAATATAGAGCTATTCGAAATAGGCTTGGCGAAATTAATTGCAATGGAAGAAGTGCGCTTTCAGCCAAAACAAGCGTCCACAAAATTTTGTTTTCATCGTTATTTTTCTTTCTATCTTGCACCAAGTAGAACAATGAAAGAATAATGAAAGGTAAACGGACGAGGACCGCATTGGTCATACTGCCAGAACCATCCCCGCGGCTAACATATTGACTGTATTTATCATCTAACAGGCCAAACGAATTCAGTTTAAGAATAACGGTAGGAATAAGTGCGGATATAGCTATAAAAACAATAATTATAGTATTTTTCTTTGATTCTTTTTTTATTTTGTTAAATAAATAGACAAAAACAAGTGGCCATAATCCTATTATAGCCGAATGATGGAACGAATAGGCGATAACAATCCATATCAGTGATTCCAGAAGATGTTTTTCTAACATTTCAAGAATGGCGATAAAAATAATCGAAAGCGCAACTGATTGTCTAAGAAGATTCAAAGTTGTCGGGTAGAAGATCAATAAATAAGTAGCCCAAGTGAATGTCAAGCTTGCAGTATTACATAGTTTTACACAGCATCCAAAGAAAATGCCATTAACAAGGAGCCCTAGCACAAAAAAGAAAACATGTGGATTGCTTGTGAAAAACCCAACTATATAGTTCAGGATTGCATACCCATATTCCGTCATGCCAATTCGTTTGCATTGACGCATATATTCCGTGAATGAATGAGACTGCGATGCGTCGACAAACACTTTTTTGCCGTAGACACCAATATCCGTCCCGATTGAATAGTCCCTAATGCCGTTCAAGATAGATAACGCCAACACTGAACAAAAGGCAAAAAAGCAGAAAAAGATTTTTTTTCCGGTCTGAAATTGCTCAGCACTAAAGGCGAACAATAGAGACAATATAAAAACGATTGCATAAATCAATCTATTACCTCCTAGATTGTTCTGTCGGATATACCAACTGGAGCATTCCCAAGCTCGAAGGAATGCACGACGATGGCATTCATACCTACGGAATAGTCACTACAAATTGGGTTCGCTCCGAGGGCCTCGGGAAGGACTCTAGGGTTATTCACAAAACCCTGCACTTCCCTGAATGTTGGCAACGCAAAGACGCGTCTTGATGAACAGGTACGAGAGCGGAATCGAACGCGCGACCAGACCACGCAACCCGCCTTGCCTCGGACAATCACCCAGGGATGCGATCAATGCCTCCATCTCCGGCTGGCGGAGTTTCACTTCCTTGGAGAATTGGCGGTACTTCCCCTTGCCTTCGAGACCGTTGAACACGTTCCAGCGGAATCCCATTGCGGTTTCCGTCGCCCAGCGCGCCTTGACCGCAGTGGCCGACGAGCCCGTCGTGCTGCAGTAATCCGTCAGGGCCTTGAACATCTGCCTGTGGTCGCCGATGTAGTCCGGATGCGATTTGTGCGCGGAAGACGTATCCGAAAGCAACCTATAACGGTACAGCACGTCGGTCAGCACATCCATGCTTTGCGCGTGCGAAAGGAACCGGAGCACGAACTCAGCGTCCTCACCGGAGGGGATGGAAGAGAACCGGAGGTCCTCACGTTCGATGATCTCCTTGCGGAACAGCTTGTTCCACAAAGGATTCAGCAGATTCTCGCCGAACAGACGATCGAAATTCCCAGCCATCTCACGGGACGTATCGTAGCTTTTCGCCTCACTGTTGACGATGGTCTCCGCGGACTTGCCCCGGAGCTTGTCAAAGCCGAACAGGTAACAGTCTCTCGAGCTTTTCCCGATGGCCTTCAGCAGGGTGGCGATGGCGTTAGGCGCGATTCCGTCATCCGCGTCAACGAACCAGATGTATTCCGAGTCGCATTCCTCTATGCCGAGGTTGCGCGCCGAACCCACTCCGCCGTTCTCCTTATGAAGAACCCTGACTGCTTCGGATTCGAACTGTTTCGCGACCTGCAACGTGTCGTCGGCGGAACCGTCGTCCACTACCACAACGGCAACGTCATCCGTGAGCTGTTTCCCGACCTGTTTGAGCAGCCTCTTCAACGGGAACGCCACGTTGTATGCGGGAATCACTATGCCAAGTCGTCTCATGATATGTTCCCTTCCGTATTGTTGAAAAACATTTCCTTGACGAGTCGGTTTCCGAACGAACCTTCCGGATACGAGGTTGGCTTCTTCCAAGACAATTTAAAAACGTCCGTCCTTTCCGTCAGTTCGGACCATTTCTTCTCATCAAATGGTTCACTTACGATAGGAGCAAGATCAAAAAGCGCGGGGTTATCCTGACCCCGTTCATTCTCACACCAAGATCGCAATGAACCAATCTCATGGTCATAAGCATATTTCAACGCATAATCGATTAAGAAATAATCAATAAGTTGGTCATTGTTCTTCCAATAAGCTAAGAAAAACTGATTCATAAATGCAAATAAAAACTCATTCTCGCATCCACCGATAAAGAAGCCTGTCCACTTGCCATCAGCAACATTGAAAAAAGTCGGATCAGGATATCCACTACAAGTGAAGAAAGAACCCGAATATCGGGTTGAAGTCAATGGCCTTACCACATATAAAGTAGCGTCCATCCATATTCCGCCATGCAAGTGCAAAAGATTGAAACGAAGAATATCTGAAAAATGAGTCAGCGTGATATTCCCATCAGCTAACTTGCTGAAAATATAGTCAGGCAAGTTGGTATATTCGCGTACATTGGACTGAGTAATTACAATAACTTGACGTCCATTCGAATTGCAGCGAATTGAAGAAATGCACGCTTTCACTCTTAACGGCGCATTATCAACGCCTTGCCACCAAAATACCCATATCGGACCATAATTTGCGGAGCCTTCCCCCGCAACTGAGGAAAGCTCAGATGCTTGTAACGCAACTTCCTCAATACGTTGCATGAGCTTCTCATGCCTGTACATATTATATTTACATGCAAAGCGATTTAATCTCGGAACTCGTTTGAGTACCTTAGCAAAAAGTAAACTCACATCATTCATATCAATCACGACATCACTTTCGAACCAATCTATATATGCATCTACACAATGAAGGTCCAGAAAAAGATAACAATGAAGCGATTCTAGCATCAGGCCTCGCTTCCCCGTCCCTTAAAACTGAAATTCTGTTTTTTCTGATTCCATTCCACAATCCATCTGCTATTTCAAGCATTTCTTTTGTATCGTCAGGACTTATATTCATATACAAATTAAACAATGCACTCTGTTCTTTTGAAAAGTAAGCGTTAATGGCACTCGGATATTTTGTCTGTACTATCGACTTAACAACGTTAAGCTGATCAAGCAAGTCAAGCTTTTTAGGATTAAAACTCGCTGTTTGGATGCTATTCGGACGAATCCTATAATAATAGTCCTTCTCATCCAAATACGCGATTCGCCCAGCCTTATCAATAAGCTTGGTAGTGGTAGCAATATCCTCATACAATTTCCCGACAGGATACTGAATAGTGTCGAACAATTCTCTCTTATATATTTTTAGAAATGCGTTAGGCTCCAAATGCCTCATATAAAGCATATCTTCAAGAGCCTCGCACGCATCATATACATGAAAGTCTGCCGTATCGCGCTTATGCTCCTTAGGAAGCTCCCCCTCACGGAAAATACAAATAGAGGTAGCTGCAATATCCGTTTTCCCCCTGACTAATGCCTGATACAGATGCATTATGTAATCGGGGGATACATAATCATCACTGTCAATAAAGGAAATCAAACTTCCATGAGAGCGGAGAATGCCATAATTCCGAGCGTCAGACAATCCACCATTTTTCTTATGGAAAACACATATTCTTGAATCCGACAAGGCAAATTCATCACATAACGTTCCTGAGCTATCAGTCGAACCATCATCTACGAGAATAATTTCAATATTCGTGTAAGTCTGTTCGACCACACTCGCTACACATTCATGTAGATAAGGCTCAACGTTATATACAGGTATGACAACTGAAACTAGCGGATCCATACTGCTTTTCATTTCTTCTCAAAAAGTTTTAAGTACATTGAAGTTAGCTTTTGAGCGTTCTCAGAAATATCATAGTCAGAGAACACTTTTTCAGAGGAACTGATACGCGTCCCCGATTCAATTGCCGATATAAACGAGACCCATTCTTCAGGCGATGCTATAGGCATGAATCTAGACGCACCTGTTACATCAACTTCTCGTGGAATTGCGTCGGAGAACAGGCATAGAAGACCAGCGCGCTGCGCCTCAACGCCAACTAAGCCAAGTCCCTCATATAGACTAGGCAGGCAGAACACGTCAAATGCTTGGTATAGACAATTGACATCCGAGCGTTGACCGAGGAACAGCACATGATCAGCGATACCAAGTTCTTCAACATGTTGTTGAACCGCAGTCCTGTCAGGACCATCACCGACGAAGGCGAGCATGGCGTCAGGGCGTCTAGGAAGCAGCCCCGCAAGCACATCAACCAGAAACGTCTGATTCTTCTGTGGCATGAAACGTCCAACATGACCAATCAGGAACGTATCATCCGGAATGCCGAGCTCTTTACGTGTTTGTTTACGCGTTTCAGCATTAAAACGGAATTTATCCAATTCGATAGCATTGGGAATCACGGTAAAATCCGCATTTTTGCCGAATAACCATTTTCCTGCATAACGACTGCATGCAAAACGAACCGTTGGATACACATTGGCGAACGGACGCAACACAAGTTTCATCGCGTTTTTTGCGAATTCGCCTTTGCCCATAGTCGAATGAGAATGCGCGATACGCACCGGCACTCCAACCTTCTTTGCCGCCGATAGCGGGAACACGCTCAACGTATTGATATTGCTGTGCACAATCGGCCACCGCTGTTCGCGCATCAGGCGAATCAGCGCACGACGGTAGCGGATTGGATGCTGGTAGGGTGGTATGCGGAATATTCGGCCACCCAAAGCAGTGATTTCATCCTCTGGGACACGAGTGGAATCTTCATCAACTAAAAAGTCAAATTGCACTTTGCTGCGGTCAATGTGACGATAATAATTCATCACTACGGCTTCAACTCCGCCACCAAGCATTTTACCGACAATCTGGGCTACACGAATCGGCTCACGGTCTGAGTTTTTTTCGTCACAATGTTTATCGACACCAGATACATCAGGCTGGTCAATTCCATCCGTCACGTCTTCTCTCCATTCTACAATCCCTTTTACCATCTTATTGAAGTGGCCTGATTTTTGTTCCGCCCTTATAGTGAGGCGGCTTGTGCCGCTTGG
>OATU01001709.1_pt1 | contig 12381 bp, 8 predicted proteins | sample 1516711 | NCBI WGS metagenome assembly OATU01 (sample SAMEA2579971, study PRJEB22360) | human gut metagenome | biome: human gut; feature: human-associated habitat; material: faeces | place: Denmark | collected 2008/2010 | reverse complement strand
GAGCCGGCGCGCGGCGCTTTCGGACGCAGCAGCGAGGCGGGCGTCTGCCTCATTTCCTGCACGCACGCGTAGATGGTGGCGGCGAGCACGCCGACCACGAACAGCGCGATGCCGAGCGAGCCGTACAGCCAGTCGTATTCCAGCCGCAGACCGGGCATCACATACATGCCTTGCAATACGACCAGCAGGAACGCAGGAATGCCAAGGAAGCCGGCGATCAGGCCGAGGCCGCCGCCGATGAGGCAGGCGAGCAACGCGAACAGCAGGTAGCGCGACGCGACCGCCAGCCGCCCGTAGCCGAGCCCCACGTACGTGCCGATGAGCGAGCGGTCCTCTTCGACCATGCGCGCCATGGCGGTCAGGCTCATCATCACGGCCACCAGCAGGAACACAATCGGGAATGCGTTGCCGAGCGACTGGATGGAGTCGAGGTCGGATTGGAGCGCGCTGACCCCGCCGAGCGACTGCCGGTCCTGCACATACCAGCGCACTTGCGGAATGCTGGTTTTCAGCTCGTTTTCCTTGGTTTTCAGCGTTTGTTCGGTACTTGCCTTCTGCTCGTTCAATTGCGATTGCGCCTGGTCGAGCTGCTGCTTGGCTTGCGTCAGTTCGGGACTAGCGGCGATGATGGTTTCACGCATTGTTTCACGCGTGGTTTCGTCAAGTTGGGGGGTAGTTGCACCTGCGGCCGCCGCCGCACCTGCGTTCGCGCCGTTTGCCGCAGCTCCCGCAGCCGCCGCGCCCGCCTGCATGCTGACAATCTGGTCGACCTGCTGGTTGAATTGCTGCCGATTCGCGTCGATTTGCGACTGCGCGTCCGCGAACTTCTTGTCGGCTTCCGCACGCGCGTCGGCGATCTTCTTGTTGCCCGCGTCGAGCAGTTCCTGCCGACGGGCCTTCTGGCGGTCGGTTTTCACGGTGCCGTCGATGCGGTCGGTCACCTGCTTGACGGTGTTTTCGTACGATTCGTCGAACGTGCTTTCGGCGGCCGCACCCTTGACGAGCAGCGTGGCGGACGTGTAGAGGGTGCCGGTCACGCCATCGGACGGCGCGAAGAACGTGTAGTCGGTGGTGGCGGTGGAACGGAACGAGGTCATGGCGGAGTAGCCGTCCGGGTTGCTCAGGTTCTGCGGATCGAGCACCACGCCCACGATGGTGAGCTTGGTCGGGAAGCTCGGCGCCTCGTCCGTGCCGTTCGTTTCATTCGTGCCGGAATTATCAGTGCCGGAATTATCAGCATCGGAAGTATCGGAGGAAGCCGATTCGGGGGTTACGGTGAGGCGGCTGGCGGGACGCCTTTCCCCAAACCGTCCGGCTGCCGATACGCTTGCCCGAATCGCGAATAAATTTCCTGGTTACCGCGATTTCGCCGGCTTTCTTCGGCATGCGCCCTTCCTGCAAGTATGGCTGGTCAATGCCGTTCGTGCCGATTTCCTGCATGGTCGCCGACTTGCGGCCGTCCAAATCGAACGTCACTTCCTGCGACCGTTCCGCCTGCACTTTCGCAACACCGTTCACCTTGCGCAACGCGGCGATATCGCCGTTCGACAGGCCCGCGGTGGACAGCACCTGGACGTCGTGCAGGCCCTGCGCGTCGAAAAAGCGGTCGGTGCTGCGGAACGCGTCACGGCAGCCCGCGTAAATGCCGGTGAGCACGGCCACACCGAGCAACGTGATCATGGCGATGGAAATGAATCTTTTCCACGAATGCGCCCACATTCGCAGCATGTCCTTGACGAATGCCATGTCGACCTCCGTTCGTAGCACCTCATTCCATTGAACACCATGAAGCTTGGAAAGACGCGCCAAACCGCACATCCGCAACACGTGTCCAAATCGCGCGTTCGAATCGCACAGCAATCGCGCGAATCGAACTTCTAAACCAAACAACCCGTTAAGCAAACCAGACATTCCGGAACGAACAAACCAACACTTTGCCCGCCGCTTCCCGCTACAATCGGGAACGTTCCCTCACAAAGGGCGAATCGCAAAAAAGCAAGCAAAACAAGCACATGCAAGCGTGCAACAGCACGCAACGCAAGCAGCGAGCGCAACGCACAACGCGCAATCGCAAGGAAACAGAGAAGAGGAAATCTCCATGAGCGACGTCACCGCCGCAAAGAAGCCGCGTGGAACCGACGATGTACCGGTTCCGCCGACGCTCCGTAAATCGTTGAAAAACCGCCATATCCAGCTCATCGCGCTGGGTGGCGCCATCGGCACCGGCCTGTTCTACGGCTCCAGCGAATCCATCCAGCTGGCCGGCCCGTCCATTCTGCTCGCCTACCTCGTCGGCGGTCTCGCGATCTTCATGATCGTGCGCGCTCTGAGCGAGATGGCGGTCGAGGATCCGAAGGCTGGCGCGTTCAGCTACTACGCGACGCGCTACTGGTCACGGCGAGCGGGCTTCATTTCCGGCTGGAACTACTGGTTCAACTACGTGCTGGTGGCCATGGTGGAGCTTGCCGTGGTCGGCTCGTTCGTGAACTACTGGTTCCCGAACATTCCGAAGTGGGTGTCGGCGGCGGTGTTCCTCGTGGCCATCGCGGCGCTGAATCTCATGGGCGTGAACAAGTTCGGCGAATTCGAATTCTGGTTCGCCATCATCAAGATCGTGGCCGTGCTGGCCATGATTCTCGGCGGCCTGTATGTCGTGATCGCCAACGTGCCGACCGCGTCGGGCATTCGCGCGAGCTTCGCCAACTGGTTCACCGTGGACGGCGGATTCCTGCCGCACGGCCTGATGACCCGCAACGCCGACGGCACGTGGACGGGCCTCTTGATGGCGCTCGTCGTGGTGATGTTCAGCTTCGGCGGCACCGAACTCATCGGCATCACCGCCGGCGAAACCGAGAATCCGCGCACCACCATTCCGAAGGCCACGAACGGCATCATCTGGCGTATCCTCGTCTTCTACATCTGCGCGCTCGGCGTGATTATGGCGGTGATTCCGTGGAGCAAGATCGACGGCGATTCCAGCCCGTTCGTGCAGATCTTCGATTCCGTCGGCGTGCACGCGGCCGCCGGCATCCTCAATTTCGTGTGCCTGACCGCCGTGATGAGCGTCTACAATTCCGGCCTGTACGCCAACTCCCGCATGCTGTATTCGCTGGCAAAGCAGGGCAACGCGCCGGCTTACCTGGGTAAGCTCAGCAAGAAAGGCGTGCCGGTCGGGGGTGTTATCACTTCCGCGATAATTATTGCGATTGCCGTTGTCGTCGTGTTCGTATGGCCGGAATTCGCGTTCAATTACCTGATGTCGATCGCCACGATCGCGGCTGCGATCAACTGGATCATGATCATGGTTACGGAGATCAAGTTCCGTCGCATGGTTGCGGCTGGCGATGGTCCGGCCGAGCTGAAGGGATTGAAGGGCAAGGAAGCGCTCGACAAGATCGCGTTCAAGCTGCCGTTCGCCAACGTGACGCCGTACGTGGTGATCGCGTTCATGCTGCTGGTCGTGGTGCTCATGTGCTTCTCCGCAAGCTACCGCATCGCCGTGATCGCCGGCGTCATCTGGCTGGCGGTGCTGTTCGCCGCCGCCCAGCTTGCGCAGGTCGGCCGCAAGCAGGCGGACGCGCCCGCCGCGGACGCCGAATGACCGCGCTTCCTTACACGATTCCTTAAAGGAACGGCAAAAGGAACGACAAGCCCCACGCGGGAAGCGTCCATAAGCAACATAAAACGGCCTTCCCGTCCGTATGGAAATCACCGGATCAATCGATCCGCGGTGACAACATACGGACGGGAAGGCCGTTTTTTACGCCGGCTGATGGAGGCTCAGCCCTGCTTCCTGGCCGCCGGTGCGATGGACAGACTCGGGTCGCGCAGCGGAATCATCATGGACTGCGTCGCGTGGTACAGGTCGGACTTGCCCGGCCACACGGTGCCGATCGGCTGGTTGGTGCGGTCGAGCTGGTGGAACCAGGATCCGTTGACGTGATCCATCACCGTGCTGTCCGCGTACTCGAGGAACGTCGCATACCACTTGGCGTACGATTCCTTGCCGGTCACGCGGGCGAGCGTGGAGGACGTGTTGATGCCCTCGGCCAGCGTCCAATGCATACGGTCGTGCACGACGGGCTTGCCGTCCCAGTCGGTGGTGTATACGAGGCCGGGCGCACCGTCCGCGTTCCACGCATCCTCGACCGCACGGTTGAACAGATGCTCCGCGGCGTCGATGTACGGGGACGCGGCCGCCGGATCGGACGGATAGGTGCTGGTGGCCCACTGGGTGATCAGGCGGGCCCATTCGATGCCGTGGCCCGGAGTCGCGCCGTACGGCTTGAACTGGTCGTCCGGCTTCTCGCGGTTGCATTCGAGGTCGAGCGACCAGTCGGAATGAAAGTGTTCGGGGATGCGCCAGTTGTTGGCCTTCGCCCAGCCGAGCACGTGCTCGATGATGCGGCCCGCGCGCTTGCGCCAGGTCTCGTCGCCGGTCACGTCGGCCACGGCGAGGAACGCCTCGACGGAATGCATGTTGGCGTTGAGGCCGCGGTACGGGTCGAGTTCGGTGAATTCGGTGTTCCACGTGTCGACGGACAGGCCGGTCTCGTCGTCCCAGAACTTGTCGAGGAAGACCTTTTCGGCATGGTCGAGCAGTTCGGCGGCACCGGGGCGACCGAGCAGGGTCGCGGACGATGAGGCCAGCAGCACGAAAGCGTGCGCATAGCACTGCTTGGTGGGCGTGTAGCCGCCTTCGGGGGTGATTTCCGGATACCAGCCATCGTTGACGTCGTCATGCAGCGCGCCCTTGAGACCCTTCAGACCGGCGTCGACCAGCTCCTCGGCACCCGGGAAACCGACGAATGCGCCCAGGCAGTACACGTGGGTCATGCGGCAGGTGATCCAAGTGGCGCGATTGCGGTCCTTCCATGGGGTGCCGTCGTCGCCCAGCCAGTAGGAGCTGCCGTCGGGAGCCGGGAACTTCGTGCCGAAGTTCAGCAGATTGTCGCGGGCCGCGTCGAGGAACGCCTTGTTTCCCGCCGTTCCCAGCTGATATTTTTTGTCTTCGACAGCCATGTCAAATCCTTTCCTGATTTCCTGCGATCGCGCACTTGGTTTTCACGCAACGCACGTTCCGGCGTGCCGATGAGCGACGCGCCGCATGTGCATGCGCCCCTTGCGTTCGCACCTTGTTCGGTTATGCGCTCGGGAAACTTCGTCATATTCCCTCGCCGCTGTGCCCTACTGTAGTGATTAAGCGCTTAAGCTGCAAGTGGGACACGCCATCCGCGCCGTCAAGTCCTTCATCCGCGCCTCCGGCATCGACGACGATTGCCGTCTCAACCGGCGCGGATGGCCGCGGGAATCCGGGAATCAGTACAGCGGCGGAAGGGTATTGTCCATACGGATGAAAGGATGCTTGGTGAAACGGCGGAAATCAGCCGCATAACGCGACCCCTCCACCGGAGTGCCGTATGCGCCGGTTCCAGCGGCGCCCGGATCGTTGCGCCACGGCATGTACCACAGCACCCGACGCGTATCGCTGTTGGCGAGCGCGGCGGTGAGCAGGTAGCGCGTCCACGGCGAATCGGATTCGGACGGCGCAGCTGTCTGGGCTGTTCCGGAGCCGACAGCATTCGATTCGCCATGGGCAGCGCAACCATCATCCGCGGCACTGGCACAAGCGCCGGCGCCGGCCAGCGCGGCTTCGTCTTCCGCGCTCATCACGTACCGCGACGCGAATTCGCCAGGCGAGCCCACTTCGGTGGCGGCGGCGATCTTGCCGCGTTCACGGGCGAGCCGCCCGACCACCGTCAGCATGGTGATCAGATCGTCGTGCCGTTCACGCGGCCGCTCTGCCTCGACGTCGGCGGGCGCGATGTCCCAGTAGTCGTCGAATCCGAGTACGTCCACATAGTCATCGCCCGGGTAGGCGTAGAGATACCCGGCCTCGCATGTGCTTTCCGAGCTCATGTCGATACGGCTACGGTCGGGCGAGTAGGCGTAGAGCACGTTGTGTAGGCCGCACGAGTCGCGCAGGTAGTCCACGGTCATGCGCCACAGGGCGACGAATTGTTCCGGCGTGGTGTCGGTGGGTTGCGCGGGTGACCCGGTGCACCACCAGAACCAGTCGCCGGTGTGCTCGTGGAACGGGCGGAATACGATCGGCACGGATTCGCCGCTGACGCCGTCCACCACCGAGTCCAGGAACGAGGCCACGCGGTCCAGCCATTCGAGGAACTGCCCGTGCCGTGCGCCGCCGGGCAGCACAGCCGCCACGGAACCGGGCGCCATATTGTGCCCGTACCCGCCGAAGGTGATCGGATTGGCGGAATGCCAGCTCATGGTCGTCACCGCGCCCATGGTGTAGGCGCGCAGCAGTTCGTCGCGGACGTCGCCCATGGAGAAGCCGTCGATATTGGTGGTTTCGTCGCGTTCCACGCCGCTCAGGTCGCTGCCCCACAGCGCGGGGTAGGTGCCGGTGACCGCGTGTACGTCGGAATCGGTGTTCGGACCGATCACGTTGCTGGTTTCGTTCTGGTGGCCGAACATGGCGAATTTGCCGCTTGCCTGGTGCAAGGATCGGAACAACGTACGGGTCAGCGTGTTCAGGTGCGGGTCGACCGGCTGCGGATCGACGGACCGCAAGTTTTCCCCGCCCATCGTTTCCCCGCTCATCACAGCGCCTCGAATTCAAGGATCACGGTCTGCATAGGACGCAGCGGCGTGACCTTCAGCGTCATCGCATCCAGCTGGGCCAGACTGGTCTCATCGCCGAAAATGCCGAAATCACGGCCCCAATATTCGACTTGCGGCATCTCGTTTTCCGGCGTCTTCAGCACGACGCAGACGCCATCGCGGCGCAGCACGACATGTGGTCCCTGATCAAACATCATTGTCTCCTTGGGCTGTTTCAAGCGGTTACCACGGCAAAGGACTCGACCTCGCCATGAGCGCAATTGACTTTTACGGAAAACCAGTATATATTAAGCGCTTAAGTGGAGCAAATGGCGGCAAGCCATCACAGGCACCGCAGCAACGAGGCATCGCAGCGACGCAGGGAGGCGGAAGCAGGCATGGAATCGTCCACACCATACAAAGGCGGCGAAATCGACAGCCGGCAGGCCGAAGCCATCGACACACTCTCCTCGGCCAACGAATACCAAGGCCAATCACGCATCCAAACACTGCGGAAACTGCCATGGAACCGCAAATGGAAGTACTTCCGCGACCAGTTGCTGGCACGCACCGTGGTTATCGCGGCCATCGTCTGCGTGGTCGTATACATCGCCGTGCAGATCCTCGCACCCGCACCAGGGCCGAAACTGTACGTGGCGGTGTTCGACGATGCCGTCGGCCAGCAGGGGGCAGCAAGCCTGCAGTCGCAGGTCGCGAAACGGCTGGACCTGCCGGAAGGCCGCAAGGGCGGAGTGCTCGTCGACACCTATTTTTCCAACGACGAGAACGGCATCAGCAAGCTGCAGACCATGATCGCCAATCATGAGATAGACGCGATCGTGGCCACGCCGAAGACCTTCAAGCAGCTGTCCGGCTACGGCTATCTGACCAATCTCGATTCGTCGCTGACCAAGCGGCAGCGCACGTTGCTTTCCGGCGATTTCGTCACGATGAAGGGCTTCAAGGATTCCGACGATCCCGATTTCGAAGGCGGCGGCAAAGGCAAGGCCGAGCCGTTCGGTCTTTCGATGACCGACTTCCGGCAGTGGAACCGGCTGAAATCAGCCAAGTCCAACGCACTCATCGGCATCGTGCGGGAATCGCCGAATCCCACAACCGCGCAACGGCTCATCGACTATCTCAGCGCATAGCGGTTCCGGCAACCGCCTGCACAGCACCACAAAAACCACCCACGGAGGAGACCATGGCCAGCATTTTCAGTCAGGACAATCCATTCAACGACTTCATGAGCACCGTCGGCGATATGGCGATGATCAGCATCGCCTGGACCATCTGCTCCATTCCCGTTGTGACGGTCGGCGCTTCGACCGCGGCGGCCTGCGAAGTGGCGCGCGAACTGCAAAGCGGCTCCTGCAAGGGCATCTTCCGCAGCTTCTGGGCGGCTTTCAAGCGCCGCTTCCCGACCACGCTTGCCCTGACGGCGGTAATCGCCGCGTTCTGCGGATTGGCGCTGTTCGACCTGTGGTACCTGTCGAGACAATCCACCGACACCGTAGCCGTCCTTTATGGCGTAACCATCGTGGTCATCGCGGTCGTCGGCTCGGCGCTGGCTTTCGTGCTGCCTTTGACCGGCCGCAGCAAGCTGAGCGTCGGCGAGCAGCTCACGCAATCCGCCCGGCTCGCCCTGGGCAAGCCACATATCGCCTTCGCCGCGCTTCTGCTGAACATCTGGCCGATCATCGTGGTGCTGATCGCGCCGGAGCAGACGCTGATGCTGGTGCCGCTGCTGTGGATATTCGTCGGCGCCGGAGCCAGCTTCTGGGTGCAGATGAATCTGATCCGCAAGACCTTCTCGCTCGACTAGATTCCGTCCGAATCCCGCGAATCCGCCCAAAATCCTTCACGCAACGCGAAAACACACGAAAACGCCGCACGGCCATATGGCCATGCGGCGTTTTCGCTTCATAGTTCCACGCCATCGCGCGATCAACGCGCAATCACCACGCGTTCATCGCCCAGCGGGAGCGGGACCAGTGGATTCGCGCGCACGCCGCTCGTACGGCTCCTCCATGATATGGCCGACCTTCTCACCGTCGATGAGCCTGAGCATCAGCCGTGCGGCCGTCTTGCCGGTGTCCACCACGTTGCGGCCCATGGCCGTCAGATTCGGATAGGCCGCGGTGCACATGAAGGAATCGTCCCAAGACATGAGCGACAATTCGTCAGGCACGGCGATGCCTTTCACGTTGGCCACGCCAAGACCGGCCAACGCCATCACGTCATTGTCGTAGATGATGGCGGTCGGACGCTCTCCGAAACCCAGCAGGCGATTGGTGGCCTCACGTCCGGATTCAGGCGTGTAGTCGGTATGCAGGCAGCGGTACCGTATGCCCAATTCGGCGGCCACGTCGGAGAACGCGGCGTCACGGATATACGAGTGGGCCAACGCCTCAGGACCGCCCACACGCGCGATATGCCGATGGCCGAGGTCATACAGATACTGCACCGCCTGACGCACAGCGTCGGCGTCGGCGCTGGACAGGCTCGGCAGGTTGCCGGCCACAGAAGCGTCGGAAATCGCAAGAACCGGCATTTCCGTATGCTGTTCCAGCAGCGCGACGCACGGATCGCCCAGTTCGACGTTGACCAGCAGCAGGCCGTCGACGTTGCCGGTGGCAATCCAGTCCTTGATAATCGCCAGCTTGGCATCCTCGCCTACCGCCATGCGAATCAGAATAGAATAATCATGCTTTTCCAGCTCGGCACCCAAGCCGGAGATCAGCTCCATCATGAAAGATTCGACGGACAGCAGCTCGGGATCGTAATCCAGCACCAAGCCGATGCGCTGCGTCTTCGCCTTGGCCAGCGCCTGGGCCGCGCCGTTCGGCTTCCAGCCCAATTCATGGGCCACCTGCAGCACCTTGGCACGGGTTCCCTCGGAGACTCCGGGTTTGCCGTTGAGGGCATACGAGACGGCGCTGCTGGAAACGCCTGACGCCTTGGCGACATCGAAAATCGTCACCTTGCTTTTTTGAACTGGCATACCCGCACCTTCTCTTTGCTGAAATCGAACTTAAACGGTTCACCTACATCATACAGCAAAGGCGCCACCAACCCCCGCAGGAAGCCAGTGCTTACGGCACTTTGCTTCGTAGGGTCGGCGGCGCCTTCACTTAATTTTTCACTTAAGCGGAACCGTCATGCTGAAATGTTCAGCGGAATGCCCTCCTCATCCATCGTTCCGGAGGGCATTCCCCGGACAGCGGCCAAGACGTCACCACTCGCGTTTGAGATCGTTGGCACTGCGCAGCACGTTGGCCGCTGCGAACGCGGCCGGATCGGAGACCGCGTCGGTGGCGATGTGCAGCGTGACGCTCTCGCCGGCCAGCAGGGAGACCATGCCTTCGGTGACGGACGCCTTGGCATCGACCTTGTCGACCATGCAGAACAGGTCGCGCACGTAGCTTCTGGCGGTAACCGTAAGCTCCACGCCGCCTTCAACGGCCTTGGCGGAGGTTTCGAACGCGTCGGCGGGAGCGGCGAGCTTCTGGTCGATGATCTCGGCCGGGTTGAAGACCACGCGGGCGAAGGCGTTGTCGGACGGGGTGGCCACGACCAGCTCATTGCCGGCGTCCCCATAGGAGACGATGTCCTCGTTGAGCGGCAGTCCGATATGGGAAACCGCGCCTAGCTCGACGTCATCGAAGCTTTGGGAAGCGAGCACCTCGCCGGACAGGTTCACGCGCTCGACCTTCCAGGAGCCCTTCCACGCCTTGCGGGTGTCGTTGAGCACGATCAGCTCGAAGTGGTCGTTGGCGGTCTTCACGCCTTCCCAGCTGTGGGTCTCACGGTATTCCTCGGAGACGCGCGGCTGGATGGTGGCCAGGTGCGGCGCGAAGAAGTCGCGGGACGCATACCAGACCGGCTTGCGGTGTCCGTTGAAATCGACCGCGGCCCAGGAGACGACCGGCCAGTCGTCGTTCAGCTGCCAAATCAGCGCGCCGGCGTTCACCGGCTCGAGGGAGCGCATGTGCTCCACGCCGAAGCGCATGGCCTGCGCCTGCTGCAGCTGGCATGCCCAGTGCCAGTCCTCGATATCGGCCCAGTTGTCGGTGGGGATCAGCCAGCTGTGCTCGCCGTCGGACGGCTTGCCGTTGACCACGCCGCCGAAACTCACGTCGTCGAGGTGGCCGGGGGTGATGTGCGAGCGCATGCCGCGCGCCAGTTTGTAGTTGCCGCCAGAGGCCTTCTGATGCACCAGCATCTGCTTGCCGAACGGTTCCAGCTTGCCGTCGTGCACGGCACCGGTGAGGGTGCTCCATGCCGGCGGAGCCTGGTAGCCGAATTCGTCGGCGAAGCGCGGGGTGTACTGCGCGTACACGGTGTAGTCGGCGCGGTTCCAAGCATCCCAGATGTGCATGGTGCCGTCGGTGTCGAGGTTGGCGCCCGTGAACTTGGTGAAGCTCATCGGGGAGCTCGGCAGGTAGGCGGAGCGGCTCGGATCGAGTTCGGCCAACAGGGACGGGAACAGTTCGGAATAGTAGTAGTCGCCCCACGGCTTCTCGCCGTATCCGTATGCGTTCGGCTTGCGGTCGTCGTCGCGCAGGGCCTGCTTGTAACCGCCCCACTCGGAGTAGGCCACGTAGTTCTCGTTGGAGCCGTTCCACACGATGAGGCTGGCATGTTCGGACAGGCGGGTGATGTGCTCGCGGGCCTCGGCCTCGACTTCGGCCTTGGTTTCGGCGTCCTCCGGATAGGCGGCGCAGGCCAGCATGAAGTCCTGCCACACCATGATGCCGTACTCGTCGCACAGGTCGTAGAACTCGTCGGACTCGTAGATGCCGCCGCCCCAGGCGCGCACCATATTGGAGTTGGATTCCACAAGATCGCGGATGCCGCGCTCGTAGTCGCGCTGGGAGACACGGGAGATGAAGGCGTCGTCGGGAATCCAGTTGTAGCCGTGCGCGTGCACCGGCACGTCGTTGACGTAGATCTGGAACGGACGGCCGATGTTGTCGGCACGGGTGTCCACATGCACGGTACGGAAGCCGACATGGCCGTTCCAGAACGCTTCCTTGGCATCACCGGCGGTGACGTCGACATCGTACAACGGTTGGTCGCCGTAGCCGACGGGCCACCACAGCTTCGCTTCCGGCACGGCGATCGTCAGCACGGCCTCGTTGCGGCCTTCGGCCACGACGCCATCGACGGACAGATTCGTGCCGAAGCCGGAGATTTCGGCGTGCACCGGCACGGCCTGACGGACCGGATGGGAATCGTACGGGGACATGACGCGTCCTTTGCCGGCGCGTTCGATTTCGACGTGCACGTTGAGCAGTCCGGTGCCGTCGGCGGTGACGTCGACCAGCGGACGGACGGATGCGATGCGTACGCCGGACCAGGAGTCGATGCCGATCTCGCGCCAGATGCCGGCGTTGGCCACGTCGATGCCCCAATCCCAGCCGAAGGAATAGCTCGGCTTGCGGATCTGGTTGAAGGCGTGGTGTTCGGTGTGCGGATAGTAGCCACGGGCCTGTTCCATGTGGTCGGATTCACGCACGGGGGATGTGAAGGTGACGGTCAGTTCGTTGGCGCCGTCTCTGAGCAGACCGCGCACATCCCAACGGTAGGAACGGTGGAAGTTGCGGGTGGAGGCGACCGGGCGGCCGTTCAATGCGATGTCGGCGATGGTGTCGAGGCCGTAGGCCACCAGGTCGTGACGGTCGGAGCCGTCATCCTGCCAATCGAAACGGCAGGGGGAACGCCAAACGACAACGCCGATCCCCTCCAGAATAT
>OATU01001708.1_pt1 | contig 12382 bp, 14 predicted proteins | sample 1516711 | NCBI WGS metagenome assembly OATU01 (sample SAMEA2579971, study PRJEB22360) | human gut metagenome | biome: human gut; feature: human-associated habitat; material: faeces | place: Denmark | collected 2008/2010 | reverse complement strand
TGTTCATTTCAAAAAATATGGGGGCAGGAACAGAAGCCGCCGCAGCCAGTGTAGAAATGGTCAGTGGACTGTTGGAATATTTTACAAACATTAACAGTGCAACAGATGATGCAAGCAAAACAGTCAGTGAAGAATATCAGATCATTGAGCATGTGAAAGATCATTTTAACCATATTCAGGAGGAAATAGAGACTCTGGTAGCTACTTCCGAGGAGAATTCAGCTACGATTCAGAATATAACAGAAACGATAGCGGCACAGAATGATTCCATCAACAATATCTCCACTGAAATAGAAGAGATATCCAGTTTATCATTAAATCTGGAACAGCATTTTACCAAATAGGACAGAAGTAGAAAATGGGCGGATGAAACAGTTAAAAAAGCCCGCAGACCGTGTATTTACTAGGTCTGCGGGCTTTCGTGGCTCAAAAAGTACGTGGTAATATTTACTTCTTTTTGGTTTGATTTAAAATTTTTCTTATATTTTTCGTTAAGTTTCTTTTCCAAAATTCTGTAAATGACAAGAGCTGTTTACGAGTTATAATTTTATCGGAGTATATCAGATGAGTTGCCTAAATTGTGATGATTGGAAATTGTGTATAATAAACGGTTGTAATATATTAGTACCTTTGTACATATTGACATTGAAAATGATAGGTGTTATTTTTGAAAATGTAAATATGCATTAAAAAAGGAGAAGAATGAATGAAAAATGCAAAAAAAATTGTAAAAGAATGTTTTAGCATTATGCTTGTTGCAGCAATGCTGATATTGTTGCTGCCCGTTCAGGCGCATGCAGCGCAGACAACACAGACTCTGAGGTCAACTTATGGTAGTACATATGGTCATGTAGGAACCTGTATTAATTATAGTCAGTTGACAAACCAGTCTGTATTAAATCATGTGAAATCACAGTATAATAGCATAACTTTGGAAAATGAGATGAAGCCTGACAGTTTACTTGGGGGATATGCAAATAAAATATCTGTTTCACAGGCAAAAAGTATGGGATATTATATTCCGGATAATTACAAAGAATCTACTGTCCCGAAGATTAATTTTGATACAGTAGATAAGGTAATGAAAATTTGTTATGAAAACGGCATTGGTATGAGGGCACACACGCTTGTATGGCATAGCCAGACACCGCAATGGGTTTTCAAAAACGAATACTCAGCATCGAATGGATATGTTTCACAATCTGTTATGGATGCCAGAATGGAATTTTATATAAAGACAGTTATGAATCATGTTTATAGTAGTAGATATGGAAGTTGTGTTTATGCATGGGATGTTGTAAATGAGTATCTTCATGCTACAAATTCAGGCTGGGAAGCTGTTTATGGAAAATGTGGAAATAGGCCGGCTTTTGTAAAACGTGCTTACCAGTACGCATATGATTGTCTTGATTATTATGGACTTTCTGGTAAGGTATCACTTTTTTATAATGATTTTAATACATATATGGAAGTAAATGATGTAATTACGATGATTAATTACATTAACTCTGACAAAAAATTATGTAATGGTGTTGGAATGCAGTCTCATGTAGGAACAACTTTTCCAAGTGTAGATTATTATACGCAGGCACTAAAGGCATTCGTGAATGCAGGATTTGAGGTACAGATAACGGAGCTGGATACTTCAAGTAAATCAATCTCAGATCAGGCGAATTATGTATACCAACTTATGAAAAATGTAAATTCTGTTAAAAAATCAGGGGGAAATATTTCGGGAATAACACTTTGGGGAATATCTGATGATGTTTCATGGATTTCAGCAAGCGAATATCCATTATTATTCTCATCGTTAAATGTGCCGAAGGATTCTTATTACAAATTTATTCAGGCATATAATGAATCAGGATTTGTTAATAGTTCAGGAAATAATAATCAAGGAGGTACTGGTACAGGAAGCCAGAATTATTCTACATTATCAGATGGGTGGTATTATATAAAAAATGTTAATGCCCAGAAATATCTTCAGGTTCAAGGAAACAAAGCCCAAAGTGGACAAAATGTTGAATTGGGAAGTGGAAATGGATCTTCAGGTCAGCGCTGGTATCTTTCAAATAAGGGAAGTGGACAGATAACACTAAAAAGTGAACTTGGATATATGCTTGACGTTACAGGTGGAAAGAATGCAGATGGTACAAATATACAAATCTGTTCAGAGAATGGTGCAACAGCTCAGACGTTTATGTTAAAGTCAAATGGAAATAATCAATATGGCATTGTAACTAAAAACAGTGAGGGCGCTAAAGGTCTTGATGCATCAAATAGAGGAACGTATGAAGGTACGAATGTACAACAGTATAGTTATTATGGAGGAATTAATCAGCTTTGGGTATTTGAGCCAATAAGATCTGATAATAATAATGGTACAATTGCCAATGGGTGGTATTATATAAAGAATGTAAATGCCCAGAAATATCTTCAGGTTCAAGGAAACAAAGCCCAAAGTGGACAAAATGTTGAATTGGGAAGTGGAAATGGATCTTCAGGTCAGCGCTGGTATCTTTCAAATAAGGGAAGTGGACAGATAACACTAAAAAGTGAACTTGGATATATGCTTGACGTTACAGGTGGAAAGAATGCAGATGGTACAAATATACAAATCTGTTCAGAGAATGGTGCAACAGCTCAGACGTTTATGTTAAAGTCAAATGGAAATAATCAATATGGCATTGTAACTAAAAACAGTGAGGGCGCTAAAGGTCTTGATGCATCAAATAGAGGAACGTATGAAGGTACGAATGTACAACAGTATAGTTATTATGGAGGAATTAATCAGCTTTGGGTATTTGAGCCAATAAGATCTGATAATAATAATGGTACAATTGCCAATGGGTGGTATTATATAAAGAATGTAAATGCCCAGAAATATCTTCAGGTAAAAGACAATAAAGGAGCCAATGGGCAGAATGTTGAGATAGGAACTGGAACAGGCGTAAAAGGACAGAAATGGTATGTTACAAATACAAATGATGGCTATGTGACACTTAAGAACGGACAAGGCTATATGCTTGATGTACAGAATGGAGCCAATAATGATGGAACCAATATCCAGACTTATCAAAACAATGGTGCAGATGCACAGAAATTTAAAATCACCAATCTTGGAAATTCACAGTATGGTATAGTTACAAAGGTATCATCTGATAATAAAGGGATTGATGTATATAATTATGGGATAACTGATGGAACGAATGTTTGTCAATGGTCATATACAAAGGGAACAAATCAAAGATGGATATTTGAACCTTGCAATTAAGATAAAACACAAATAGTTACATAAAATCCCTTGACATCTATCTTACATTTATGATTCTGTTTTGACACTAAAAAAGCCCGCAGACCAGGTATTTACCAGGTTTGCGGGTTTTTGTGATAACACCTCCATTATTTATTCCAGCGGTTTGCCGTATATGAAAGGTCGCGGGAATATGAGTGGAATGCAAGCTTATTACATGGTATAATGAAAAAATTCATATCCCCATTTGAAATTTGGGTGTTAAATTGGAGAGCGAATCTGAATTCTCACTTGAAGTGCAGAGAGAGGTAAGGAAAGAAAATTGTAGAAGATAACAAAGAAATAGGTAATTTGCTGTGTGATTTTTTGCGTAAGGAGAATTATACGGTTAGTGTAGCCCAGACTGGTGAAAAAGCTTTGGAATTGTACGAAAAATACGGAGCCAGAGTGATTGTGTTGGATATTATGCTTCCCGGAATGGATGGATTTGCGGTTTGCTCTAAGATTAGGGAGACTTCCAATACTCATAGACTGAAAGAATTGCTGGCAAGTTGTGGTGTGGCTTTGGTGCTTCTTCCTAATCTTAAGAACTGTGGTGTTAATGGTGCTGTTAAATGGCTTGGCAAAGATAAAGTTGTTTTGGACTTGAATGATAGAAGAAAATACGCAGATACTTTTTGGTTTGCCTTATTCCATGAATTAGGTCATGTATTACAGCAGAGAGTAAAGGTTCTTCTTGTAAGTGAAAAGAATAAGGCTGGATTAGAAACTGATGCTTTGATTCAGAAATTAGAGACGGAAGCAGATTTATTTTCACAGGATACACTTATTCCGAAAGATGAGTACTTGGAATTCATAGAGGATAATCCGAGAGGATTTACTTCAGATTCTGTCAGAGCATTTGCTAAAAAAATAAATATTCTTCCGGGCATCGTTGTCGGAAGATTACAACAGGACCAGTACTTAACATATCAAACTAATTTGAACAGTTTGAAAATCAAATATGTGATTTCATAAACATGTTTTACTCTTCGGAGAAAATAGCGAAAATGCATAAAAACGTCTTCTAGAATTTCTAGGAGGCATTTTTTCTGCCAAATTTAGTAATTAGCTTTTTTTCAACCAAAATGTATTGTGTAAGGAGTAGATGAGAACTTACAAAAAGATACAAGAAAATTTGCAATCAGTTTTTTTAGCAAGAAACGTGAAGCAATCACCACAGAAGAGAAGGAGAATTTTTTAGCTTTTGTGAGAGCAGACAATCATTATAAGCAGTACTACGATGCGTTCTGTTTATTGTTTGCAACGGGACTTCGAATCTCAGAATTTTGTGGACTAACAACCAGGGATTTGGATTTTAAAAATAAGGATACAGACCTTTACAGACTGTATAACACCAATATTCACGAGAAGATAGCGATGATGAAAAAGGAAAAACTACCGGAAAAAGTAATTGAGAGGAGTGGAGAATCTTGATATAATTAAATATAGTGATTTAAAAAAGTTTATAATTTCTCGCTAAAATGGTAAAAATGACATTGTGACACCATTGGTGTCACAATTCGAAAGGTGGAATATTTGTATGGGTAATGATTTGATGTCGGCAGCTGGATTAATCCATATAATTGAGGAATCTAGATAAAATGCATTAAAAAAAGTAGGTGAGTTCTTAAGTAAGGAAACGGAACACGCTTCGTATGGCGATGCATATATAGATGAGATTTCAAGAAAAATACAGGAGACATTTCCTGGTATTAAGGGATTTAACCGAAGAGGTCTTTATAGAATGAAAAAATTTTATGAGACTTTTGACAGTGGAAAGCAAAATGGCTTTAGGCATAATGGTGGAAAGAGAGGCACCAAATGCTAGTAGAACAGGTATTGAGATGTTTTGTAAGTTGCCTAAAAGTGATGTAGATCCATGTAATAGACTTGATTATCAAATTACGAGTTTGGGAAAAGAACTTATGAAATATATAAATGTAGATTTTTCTGAATAAAAGAAGGCGCAATTGTTATTTAATTGTGCAGACCGTCTGCACAATTAGGAAGGAGGTTTGTCGATTGAAAGATGATATTTTAGAAGAATTAAATCTTAAAGAAGATCACGAGCGAGAGTGCAAGCTGGCAACAGGTGGACTCCCGGAGAGTATATGGGAAACATATTCTTCCTTTGCGAATACCAATGGTGGCACGATTCTTTTGGGAATAAAAGAACATAGAGATTCATTTACTGTGGAAGGTTTGACGGAAAAGCAAATCATCAAGTATCAGAAGGATTTCTGGAGCACATTGAATGATAGAAACAAGGTGTCAAAGAATATTCTGTTGAATCATCATATTAACCCTGTTCCTGTTGGTGATAAGCAGATTCTTAGAATTGATGTTCCTGCGGCAGATAGACATGATAAGCCAGTTTATATCGGAACGAATCCGATGAAGGGCACATATAAAAGAGATTATGAGGGCGATTTTCTTTGTACTGAGGAAGCTGTAAGAGCAATGTTTGCGGATCAGAGAGACGTGTCCGGAGACATTGAAGTGATTGATGAGATGGGATTGGATGTACTGAATCAGGATACGATTAAAGGCTATCGTATTATATTTGAGCAACTTCACAACGGACATCCTTGGAATGCACTGGAGAATGATGAATTTCTGATGAAATTAAGAGCTGTAGCAAAGAATAAAAATGGCTCATTATCGCCTACGATTGCAGGACTTTTGTTCTTTGGAGAGGCGTATCACATTACGGAAGTTTTTCCAAATTATTTTTTGGATTACAGAGAAGAATGTGATGATAAAGCAGTGCGCTGGTTATTCCGTACACACTCTAACGAGGGTGACTGGAGTGGAAATATATATGATTTTTTCAGCAAGGTGCGTACACGAATGGATGATGATATAGCGGTTCCATTTGCTAACCGCAGGGATGGTTATCGAGTAGACAGAGTAGATGTTCATGATGCCCTGGAGGAAGCATTGGCGAACGCTCTGGCACATGCGAATTATTATGGCAGGCGGGGAATTCTTGTGGTCAAAAAAGGCAAGGAACTTACCATATCAAATCCGGGTACAATCCGAGTGACCAAAGAAGAGTTTTATGCTGGTGGCAACAGTGATCCAAGAAACCCAAATATTCTCAAGATGTTTGGGTTTGTCAATGTCGGTGAGCGTGCCGGAAGCGGTGTTGACAAGATTTTGACTGCATGGAAAGAGCAGAACTGGAAGAAGCCGGAGTTTGATTTTTCAGAGCGTTCAGATAGAGTGACATTAAAACTGGAAGTTGGACAGGTTGTTTATATTCCGGGTGCAGCAGATTTGCTTACAGAAAGGCATGTAGAAACAACAAAAACTGATGAAATTGAAAACCTTAGTAAAGAGCAAAAAGTTATGCATTATTTAAAAAACCATGAAAGCATTTCAACTCAAGAAGCAATGATATTATGTGAATATAAAACACGAGCTGGTGCACGTAGGCTACTGGATAAGATGATTCAAAATGCAATATTAAGGAAAATAGGAAGTGGACCAGGTACTAAATACGTATTGAACGAGGTTAAGTGATACTAAAAAAATAAGTTGTTGGATACAATTTAATACTTATTGGATACTTACTGGATACAAGTAGCCATCTACTGGATACAATGAATCCGAAAAATATCCAGTAGTGACCAGTAGTATCCGATAAGTGTCCGATTAGTGATCACTTATCGGACACTTGTAATCACTCAAATTAGAACGAAAAGTAAATTGTGCAGACCGTCTGTGCAATTTGGATTAGGAGCATATATATATGGATTTACAAAACATAATTGCTATGTAAATCGTGATAACTCTGGAAGAATAGATTGTATTGAATTAACAATAGAATTGGATCAATATTCAAATGTTCACATTATTCCTGACCATGGAATGTGGACATTGCGTGGTTATGAATTTACTCTGCTGAAAGTAAGAGTAGCTGACGATTGGGTTTATGAATTGTATTTACATATTCCGATAGGAATATTTCAAGAATATACTTCTGGTTATCAAAAGAGAATGTAAGGATGAATGGTACAGGCAGTTATTTGACCGACTGGATAATTCCAGGTTCCGAAGCAGTTTCCATCTGAAGCAGAAAGATATTGATTACATAAATGAAAAAGGGTTGGACACAATAAGACAACATGCAAAGGATTTTATTGCAAAGAGAGAAGCTCCGGCATATATAGCAAATGATGGTAAACAGACACCAATGTGTGGACATCCAGTATTTATTGCCCAGCACGCAACAGCAACATGCTGCAGGGAGTGCATCCGAAAGTGGCATAAAATGCAGCCGGGCAAGGAACTAAGTCAGGTGCAGCAGGATTATCTTGTAGATGTAATTATGACATGGATTCAACGAGAAATGGAGAGAGGTTAGTGCAGATATTTGTAGATGCAGATGCGTGCCCTGTAGTAGGTATTGTAGAAGAAATAGCAGAGAAATATAATATTTCCACCACATTGCTGTGTGATACAAATCATATGTTGTATTCTGATTACAGCGAGGTGATTGTAGTAGGTGCAGGAGCAGATGCAGTAGATTATAAACTGATAAGTATTTGCCATAAAGGGGATGTAGTAGTATCGCAGGATTATGGTGTAGCTGCTATGGCACTTGGGAAAGGTGCATATGCTATTCACCAATCCGGCAAGTGGTACACGAATGAGAATATTGACCAGATGCTTATGGAGCGGCATCTTAACAAAAAGGCAAGACGCTGCTCTCATAAGCATCATATGAAAGGACCGAGAAAGCGTACAGAAGAAGATGATGTACGCTTTGCACAGTCATTTGAAAAACTAATACTGATGGCAAAGTCAAAAGAAGGTGCTCAGAGTGGGAATATTTAGGAAAAAGACAGTTACAAAGACGTATGATAAGGAAAATAAGAAACCAGTAATCAAGGCGAGCATATGTAATGGTGAGCAGGTAGCTGGTTTTAAGGACATTCATACAGGTAAGATAGAAGAGGTTATGTTGATTAAGAACCAGGCAGACCTTGAAGCATTCAAGAAGATGTATGGAATAGATGATGAGATAGAGAAGGAATATTAAACAATGTATTTGATTAAGGCAATAAAAGGTGACATAACAAAAGTAACAGATGTGCAGGCAATCGTAAATGCAGCAAACAACTCTCTTCTTGGCGGAGGTGGTGTGGATGGTGCGATTCATAGAGCAGCAGGACCGGAGCTTTTGGTAGAGTGCAGGACACTTCACGGATGTGAGACTGGAGAAGCAAAGATAACAAAAGCCTATAATCTGCCATGTGATTATGTGATACATACTGTAGGACCGATATGGAATGGTGGAAGAAATAGAGAAGAGGAGCTTCTTGCTAACTGCTATTTTAATTCTATGAAGCAGGCAATGGATAATGGAATCAGGTCTATTGCATTTCCTTCCATATCAACGGGAGTATATAGTTTTCCGGTTGAGTTGGCGGCAAAGATTGCGGTACATACAGTAAACAGATTCTTGCAGGATAATCCGGATTGTTTTGATCTGGTGGAGTGGGTACTATTTGATACTCACACTGAATCAGTATACGAAGCAGAAGTTGATCAACTGTATAAAATGATATAATCAGAAAGCTGAGTATCAGGTTAATTCTACAATTATTGATTTATATTGGTCTATTGGTGAGTATGTTTCAAAACAAATTGATGTAAATGGTTGGGGCAAGTCTACTGTGAAGGCTTTGTCTGAATATATATTGAGTAAAGAACCTGGAATTAGAGGATATTCATCACAAAATATTTGGAGAATGAAACAGTTTTATGAAACTTACAAGGATAAACCAGTATTGATAAATTTAATGAATCAGGGATTAGCACAGTCGATATGCTTCAATACATGCTGGATAATGATATTAATAATTGGATACATTATTATGCTTATACATTCATAATACCAGTAGCAAAAGGAGAAGAGGAATGTTTCTACGGCAGATTGTTTTGCAAAAGGTAATTCCATTTGAAATGAAATTACCCAAAACGGCACCGTTGACCTATGGTTCTCTTACGAAAGAACAATTTGATAAAGAAATTGAAAAAGGTATGTCTGATGTAAAAGCTGGCAGAGTTTATTCAGCAGATGCCATTGAAGCTGAAATGAAAAGAGATTTTGGCATATGATTTTTTTATGTGGCATATTCCGCTGAAGCAAGACAGGATTTGAGGGACATTTATGAATATATTGCGTATGAATTGTTGGTACCTGAAACAGCTGCCGGACAATGGTTGCATTGTTCGGAACGATAGGAAATAGCAATACAAGTTGTAGGCAGGTGGCTACCCAGGAGCAGATGGACCGATTTTGAAAAACTCTGTATCAATTTTCTTTACAGATAAACTTTGTTCATAGATTTATGGTATAATCAGTTTAAGCGCTTGAATAAAGAAGATGGTTATACCATGAATCTGTTTTGCGAAGAGGTCCATAAACTGCCGGATACATGGACACCGACTTTTGACCTGAGCAATCACGAAAAAGTATCGGCACGAAATGATTATGCGGAGAAGCCGCTGAAAAAAGTTGTCGAAGAAATCGTCGAGAGAAAAAATGGAGATCGGATGCAGCGGAATATGCCGTATTTTGTCAGGCTTGTCGTTGATTATATAGTGAATAGAGAAACGCGATAGCGTAGTAAGCAATAATTTCAGATGATCCAGGTTTGATCAGAGAGGAGAAGAATATGAACAACTATTGTATGATCCAGAACTCCAAAACGTTTGCATTTTCCGCAGAGAATCCAACCGGTGTACGCGCAGGTGGTTCCCAGGGCGGTGACTGCACCAAGCTTCGTCCGACCGTGACGATTCCTGCAGGGGAAACCGTAACTCTGGTAGATGCTGCAGGACCGGGTGTGATCCAGCATATGTGGTTTACCGGATATGTCGGGCACCATTTTATCATCCGTATGTATTGGGATGATCAGGAATATCCGTCTGTGGAAGCTCCGCTCTCTGCATTCTTCGGATGTGCCTATGATGAAAATTTCGTGGACCGGGATGGCAAATATCCGGTGTTGAATTCTGCCATGATGCTGGTAGCTCCTGGTCGCGGCTATAACAGCTATTTTGAGATGCCGTTCCATAAGAGAGCTCGGATCACGATGGAAAACCGTGGTGACAAGGATGAAAATCTCTATTATATTATCACCGGAGCTTATCAGGAGATTCCGGCGGAGGCTGGTTATTTCCATGCCACCTATCGCCAAGAGCACCCGGTTCAGAAGGGTCGTACCTACACAATCGTTGACGGAATTGAAGGCAGGGGACAATTTGTTGGTGTGACTCTGGCAACTGGTATGAATGGCAACAATACCTGTTGGGTAGAAGGCGAAGCCCGCATGTATCTGGACGATGATCCGTATCCGTCTATCCACTATACCGGAACTGAAGACTACTTCGGCGGTTCCTATGGATTTGGAAATGACATCATCATCAAGAGCTATCAGACCTTCAGCGGCTTATATACCGGCATGTATGCAATCTATGGAGACAACCGGGAATTCTATAACGGACAGCAGAGATTCCTGCTGTATCATTTCCATATTGCAGACCCGATCCGTTTTGAGAATAAGTTTCGTATGACACTCGACAACATGGGCTGGACCGGACCGCGTTACGATGATTACACCAGTGTTGCTTATTGGTATCAGACCCTGCCGTCCGCACCGCTGATGCCACTGCCGACAGATGCAGAGATGTGTATGAGATAATAGAACCAGATTGGAGATGTCAGATAGATTGGTTTTAACCTTGCGACACGTCGCATCGGTTATATCGGACTGACATCAGAGATTTGCCGGAAAGGATAGAGGTATTATGTTACTGGAAGAGAAGTTTTTGGAATTTCATTGTTATGCCAGTAGCCACAATCTGCCGCTGGAAGCTATCAGTGTCGGAGATGAGAACAAGGTACTCTGTGAGATGCACTACGCAGCAAATGCACCGAGAAATATTTATTCACATACCAAGAGTTTTACGGTAACAGCAGTTGGACTCGCAATAGAAGAGGGAAAACTAAGCCTGGAAGATCATGTAGCGGAAGTGTTTAAAGATAAACTTCCTTCAAATCCGGATCCAAATCTGGAGAAGATTCAGTTGAAACATCTGCTCTGCATGTCCAGTGGCTTTGGTAAGGCACTTCTGATGAATGCGGACAGACGTCCGGGCATCGGCGTACCGGATTATGAGAAATATATGATGGCACAGCCGGTTCCTGTGGAGCCAGGCAGTGCATTCTGCTATTCCTCTGCCGATAGTATTCTGGCTGCTCATATGGTAGAACGGGCCGTTGGCAAGCGGATGGGAGAGTATCTGTATGAGAAGGTATTCCAGCCCCTTGATATGGGATGGCCGCTCTGGGAGCATGATCCACAGGGACATCCGAATGGCGGCGGAGGTATGTATCTGACTTGTACCGAGATGATGAAACTGGGACAGCTCTATCTGGCTGAGGGTAACTGGAAGGGCGAGCAGATTGTCAGCAGGGATTGGGTGCAGGAGGTGTCCACCCCGAAATTTACCTTCGAGCCATCTGCAGATCTCTGGCATGTAGGATATGGCTATCAGTTCTGGATCAGTCCATATCCAGGATCCTATCGTGCTGATGGCGCATTCGGACAGATTACAACGATTCTCCCAGAGAAGGGATTGGTTGTTTCCATCCAATGTCCGGAGCGAGGTAATTTCGATCAGGTGAAACGTGCGCTGCATGAACATTTTCTGATGGAATTGTAAGAATAGACTTGCAACAATATGCTATAATTTGCCCAGAAACCGTACTTTTGGCTGAAAAGGCTTAAAATCAAGGCTTTTAGGGAATGTGGATGGGATTTGTACCCCCCATTGTACTCCTATTTTGTAAAACAGTAGGATCATCAACCGGACTTCCCTCGATAAAAAAGAATATGATTTGTGGCGAAAGAAGTTCCTTCGGGGACTTCTTTTCACTTACATAAAAATGTCGGTTTGAATGTCGGTTAAGTGTCGGTTTGTTTATGATATTTGACTGCAATACATGAGCAGTTTATAATGGTCTCATAAATTAAGACACTTTTTCGGACAGTTTTTAATGAATCTGAT
>OATU01001703.1_pt1 | contig 12399 bp, 9 predicted proteins | sample 1516711 | NCBI WGS metagenome assembly OATU01 (sample SAMEA2579971, study PRJEB22360) | human gut metagenome | biome: human gut; feature: human-associated habitat; material: faeces | place: Denmark | collected 2008/2010 | reverse complement strand
GCCCTGCGCGGCGGTGAAATGATTGCTCAGGGAACGCCTGCGGAAATTATGCGCGGCGAAACCCTCGAAATGATTTATGGCATCCCGATGGGTATTCTGCCGCATCCGGCGGGTGCTGCACCTGTGAGTTTTGTTTATTGATGAGCGGCTTACCTCTTATTTCGCGCCGTCGACTGTTAACGGCGATGGCGCTTTCTCCGTTGTTATGGCAGATGAATACCTCCCAAACGGCGGGTCCTGTACAGCAATACGTGCCCACGCGGCGGCTATTGATCCCAATCGTATTGTGGCGCTGGAGTGGTTGCCGGTGGAATTACTGCTGGCGCTCGGCATCGTGCCTTACGGCGTGGCGGATACCATCAACTATCGCCTGTGGGTCAGCGAACCACCATTGCCGGACTCAGTGATCGACGTCGGTTTGCGCACAGAACCTAACCTTGAACTGCTGACCGAAATGAAACCATCGTTTATGGTCTGGTCGGCAGGATATGGCCCTTCACCAGAAATGCTGGCACGTATTGCGCCGGGTCGCGGATTTAACTTCAGTGACGGCAAACAGCCGCTGGCGATGGCGCGTAAATCGCTGACGGAAATGGCAGATTTACTTAACCTGCAAAGGGCAGCGGAAACACATTTAGCGCAATATGAAGACTTTATCCGCAGCATGAAACCCCGCTTTGTGAAGCGTGGAGCGCGCCCGTTATTGCTGACGACGCTTATCGATCCGCGCCATATGCTGGTCTTCGGTCCAAACAGCTTGTTCCAGGAAATTCTTGATGAGTACGGCATCCCAAATGCCTGGCAAGGGGAAACCAACTTCTGGGGCAGTACCGCCGTCAGTATTGATCGTCTGGCAGCGTATAAAGACGTTGATGTGCTCTGCTTTGATCACGACAACAGCAAAGACATGGACGCCCTAATGGCGACGCCGCTGTGGCAGGCTATGGCGGTTGTCCGCGCCGGACGCTTTCAGCGCGTACCTGCAGTCTGGTTTTATGGTGCGACGCTCTCGGCAATGCACTTTGTGCGTATTCTGGATAACGCCATCGGAGGTAAAGCGTGAGTAAACGAATTGCGCTTTTCCCGGCGTTATTGCTGGCGCTGCTGGTGATTGTCGCAGCGGCGCTCACCTGGATGAACTTTTCGCAAGCGCTGCCGCGCAGCCAGTGGGCGCAGGCCGCCTGGTCGCCGGATATTGACGTCATCGAGCAGATGATTTTTCACTACAGCTTGTTGCCGCGTCTGGCGATTTCGCTGCTGGTGGGCGCGGGCCTGGGGCTGGTGGGCGTGCTGTTTCAGCAAGTGCTGCGTAACCCGCTGGCGGAACCGACGACGTTGGGCGTTGCAACAGGCGCGCAACTGGGGATTACCGTCACTACGCTCTGGGCGATCCCAGGTGCTATGGCGAGCCAGTTTGCTGCGCTGGCAGGGGCTTGCGTTGTTGGCTTAATTGTCTTTGGCGTCGCGTGGGGGAAACGGCTTTCGCCGGTAACGCTGATCCTCGCGGGGCTGGTAGTGAGCCTTTATTGTGGGGCAATCAATCAGTTACTGGTTATCTTCCATCATGACCAGTTGCAAAGCATGTTCCTGTGGAGCACCGGAACGCTGACGCAAACCGACTGGGGCGGCGTTGAGCGTTTATGGCCGCAGTTGCTGGGCGGCGTGATGCTGACGTTACTGCTACTTCGTCCGTTAACCCTGATGGGGCTTGATGATGGCGTGGCGCGCAACCTCGGGCTGGCCTTGTCGCTCGCGCGTCTGGCGGCGTTGTCGCTGGCGATTGTCATCAGTGCGCTGCTGGTGAACGCGGTGGGGATTATCGGCTTTATCGGGTTGTTCGCGCCGCTGCTGGCAAAAATGCTGGGGGCGCGGCGTTTGTTGCCACGATTGATGCTGGCGTCGCTGATTGGGGCGTTAATTCTGTGGCTTTCTGATCAAATCATCCTCTGGCTGACTCGCGTGTGGATGGAAGTTTCTACCGGTTCGGTCACTGCGTTGATCGGTGCGCCGCTGCTACTGTGGTTGCTGCCGCGTTTACGCAGCATTAGCGCGCCGGATATGAAGGTCAACGATCGTGTCGCTGCTGAACGCCAACATGTGCTGGCGTTTGCCCTCGCGGGCGGCGTGCTGCTGTTGATGGCAGTGGTGGTGGCGCTGTCGTTTGGCCGTGATGCGCACGGCTGGACGTGGGCGAGCGGGGCGTTGCTCGAGGATTTGATGCCCTGGCGCTGGCCGCGAATTATGGCTGCGCTGTTTGCGGGCGTCATGCTGGCGGTGGCGGGCTGTATTATTCAGCGGCTGGCCGGCAACCCGATGGCAAGCCCGGAAGTGCTGGGGATTAGCTCCGGCGCGGCGTTTGGCGTGGTGTTGATGCTGTTTCTGGTGCCGGGTAATGCCTTTGGCTGGCTGTTACCTGCAGGCAGTCTCGGCGCGGCGGTGACGCTGTTGATCATTATGATCGCCGCCGGCCGCGGTGGATTTTCCCCACACCGCATGGCGGGGATGGCGTTAAGTACCGCGTTCACCATGCTTTTGATGATGTTGCAGGCAAGTGGTGACCCGCGAATGGCGCAAGTGCTGACCTGGATTTCCGGTTCGACCTACAACGCGACCGATGCGCAGGTCTGGCGTACCGGAATTGTGATGGTGATTTTGCTGGCGATTACCCCGCTGTGCCGCCGCTGGCTGACCATTTTACCGCTGGGAGGTGAGCCGTGGGGATGGCGCTGACGCCGACGCGAATTGCGCTGCTGCTGTTAGCGGCTTGCCTGACAGCGACTGCGACAATGACCATTGGACCGTTGAGTTTTGTTGGTTTAATGGCACCGCATATTGCGCGGATGATGGGCTTTCGACGGACGATGCCACACATCGTAATTTCGGCGCTGGTGGGAGGATTACTGCTGGTGTTCGCTGACTGGTGTGGGCGGATGGTGCTGTTTCCATTCCAGATCCCAGCGGGGCTGCTGTCGACCTTTATCGGCGCGCCATATTTTATCTATTTGTTGAGAAAGCAGAGCCGTTAATTGAATGCCTCGCCCGGTGGGCGAGGCAAAATCATCACAACTTCGCAAACACCCGACGTGCAGCATCGATGGTGTTATTGATATCTTCCATGCTGTGCGCCACAGACATAAAGCCCGCTTCAAACGCTGACGGTGCCAGATAAACACCTTCGTCCAGCATCATATGGAAGAAACGCTTAAAGCGTTCCACGTCACAGGCCATCACATCCTGATAGCACGTCACGGACTCGGCGTCGGTAAAGAAAATACCGAACATGCCGCCAACGTGGTTTACCACCAGCGGAATTCCGGCTTCTTCTGCCGCTTCCAGCAGACCTTCTGCCAGACGTGTTGTCAGCTCATCCAGCGTTTCGTGAACGCCCGGCTGCGCGACTTCATTCAGACAGGCGAAACCAGCAGCCATCGCAATCGGGTTACCGGAAAGCGTACCCGCCTGATAGACCGGACCGGTCGGGGCCAGCGCATCCATTACATCACGACGACCACCGAATGCGCCTACCGGCATTCCACCGCCGATGATTTTGCCGAGGCAGGTGAGATCCGGTTCCACACCGTAATAATCCTGTGCGCCAGCTAGCGCTACGCGGAAACCGGTCATCACTTCATCGATGATCAGCAACGCGCCAAATTCGTCGCACAGCGCGCGCAGACCTGGCAGGAACTCTGGCAGCGGTGGAACGCAGTTCATATTGCCTGCCACCGGCTCGACGATAATACAGGCAATCTCTTGCGGGTATTGCTCAAACGCGGCGCGTACAGAGGCCAGATCGTTATAAGTACAGGTTAAGGTATGTTTGGCGAAATCTGCCGGAACGCCCGGCGAGTTTGGCTGGCCTAACGTGAGTGCGCCAGAACCGGCTTTCACCAGCAGGCAGTCAGCGTGACCGTGGTAACAACCTTCAAATTTAATAATTTTATCGCGACCGGTAAAACCACGGGCCAGGCGGATGGCGCTCATTGTCGCTTCAGTGCCGGAGTTCACCATGCGCACCATATCCATGGTCGGGACCAGTTCGGTCACCAGTTGCGCCATTTTCACTTCCATTTCGGTTGGTGCACCAAAGCTTAAACCACGCTCGGCGGCTTCAATCACGGCATTGCGGATCGCCGGATGGTTATGGCCCAGCACCATCGGCCCCCAGGAACCGACATAATCGATATAGGCTTTGCCATCAACATCGTACAGATAAGCGCCGTCCGCTTTTTCGATAAACAGTGGAGTGCCGCCCACGCCAGTAAAGGCGCGAACAGGGGAGTTCACACCGCCAGGGATCAGCTCGCGCGCTGCGCTGTAAAGATTTTCAGACTTACTCATGGAGGGTTCCTGATTCGTAGAAAAAGTGAATGGCTGCTATTCTATGTTATTCATAACAAGTTAAATACTCGTCAAACATCAGGCTGCTTGTACTGGTGCAATCCTGATTTCTTAGAGTATAAAAGTTTTGTGCATTTGAAACATTACGCTTTGCAAAGGATTTTCATGGAACGTGCGAGTAAAATGCCGTCATCTTATTTGTATGACCAATAAGTGATCATTGGATGAAAACTGATACTCCCTCTTTAGAAACACCGCAGGCCGCGCGCCTGCGACGCAGACAACTGATTCGCCAACTTCTTGAGCGCGATAAAACCCCGTTAGCCATTTTGTTTATGGCGGCAGTCGTCGGCACGCTTGTCGGGCTGGCTGCGGTTGCTTTTGACAAAGGTGTCGCCTGGTTGCAGAACCAGCGTATGGGGGCGCTGGTACATACTGCTGATAATTATCCGCTTCTGTTAACTGTCGCTTTTCTCTGTTCGGCGGTGCTGGCGATGTTCGGCTACTTTTTGGTGCGCAAATACGCGCCGGAAGCAGGTGGTTCGGGGATCCCGGAAATTGAAGGGGCGCTGGAAGATCAACGTCCCGTTCGCTGGTGGCGTGTGTTGCCGGTGAAATTCTTTGGCGGGCTGGGAACACTCGGCGGAGGCATGGTGCTGGGGCGCGAAGGGCCAACCGTACAGATCGGCGGCAATATCGGTCGCATGGTGCTTGATATTTTCCGCCTGAAAGGTGATGAAGCGCGCCATACGCTGCTGGCAACCGGTGCTGCGGCGGGGCTGGCTGCGGCCTTTAACGCCCCGCTGGCGGGTATTTTGTTTATTATCGAAGAGATGCGTCCGCAGTTTCGCTATACGTTAATTTCGATTAAAGCGGTATTTATTGGCGTCATTATGTCGACCATTATGTACCGGATTTTTAATCATGAAGTTGCGTTGATTGACGTCGGTAAACTTTCTGATGCGCCGCTTAATACGCTGTGGCTTTATCTGATCCTCGGTATTATTTTTGGCATTTTCGGCCCTATTTTTAATAAATGGGTGCTGGGGATGCAGGATTTGCTGCACCGTGTGCACGGTGGCAATATTACCAAATGGGTACTGATGGGCGGTGCGATTGGCGGTCTGTGTGGATTGCTGGGGTTTGTGGCACCAGCAACGTCGGGCGGCGGTTTTAACCTGATTCCTATCGCTACCGCGGGGAATTTCAGCATGGGAATGCTGGTGTTTATCTTCGTCGCTCGGGTCATTACCACCTTACTCTGCTTCTCTTCCGGCGCGCCGGGCGGTATTTTTGCCCCGATGCTGGCGCTGGGTACTGTGCTGGGAACCGCTTTCGGAATGGTTGCCGTTGAGCTGTTTCCGCAATACCACCTTGAGGCGGGGACGTTTGCTATTGCCGGAATGGGGGCATTACTGGCGGCATCTATTCGCGCGCCGTTAACGGGGATCATTCTGGTTCTGGAGATGACCGATAACTACCAGCTCATTTTGCCTATGATTATTACCGGTCTTGGCGCAACACTATTAGCGCAATTTACCGGCGGGAAACCGCTATACTCGGCGATTCTTGCGCGCACGCTGGCAAAACAGGAAGCTGAGCAACTGGCGCGAAGCAAGGCCGCATCAGCCAGCGAGAATACTTGAACGAAATACCAGGGTATTAGATAATGGCGATTATTATTGGGTTAGAATTTGCCCAATTGCCGATGTCGTTTGGAGCAAAATATGAGTGATGACGTAGCACTGCCGCTGGAGTTTACCGACGCAGCAGCCAACAAAGTTAAAAGCCTGATCGCTGACGAAGATAACCCGAATCTGAAATTACGCGTGTATATCACCGGTGGCGGTTGCAGCGGCTTCCAGTATGGTTTCACCTTTGATGATCAGGTGAACGAAGGCGATATGACCATCGAAAAACAGGGCGTTGGCCTGGTGGTTGATCCGATGAGCCTGCAATATCTGGTCGGCGGTTCCGTTGACTATACCGAAGGTCTGGAAGGTTCTCGTTTCATCGTGACCAACCCGAACGCGAAAAGTACCTGCGGTTGCGGTTCTTCCTTTAGTATCTAATCTGCTGTTCATGTGCCGGATAAACTATCCGGCACATCTTCTCTCTTCAACGCCCATTCTCATCCAGCGCAAACGTCGGTAGCTTAAGATGCCAACGAATAGCCGCCAGCCGAATCAATAGCGTCACGACCATGCCCATCATACTGGCTGTTTCCAGTGGTACGGAAAATGTGTAATAAGCCGTAGCGTGGACAATACCGCCGATAATACAGGCTGTTGCGTAGATTTCTGTACGTAAAATCATGGGGATTTCGCGGGCCAGTACATCACGAATGATCCCGCCGCCAACGCCAGTAATGACGCCCATACAAACCGCGATTAACGGACCGGCTTCCGCATTAAAGGCTTTATTCACGCCAATGCCGACAAACACCGCCAGACCAACGGCGTCCAGCACCGGCAACATCCATTTTGGTAAGCGTCTTGGCTGGCGCACCAGCACGATGGTCAGCATGCTGGTTACCATTGCAACGACCAGATCGGTGGGATCTTTCACCCAAAATACCGGGCCGTGATCCAGCGCCATGTCGCGAATTGTTCCGCCGCCTACTGCGGTAACCACGCCCAGTACCAGAACACCAAAAGGGTCCATACGCAATTTTCCGGCTAACAAAACGCCAGAGATAGCAAATACCGCTGTGCCGACTATATCCAGCCAATAGACGAGCATTGTTCAATCCCCACTGAGCACCTGAAAAGGTCAGGCGCTAATCTACCTGTGAAAGCGCATTACAGAGCTGTTGTGCAGCGAGGATAATACGTGGGCTTGCACGTTCAAACCAGTCACTCGTGAGAGGAATAACGGGAATTTTGAGCTGTTCACCCCAGTATTGTTTGATTTTAGGAATTTGGTCCGGTCCGCCTGTAATGACTATCGCCTGTGGCGCGCGTGCTAACACCTGTTCGCGGCTAACTTGCGGCCAGGGAACCCGGCTATCTTTAAAGATGTTTTCTCCGCCACAAACTTCGAGTACCTGGTTCTGAATCGACTCTTTTCCACTGGTAAATGGCGGATTAATGCCGAATTGCAGAAAAACACGTTTTTTAGGTTTATCAGCATATTGCGCTTTCAATTGCGCGTACTGGTCCAGCAGGGATTGCGCGGCTTGTTCGGCCTTGTCTGGTTGCGGACTCCAGGGGGCCAGTTGACGTAACGCATTGGCAATTTGTTCAATGCTTGTCGCATCGACCCACATCACTTTTATTCCCAGCGAAGCCAGCTGGTCAACCTGCCGCTCGGCATTACCTCCACGCCAGGCAATCACCAGATCGGGTTTCAGCGCCACAATGCGTTCCAGATTCATCCCCTGCCAGGTGGAAACCTGCTCAATCTTTTGCGCTTGTGGAGGATAGTCGGAATAGCTGCTGACCCCAACCGGCGTGATCCCGGCGGCAAAGGCAAGTTCAGTGTTGGCGGGAGAAAGCGTGATGACGCGCGGCGCGGCGTTGAGCCACAGTGGCGCAAGAAAAGACAGGGCGACCAGCGCCCTGAACAGTGACTTAGCCATGTGCCAGTTTCTGCACCAGTGACTCAACCATCAGGCTGGACTGTTTAGCGGCAACAGCCAGGAACTCATCGAAGCTAAGATGAGACTGTTGATCGGCCACGTCGGAGATGGCGCGTACTACGACAAACGGGACGTTGAAATTGTGGCAGACATGGGCGATTGCCGTCGCTTCCATCTCTACAGCAATGGCCTGTGGGAAGTTGTGGCGGATTTTCGCCAGACCAACAGAACCGTTGATGAATGCGTCGCCGCTAACAATCAGGCCACGTACAGCGTTAAGATTCAGTTCGGCAATGCAGGCCTCAGCGGCAGCGATCAGTTTATCGTCAGCTTTAAAGCCTGCCGGACAGCCTGGTAACTGACCGTATTCATAACCAAATGCCGTGACATCCGCGTCGTGATAACGTGCTTCGTCCGAGACAACGATATCGCCCACTTTCAGCGTTGGTGCCAGGCCACCGGCAGAACCGGTGTTAATAATCACATCTGGCTTGCAGTGTTCCAACAGCAGAGTGGCACCCAGCGCCGCAGCGACTTTACCGATGCCCGATTTCAGAAGCGCAACCTCGGTTCCATTCAGTTGGCCGGTATAGATTTCGCAACCGCCGAGACTGATAGTTTGACGGTTTTCGATTTTGTCACGCAGCAGCGTAACTTCTTCTTCCATTGCACCAATGATGCCGATTTTCATAGATTTACTCGCGATAAGCCCGATTTGAAGGCATAGTTTACCATGCGCTTACGGGGAAGCGTATTTCTCACGCGGGAGAGGACATGGCACAGATTGATTTCCGAAAAAAAATAAACTGGCATCGTCGTTACCGTTCACCACAGGGCGTTAAAACCGAACATGAGATCCTGCGAATCTTCGAGAGCGATCGCGGGCGTATCATCAACTCTCCGGCAATTCGTCGTCTGCAACAAAAGACCCAGGTTTTTCCACTGGAGCGCAATGCCGCCGTGCGCACGCGTCTTACCCACTCGATGGAAGTCCAGCAGGTGGGGCGCTACATCGCCAAAGAAATTTTAAGCCGTCTGAAAGAGCTTAAATTGCTGGAAGCATACGGTCTGGATGAACTGACCGGACCTTTTGAAAGCATTGTTGAGATGTCATGCCTGATGCACGATATCGGCAATCCGCCGTTTGGTCATTTTGGCGAAGCAGCGATAAATGACTGGTTTCGCCAACGTTTACACCCGGAAGATGCCGAAAGCCAGCCTCTGACTGACGATCGCTGCAGCGTGGCAGCACTACGTTTACGGGACGGGGAAGAACCGCTTAACGAGCTGCGGCGCAAAATACGTCAGGACTTATGTCATTTTGAGGGGAATGCACAAGGCATTCGTCTGGTGCATACATTGATGCGGATGAATCTCACCTGGGCACAGGTTGGCGGTATTTTAAAATATACTCGTCCGGCGTGGTGGCGTGGTGAAACGCCTGAGACACATCACTATTTAATGAAAAAGCCGGGTTATTATCTTTCTGAGGAAGCCTATATTGCCCGGTTGCGTAAAGAACTTAATTTGGCGCTTTACAGTCGTTTTCCATTAACGTGGATTATGGAAGCTGCCGACGACATCTCCTATTGTGTGGCAGATCTTGAAGATGCGGTAGAGAAAAGAATATTTACCGTTGAGCAGCTTTATCATCATTTGCACGAGGCGTGGGGCCAGCATGAGAAAGGTTCGCTCTTTTCGCTGGTGGTTGAAAATGCCTGGGAAAAATCACGCTCAAATAGTTTAAGCCGCAGTACGGAAGATCAGTTTTTTATGTATTTACGGGTAAACACCCTAAATAAACTGGTACCCTACGCGGCACAACGATTTATTGATAATCTGCCTGCGATTTTCGCCGGAACGTTTAATCATGCATTATTGGAAGATGCCAGCGAATGCAGCGATCTTCTAAAGTTATATAAAAATGTCGCTGTAAAACATGTGTTTAGCCATCCAGATGTCGAGCAGCTTGAATTGCAGGGCTATCGGGTCATTAGCGGATTATTAGAGATTTATCGCCCTTTATTAAGCCTGTCGTTATCAGACTTTACTGAACTGGTAGAAAAAGAACGGGTGAAACGTTTCCCTATTGAATCGCGCTTATTCCACAAACTCTCGACGCGCCATCGACTGGCCTATGTCGAGGCTGTCAGTAAATTACCGTCAGATTCTCCTGAGTTTCCGCTATGGGAATATTATTACCGTTGCCGCCTGCTGCAGGATTATATCAGCGGTATGACCGACCTCTATGCCTGGGATGAATACCGACGTCTGATGGCCGTAGAACAATAACCAGGCTTTTGTAAAGACGAACAATAAATTTTTACCTTTTGCAGAAACTTTAGTTCGGAACTTCGCGCTATAAAACGAATCTGAAGAACACAGCAATTTTGCGTTATCTGTTAATCGAGACTGAAATACATGAAAAAAACCACATTAGCACTGAGTGCACTGGCTCTGAGTTTAGGTTTGGCGTTATCTCCGCTCTCTGCAACGGCGGCTGAGACTTCTTCAGCAACGACAGCCCAGCAGATGCCAAGCCTTGCACCGATGCTCGAAAAGGTGATGCCTTCAGTGGTCAGCATTAACGTAGAAGGTAGCACAACCGTTAATACGCCGCGTATGCCGCGTAATTTCCAGCAGTTCTTCGGTGATGATTCTCCGTTCTGCCAGGAAGGTTCTCCGTTCCAGAGTTCTCCGTTCTGCCAGGGTGGCCAGGGCGGTAATGGTGGCGGCCAGCAACAGTAATTCATGGCGCTGGGTTCCGGCGTCATCATTGATGCCGATAAAGGCTATGTCGTCACCAACAACCACGTTGTTGATAACGCGACGGTGATTAAAGTCCAGCTGAGCGATGGTCGTAAGTTCGACGCGAAGATGGTTGGCAAAGATCCGCGCTCTGATATCGCGCTGATCCAGATCCAGAACCCGAAAAATCTGACCGCAATTAAGATGGCGGATTCTGATGCACTGCGCGTGGGTGATTACACCGTAGCAATTGGTAACCCGTTTGGTCTGGGCGAGACGGTAACTTCCGGGATTGTCTCTGCGCTGGGGCGTAGCGGCCTGAATGCTGAAAACTACGAAAACTTCATCCAGACCGATGCAGCGATCAACCGTGGTAACTCCGGTGGTGCGCTGGTTAACCTGAACGGCGAACTGATCGGTATCAACACCGCGATCCTCGCACCGGACGGCGGCAACATCGGTATCGGTTTTGCTATCCCGAGTAACATGGTGAAAAACCTGACCTCGCAGATGGTGGAATACGGCCAGGTGAAACGCGGTGAGCTGGGTATTATGGGGACTGAGCTGAACTCCGAACTGGCGAAAGCGATGAAAGTTGACGCCCAGCGCGGTGCTTTCGTAAGCCAGGTTCTGCCTAACTCCTCCGCTGCAAAAGCGGGCATTAAAGCGGGTGATGTGATCACCTCACTGAACGGTAAGCCGATCAGCAGCTTTGCCGCACTGCGTGCTCAGGTGGGTACTATGCCGGTGGGCAGCAAACTGACCCTGGGCTTACTGCGCGACGGTAAGCAGGTTAACGTGAACCTGGAACTGCAGCAGAGCAGCCAGAATCAGGTTGATTCCAGCTCCATCTTCAACGGCATTGAAGGCGCTGAGATGAGCAACAAAGGCAAAGATCAGGGCGTGGTAGTGAACAACGTGAAAACGGGCACTCCGGCTGCGCAGATCGGCCTGAAAAAAGGTGATGTGATTATTGGCGCGAACCAGCAGGCAGTGAAAAACATCGCTGAACTGCGTAAAGTTCTCGACAGCAAACCGTCTGTGCTGGCACTGAACATTCAGCGCGGCGACAGCACCATCTACCTGTTAATGCAGTAATCTCCCTCAACCCCTTCCTGAATACGGGAAGGGGTTCTCCTTACAATCTGTGAACTTCGCCACAACTCCATACATCTTCATCATCCTTTGGGCATTTGCACAATGCCGTACGTTACGTACTTCCTTATGCTAAGCCGTGCATAATGGAGGACTTATGGCTGGCTGGCATCTTGATACCAAAATGGCGCAGGATATCGTGGCACGTACCATGCGCATCATCGATACTAATATCAACGTAATGGATGCCCGCGGGCGAATTATCGGCAGCGGCGATCGTGAGCGTATTGGTGAATTGCACGAAGGAGCATTGCTGGTACTTTCACAGGGACGAGTCGTCGATATCGATGACGCGGTGGCACGTCATCTGCACGGTGTGCGGCAGGGGATTAACCTGCCGTTACGGCTGGAAGGTGAAATTGTCGGCGTTATTGGCCTGACTGGTGAACCAGAGAATCTGCGTAAATATGGCGAACTGGTCTGCATGACGGCTGAAATGATGCTGGAACAGTCGCGGTTGATGCACCTGTTGGCGCAGGATAGCCGTTTGCGGGAAGAACTGGTGATGAACCTGATTCAGGCTGAGGAGAATACTCCCGCACTTACGGAATGGGCGCAACGGCTGGGGATCGATC
>OATU01001702.1_pt1 | contig 12403 bp, 17 predicted proteins | sample 1516711 | NCBI WGS metagenome assembly OATU01 (sample SAMEA2579971, study PRJEB22360) | human gut metagenome | biome: human gut; feature: human-associated habitat; material: faeces | place: Denmark | collected 2008/2010 | reverse complement strand
CTGCCAATGCCGTTTCCTTCCTTCTGGGGCTGCTGGCCCTCCAGTTGCTGGGAATGGGTGTTTTTTAAATATTAAGGGGATATATGGCGCAAAAATGAGGAATCTGATTGAACAGCTGTATCAATTAACACAGGACAAAGAAAGGCTGGCTATTGATGCGGCAGCCATTGATATCAGGAAATATAATGCACACGTCCATGACTTTTTCCAATATCCGCTGGGAGTTTCCTTTATTGGCGTGGAAAAGCCCCTGGTGGCTGGCAGGAAGCGTTTCCCGTGCTTTTCATTCTGAATCTGTACTACCAGAATGACTGGATATGCAGTGAGCAGGAGCGGACATCACCGGACCAGCTGGTGGTGGGGCGGATGCCGGATGCTGAGTGGATTACAGCGCTGCGCGATTATTGGATAGATGACTATTTCGGGCTTAAAAACCGCCGGTTCCATATTAAGGATAAAGATGCGGAACCGTTTCAGAAGGAGCTGTTATGGTGGATGGCGGAAAATGCCCCTGAGTCCGGGAAAAACCGGCTGGAACAGGAATTAGCGGGCACAAAGTGGGTCTGCTCATTATTTACAGGTGCATTTTATGACAAGTTCTTTGGGGAAACAGGAAATTATTATTTTTTTGCTGAATCAGGAGTATATGATTATTCCAAACTCAGCCCTTGACAACGGCCAAGGAAACTGCTATTATGTAGAAAGTGCAGGATTCGTTAGCATACCAGACACATGGAACACTGATTATTCAGGGGTTGTACTGGTTTCGACGGGGGTCATGCAGCTGGTGAAGCTATCCCCATGCGATGGGTTAAATGGCAAAAATAAATATAAACGCTAACGACGAATTAGCAATCGCTGCCTAATGGCAGCTGTCAGACTTAGAGCACCCGCACTTTAAGACCCTGGCATCGACTATGTGGGAAACGACGTATGCAAAGCTTTGAGCATATGGGCGTATGATGAAGCTACTGAAACCATCCGGGTGTCCTTTCCCTGATGGCAGAGGGAATGTCAAATAAAGGACTATGATAGTAGAAGAACAGGGAATTGGTTTTCGGACAGGGGTTCGATTCCCCTCAGCTCCACTTTTCAAAAAGCACGTATTTGCAGGAAACATTGTAAATACGTGCTTTTTGCATTTATTCAATCACATCCATGATGTGGCAAAACTAACGAAAAATGTGCATTTTTAGGGCATGACACAACACGAACCACAACACGAAATCAGGATTAAAACCTAGTAATTAAGGGGCCTTATGGCAAACTGATGAAATCTCTTACGCTATGCATTGCGAACGTTCTGTTTCCAATCATCATCTCATCCAGGTTCACACCGGTAAGACAACCTCTGGCATTAATGATGCTTTTATTCTTCTCATATTTTATCTGTATCCTATCCCCTATTTTAGCGATACGTTGCATACCATTAACAATGAACATATAGTTGGTATCGGACATTTTACCTATACAGATAGGAGTGGTGTTTTCCATATCAAGATTCAATGACCGTTCAAAGAAGTCATTCATTTTATTGTCTGCATCTATTCTTCCTTGGCTAAACGTATGGGTATAGACTTTCTTCATGGTGTAATCTGTTTTCCAACCGCCGCGCTCCTGTGCATATTTATCTGGAATCTGGAGCAGGGCCATGACGGATGCATTAATATGGCGAAGGTCATGGAATGTCATATGTGGCAACCCGTTTTTTTGCATTAGCCTGACGAACCTACAATATATTGCATGTCCACTCAATGTAACAAGCTGGTCAGTCTCTACCTTGCTGATTAACTCCCTTATATAAGGAGGCATTTCATGGCGCCTGATGCGTGTAGACTGTTTTGCCTGCCCTTTTCGTACCGGCTTTCCATCCACATCAACAACTACTTCACGGATAGTAAGATAATCCCCATCTACAGATTTTGATTTTGTGAGTCCCCTAATTTCTGACATGGAAAAGCTGAGCCACATTGCCAACATAACAGGAAGCTCTATCTTGGTATCCTTTACAATGTTATATATAACTTCTGGTGGTGGGAGTTCTTTGATTACCTCATCCTTTTTGGGAAGCCGTACGGCGCAGTCTAATGATTTATTATATTTTTGGAATACAGCAGTTAATAAACCATACTCATTGATGACAGTTTTTGCGGATACCGGTTTAGGGTTGGTCTTGTTCCGTTTTGATGTACGCTTTGACTCTTCGTTTACGGCCTCCTGCAGACGTTCGGTTGTAAGGTCTTTTAATCTCATATTCATGATGCCTTTAAATCCATTACGCTGCATCTTCCTATAACCCTGGATAGTGGTGGGAGACAACAGCGCATCACAGGAAGCAATATATTTATCAATGGCCTCAGAAACCGTACAGTTTTCTGGACGGCTTTTACGTTCCATTTCAGCCTCAAAAATGCTTGCCATTCTCTCAGCTTCTTTTTTCCCTTTTTTCCCAGGCAGGGTACTGGTGAAAGATTCGTATACTTTCTTTTTTTTAAGTCTCCCATTATCATAGCGGGATGGACGCCCGTCCTCATCGTAAACCTGTTCACTGTGTGTATAAACCAAGGCGCGCCAGGATCCGGATGGGAGTTGTTTTGCTTCTGCCATAGTATACCTCCTAAAAATGAGTAATAAAAATACACCCATTGCCATATTAGGAGTCAAATGGTATAATATCTGTAGGTTTGCGAGGCCTATATTATTGCATTGACTCAATTAGGCAATAGTATCTATTAAAAGCTTCTGCGTTGGTAGCGCAGGGGCTTTTTACATTATTTTAATCCATATTGGGCTTTTGAATATAATTTCCCGTCCATAAAATATAAGTTGGCATTTGCTCCATTTAAAGAATCTCCATACCATATATATGCCGTGGTATTGACATCTGAGATGTTAGTTTCTGCCAAAGGTGTGCCTTCTGAACCAATAATTTTTATACACTCTTCATAAGCCATGCCAGTTTTACATTTATTATATTCTTCCAATGTTATATACATATTGGAATCAGTTCCAGTGTATAAAGCTGACATAGAAATATATATGCTTAAAAATATAATTAAAAAAGAAAGGGCAAATGGAAATATCTTTTTTTTAATTGATAGTAAAGCAAATTTTTCTTTTGCTCCAAATGTTTCACTGCGTTCTGTTAATGGTATTTCTGATTCGCGTTCTTTTATAAACTGAATAGCACGCGATATTGGTTCATTCGCTCTTTCTTTGAAAGAAAAAGTGTGGATAGGTCCGTTGGTTAATTTAAAACGCAAAAAACCGTAATTTGATTTTTCAGAATACTGATAGTCAATAGCTCTGATATCATTATATTTAAATATTTTGTCCCTTTCTAAAGGTTCTTTTATGGTGACTGATTTTTTACCTACAAAAAGTGTTTGTCCGCACCCTTTTATACTCATGACTATCCCCCCGTTAATCTAATTTCAATATTATAAGTTCCATAGGATATCCAGTACATTGACAAAATTGGTCCATTGTACATCCATGAAAATCATTTAACATATCATTTGTTATAAGTAATTCTGCCGCAAACATATTTGCCTGGCGCTCAATGCGACTGGTTAGCAATAGCGTATGATGAGCCATAAAGGCACAATTTTCCTTTGGGTGTAGAATGGCATGTCCTAACTCATGCGCCAGCACTATTTGCTTGAAAACATCATCCTCTATATCTGAATTGACAAATATCCATTTGACACGGCGTATGTATACATAATTTCCCGCAATATTTCCTAATGGGCAAAAATACACCTGTATTTTAAGATACTGCGCTATCTTTAAAGGATCATTGGTTCCGAGTTTTCTTTTGTAATAAGCAACAATACGCTTGATACGTCTATTCAACCAAAACCACCTATTTGGGGTCCTTTCTGCGGCCAAAGCGCTGTTTGTTGATTTTCTTAGTTTCTCTCATGGCATGTTCCAGAGCATTTTCAAGCAAAATCAGAGATGTCTCGTCAATTTCTTCTCCATTATAATATAGTGGTCCGGCTTTATCATTTCTAATATTTGCCATCATTTTACGTAAATCTTTTGTAATATCTCTTTCATCTTTGTTAGTCAATATTATTTCATCTGATTTAGATAATCCTAAAATATTGTTAATATCAACTTTTAAATAGTCGGCTATAAGTAAAGCTCTTTCATAGGGTATCTTAGAGACTTTTTTTGGATTTAGATATCCGTTAGCAAAACCGCAATCCTTCTCTAGTGTAGAAACAGGTATATTTTGTTTTTTGCATTCCTCTCTTACGTATTCAACTCCATTTATCATAGTCGTTATCCTTTCAAAAAGAATTAGAAAAAATCCTAAATAGGCATTGACAATTTAGGAAAACTCCTATATAATGAAGCTACATTTAGGAAAAATCCTAAATGGCACAAATATAGGTTGATTATATTTTGAAATTTGTCTGGTAAACTAATTTTAGAATATAATCTAAAAAAAGTCAATAGAATTATGGGAAATTCCTAAAGAAAGGAGGTCTATTTTGCTGTTTGATAAGATTGACAGTTTTTGCAAGAAAAATAATCTGCCATTGTATTTATTTGAGAGAAAATGCGGACTAGGTAATGGCACGATTAGCGGATGGAAAACGGCGAGTCCAAGAATTGATTCATTGCAGAAGGTAGCTAAGGAAATGGGTATAACTGTTGATGAACTTATCAGTAGTCCTAAAGGGGGAAGCAGGGATGCCAAAAACAAAACCACTTGAAATCACCATGAAACGCCGAAGGATAATGGCCTGCATAAACAGTCGCAAGACATTGGATGGATTTGGTGATGAAGAAATGGCGCAGAAAGCTGGGGTATCACCGTGGACATTTTCGCAGCGGAAAAAACGTCCAGAAGAATTTTCCATACAGGAACTATGGAACATGGGCATAAAGGTGTATTTGTCGGATGGAGAACCCAAATTACCAAGAGAAGATGTTTTGGACATTAGTTAGGAGGAAAAGCGCGAGGTAAAACGGCTGTACACAGATTTAGGGTATAAAGTCAAAGCACCGCTCCTTACAGATAAAGAGGACATGCCAAAGCTCTATGACTGTACAGAGATAGCCAAGGAACTTGGTATCTACTCTGCCAGCGGGAAGCCTCACAATCAGGCCGTAAGTGCCATCATTAAAAGCTGCATATTCCGAGCAGTGAGATTGTTACCACAGCGTTCAGCCGGAATGGGCATGATGATGTAACAATCCAGTACAAACCGTCGGTCTTGGAGGATGTAAGGTTGTGGCTGATAGAGAATTTTTATCCTGCCAGAATCCCTTACGTGGATTCTAAGGGTAATCAGAAAACATGTACTGTAGTATATCGCGAGGCAGTGTAAACAATATGTCAACTATGAAAAGGAGGGATGAAAGATGTGGATTTCAAAGAAGAAGTGGCAGGCCCTGGAGAAAAAAGTAGCTGACCTTGAAGGGCAAGTTCAAGGCCAGCCATTAAGAGTTCTAACTGATATTTCCAAGTGTTGTAGCGATAACTTCATCATAAAAAACGGTCAGAAACGGAAGGTTGATTGTTTTTGTTCCGGAGATAATCTGAACGTCTTTCAGACAGATAAACCCATCATTTCCGGTTAGGGATTCATCATCTCCTATTCCGTTGTCAGCGCGATATTGCTTCGCAATTTCAAGCGATATCTTTGACATTACGTCATCCGAAGACAGGTCTTGGTCTTCGGGAACATCCTGGATTGCTTTTCCAGAGATGATTCCAGTAGCCGTAAGTAGGATGAGATTATTGTTTCCGAGTTCATCCGTAGTGGCAAGAAACGAATATTTTTGAATCAAGACTTTCTTTAAGCTGGGTAAGTTCATAAAGTGTTGCCTCCTTTCTTTCGTACTCGGCCCTGGCGGGGGCCTGTAAGTACAGTATACCAAGGAGGGGTACAAAACGCAACGAGGGAGGCGGTACATATCAAAACCACATGCAAGACCTGCCGGCATAGCCAGTGCCTGGAACGGACACGGTGGTATCCGTGCAGCGACCATGAGAGGAAGGAGGGTAAAAGCGATGGTGGAACCTTACAAGCCAATCTACACAGTCAAGGAGGCGGCAGGCGTTCTCAGGGTTAACCCAACCAAGGTGTATGAGCTTATCAGTACAAAAAAGCTTCCATCTTTGCTCCTGGGCCAGCGGAAGATACGAGGGAGTGACCTGGAGCGATTTATTATGACGTATCCGGTAGCCGAAATAGAGGAAGGAGGAAAAGCGCAATGACAAAAGTAACTGAGTTAGCCATCCACGCCAAAGCGGCCATCCGATACCCCGGCTGGCGCCTGGACATCGTAGGCCCTACCACTGCGGTGCTTACCAACATGATGGGCAGACGCCGGATGGTCACGTTCAGGCGGCGCAGGAACCGGCATGACGGTCCATGGATGCGGCTGGCCAAACGGGCGGTACCCATGGTCATCTGGGGAGTGGGGATGTGGATGGTGTCCATTGTGGTCATGGCACTGGCCATGGGTGTGGAATTGTGAAAGGAGGATATGGTGATGACAAAAGTACAGATGGAGGCAATCGCGGATAGGGCGGCGTGGCTGGCCGTAAGCAAGATGGATTCAGGGGAAGCGCAGGACTGCGCAATGATGGAAGTGAACCCACATGACCAGTATTATGAGGAATATCTGGACCAGTTGCAGAGCGGGGATTTCCAGTGCCTCAGGTATTGGCTTGGATGGGAAATTGAAAACAGGGTCCAGGAAGCAGTTGAGATTATGAAACAGCTGATTCGTGCACGATTGATTGGTCAGGCTTGAAGGGAGGTGAGGAACGATGAATAAGAAGATGACAACGCTGGAGTATATCAAAAGGTCCGGATGCACTGATTTCGGGACGGCCTTTGCAAGGGCTGCCGGGAGTATAGGCATGGATGCGGAATCCAACCCGGATGCATCCTATTCGGTCGCGGATGTGAGGGACCTGATGGACTACCTGTTTGGGCTTCAGGCCGGGGCAGGGCAAAAAAAGATGGACCCCAGCGGCGGCAACCGCAAAGAGGCCCAGGACAAAATCTAACACACCTTTAGTATAAGGGAGAAAGGCAGAAAAATCAATGGCGGATTTGAAGTACCGTATCGTCAGGACACTGGCTGTATTCCCCAATGACGGGAAGTTCCACAAGGAGCTGAACCTGATTGAATGGGGCAACCTAAAGGCCAGATATGACCTGCGTGGGTGGAACAGCGACCGGTCGGAAATGACCAAGGGTATCACGTTATCAAAGGAAGAGATGGAGTATCTGAAGAAGGAGATAGGAGGAATCGAGTTATGACAATCACAGCAGTATTTGACAGTCTTGAGGATATGATAGGTTTTGCAGGGAAACTGGTTGGAAACGGGAGCCAGGAGGCTGTCCGGACATTTTTAAACTGTGGGGAGGTGTACAGGCCAGGTGAAAACAGCCAGGAGGCTACACAGGATGAGCCGATGGAAACGGAAGGACATCCTTCAGAAGCACAGGAAGAACCGGAGCCTGTAAAAGAGCCGGAGAAGGAGGGGCCAGCGTACACCCTGGTACAGGTGAGGGAGAAGCTGGCGGAACTGCAGAAGGCAGGGAAGCGTGCCCAGGTACAGGAGCTGATAGCCGGTTTCGGCGTGAAGAAGCTCACGGAAGTCCCTGAGGACAGGTATACAGAGCTTATGCAGAAGGCGGGTGAGCTGTAATGCCGGACACACATGCCCTATTAGGACCCAGCGGTGCAAAGCGGTGGATGTCCTGTCCCCCATCCGCACGGCTCGAGGAACAGTTCCCAGACAGCAGCAGCGAATATGCCGATGAAGGCACCCTGGCCCACAGCCTGGCAGAAGCCATCCTGCGCTACAACAATGGCGAAATCAGCAAGAAGGCATTTTCTACCCGTTTTAACAAGATCAAGGCGGATTCCATGTACAATCAGGAAATGCAGGACTACATAGAAGACTACACCCAGCGCGTCTGGGAGATTGCCAATGAGGTCAAGGCATCCTGCCCGGACGCACTGGTCCTGTTTGAACAGAGACTTGACTTTTCAGAGTATGTCCCGGATGGGTTTGGCCGTGGTGATGTCGTGATCGTAGCCGATGACCTGATTAATGTGATTGACCTGAAGTACGGGAAGGGCGTGGGGGTATCCGCGGAGGACAACCCGCAGCTAAGATTATATGGCCTCGGTGCATACCTGGAACATTCCATGCTGTACGACATCCGGAAAGTCCGGATGACCATCATCCAGCCCCGTCTGGAGAATATATCCACGGAGGAGCTGACAGCGGAAGAACTGCTCTCCTGGGTAGAAACAGAGGTAAAGCCAAAAGCGGCATTAGCCTACGCCGGGGAAGGTGACTTCAAGGTGGGCGACCACTGTCGGTTCTGCAAGGCCAGGGCCACCTGCAGAGCCAGGGCGGACCATAACCTGGAACTGTCGAGGCTGGACTTCGCGGATCCGGCGCTTCTCACGGAGGAGGAAATCGGGGAGGTCTTAAGAAGGGCAGACGAGCTTGACCATTGGGTGAAGGATATTACGGAATACGCCCTGGCAGAAGCGCTTAAGGGTACGAAGTATGAAGGCTGGAAGCTGGTGGAAGGTACCAGCAAGCGGAAGTATGCGGATCCGGCTAAGGTCCTTCAGGTCCTGATAGAAAATGGATATGAGGCTGAAACAGTACAGAAGCCGACAGAACCCAAAGGACTTACGGACATGACTAAACTGTTAGGAAAGAAGCTGTTCGAGGAACTGTTGTCCGGCTTGGTCATAAAGCCGGAGGGAAAGCCGGCGCTGGTTCCAGAATCGGATAAGCGCCCAGAGCTGAACACTGCAGATGAAGCGAGACAGGATTTCAATACTGAAAATAATGAATAAGAAGAGGAGGATATCAATCATGAGTGAAGAGAGAAAAGTAACCAAGGTAACCACAGGGACAGTGAGATTTTCATATCTACTTTTATTCGAGCCATGGGCAGCCCAGGAGGGGCAGGAGAGACGGTACTCCGTCTGCCTTCTGATTCCCAAGTCTGATAAAAAAACATTGGGTAAGATTAAGGAAGCTATAGAGGCGGCAAAGAAGGAAGGCGCCGCCAACAAGTTCAAGGGCAAGACCGCTGGCCTTAAGCTCCCGCTGCGTGATGGGGACGAGGAACGTGCGGATGACTACCCGGAATACACAGGGATGTATTTCCTGAATGCCAACAGCAACCGTAAGCCCATCCTCCTGGACCAGGACAACAATGAGATACTTGACCAGACCGAGATGTCCAGCGTCTGCTGGGGACAGGCCTCCATCAATTTCTTTCCCTTCAACAGCAATGGGAACAAGGGTATCGCCGTAGGTCTGAACGCCCTTAAGAAGAAAAGGGACGATGAACCGCTTGGTGGGGCCATCACGGTGGATTCCGCAATCTGTGACTTTGAGGACAGCGACGAAGGATTTGATGATGATGACCTGTTAGGATGATGATATATGACAATGAACGTTGACATAGAGACCTATTCCAGCGTTGACATCAGGGAAGCAGGGGTGTATGCATATGCATCCGCCCCTGACTTCGAGATACTGCTGATAGGATACCAGTATGACGGGCAGGACGTGAAGGTGATTGACCTGACGGACCCATTGACGGACCCGGAACGGGATTTCCCGGACTTCTGGGAAGGACTGTATGACCCGGAAGTGGTCAAGACGGCATATAATGCCAACTTTGAGCGGACCTGCCTTGCCTCCTGGCTGGGCAGGCCGATGCCCCCGGAGCAGTGGAGGTGCACGGCGGTACATGCGGCTACCCTGGGCCTCCCAGGGACACTGGGAGACGTAGGGGAAGCCCTGGGGCTTCCGGAGGATAAGCAGAAGGATAAGATAGGTAAAAGCCTGATACAGTACTTCTGCAGGCCCTGTAAGCCGACCAGGACCAACGGGATGCGTACCAGGAACCTTCCGGGACATGCCCCGGATAAATGGCAGCAGTTTATCGAATATAACCGTCAGGACGTGGAGGCGGAAGCAGCAATCCGTGAGAAACTGCAGATATACCCAGTCACCAGGCAGGAGCAGGAATTGTGGAACCTGGACCAGCAGATGAATGACAATGGAGTGCTTCTGGATATGGATCTGGCGGATAAGATAATCCGGTATGACGCCATTCACCGGGAACAGCTAATGGAGGAGGCCAGGGAACTGACCGGGTTAAGTAATCCAAACAGCCTGGCGCAGTTAAAGGAATGGTTTAAAAACAGATATGGCCTGGAGATCAAAAGCATTACCAAGGATACCATTCCAGAGACCATGAAACTGCTGTCCGGTATCCAGGATGGAGAAGACGGGATTCAGATGCTCAGGCTCCGCCAGCAGTTAGGAAAGACCTCCGTAGCGAAGTACCAGGCAATGAAGCAGGCCGTGTGCCCTGATGGGCGGCTGCGTGGGATCCTACAGTTCTATGGAGCCAACCGTACCGGAAGGTGGGCGGGTCGTATCGTGCAGGTCCATAACCTGCCCCAGAACAAGATCCCGGATCTGGAACTAGCAAGGCAGTTAGTGAAGGATGAGGATTTTGAAACATTGGAACTATTATTCGAAGGTATCCCTTTCGTATTCTCGCAGCTGATACGTACGGCATTCGTACCGTCACCTGGCTGCAGGTTCGTGGTGAGTGACTTCTCCGCCATTGAAGCCCGGGTGATTGCCTGGCTGGCGGATGAGAAGTGGCGCCTGGATGTATTCCGGACTCACGGAAAAATATATGAGGCATCCGCCTCCCAGATGTTCCATGTCCCAATTGGGAACATAAAGAAGGGAAGTAAACTGCGGCAGCAGGGCAAGGTTGCGGAACTGGCGCTGGGGTACGGCGGCGGATTTGGTGCCATGAAGCGGATGGACCGGGATGGCAGCATACCGGATGACGAAATCCCCATGATCATATCCAACTGGCGGAAGGCAAGCCCCCATATCTGTAAACTATGGTATAACGCTGAAGGCGCCGCGAAGGTGGCAATGGAGGAACGGCGTACCGTGAGACTGAAGCATGGCCTTACATTCTCCTATATAAACCATATCCTCTTCATTGGGCTCCCTTCAGGCCGGAAGCTGGCCTACTATGACGCCCGTATCGAAGAGGGGAAGAAGGGAAAGCCGGTAATCACCTATGAGGGGGTGGACCAGGAAACAAAAGTCTGGGGACGTAATGAGACCTGGGGCGGGAAGCTGGTTGAGAACATTGTCCAGGCTGTAGCCCGGGACTGCCTGGCAGAGACCATAAGGCACGTATCCAGGGCAGGGTATCAGATTGTGATGCATGTACATGATGAGATCATCGTGGATGTGCCGGAAACGGAAACGGATGCCTTGAGGAAGATAACAGACATCATGGCCCAGCCGGTGCCATGGGCACAGGGACTGCCATTACGTGGGGACGGATATGAGACCCCATTCTATAAGAAGGATTAAAGGAGGGATACAGGATGCAGGTTTCCAGCATTGCGGATTATAAGACAGCAGTCAGGCATGACGGGACATTCACCCTGGCAACAGGGCGGAGCCGCATGGAAAAGAACTGGAAGAACAAGAACTATTCCTGGTCCCAGCTATTGAAACGCCTGGAAACACCCGTCAGGACCCACGAGACCCTGGCAGAATACATGAAGATGTCCAAGGATGACCAGGACCGTATTAAGGATGTGGGGGGATTTGTAGGCGGAGCCTTGAAGGGCGGGAGGCGTAATACGGATGCTGTAGAGAGCCGCCAGCTGATAACACTGGACGCAGACTATGCACCTGTAAACCTTATGGAGGATATGGCCCTACTGGCCTATTATGCCTACGCCGTGTACACAACCCATAAGCACAGTCCGGATAAACCGCGCCTGCGGTTTGTCATTCCCCTGGACCGTCCTGTGACACCGGATGAATACGAGGCCATAGCCAGGAAACTGGCCGAGGAGATAGGGATTGATTATTTTGACGATACGACATACCAGCCTTCCAGGCTGATGTACTGGCCGTCTGCGGCAGTAGATGCGGAATACCTGTTTCATCATGAGGACCTGCCCTGGCTATCAGCTGATAACATGCTGAGAAGATATCCAGACTGGACTGATACCAGCTACTGGCCGGAGAGCAGCCGGGCAAAGGACTCCAGGGTAAGGCAGGTGAGGAAGCAGGGTGACCCAACGGAGAAACCAGGGATGATTGGCGCCTTCTGCCGGACCTATGACGTGGAGGATGCCATGGCAGCCTTCCTGCCGGATGTATATGCCAAATGCAGCATGCCGGACAGGTATACGTACACTTATGGGAGTACATCCGCCGGGCTCGTCATATATGAAGACGGGAAGTTTGCTTACAGCAACCATTCCACAGACCCGGCCTGTGGGAAGCTCTGTAATGCGTTTGACCTGGTTCGTATCCATAAGT
>OATU01001700.1_pt1 | contig 12420 bp, 10 predicted proteins | sample 1516711 | NCBI WGS metagenome assembly OATU01 (sample SAMEA2579971, study PRJEB22360) | human gut metagenome | biome: human gut; feature: human-associated habitat; material: faeces | place: Denmark | collected 2008/2010 | reverse complement strand
TCATAGTAATCCGGCGGGATCGCTGCCATACTTACCATGTACATTACCATGTAGTATCCGATCGCCTGCCAGATCAGCGCAAAGATCACAGAGTAAATAACAATATTCGGCTCTGCCATCCACTGGTGCGCCAGTCCATCCAGATGGATCGCTTTCAGGAATGTATTTAAAAGACCCGTACTTGGATTGTAGATCGCTCCGAAAATACCTGCAATAACAACGATTGATAAAATATTCGGAATATAGAAGATGATACGGAAGAAGTTCTTTCCCTTAAATGTACCTCTGTTTAACAGTGCTGCGAATAATACCGCAAGGATGATCGTGCAGATCATCACAAGCACGATGATTAATATTGTATTCTGCATTGCCTGAAGGAAGTTTTTATCACTCAGCAGCGTCTTAAAATTCTCAAATCCTATAAATGTCTGCTTGTTCGTGATCCCTCCCATACGGTATAAGGACATCCGAAATACATTGATCGTAGGAATGAAAATAAAGAGTGTTATTAAGATTACTGCCGGTGCCAGACATGCAAAGACAAATCTTCTTTCTGATCGTTTTCTGTTCATAATCTTATCCTTCTCCTTAAAAAAACGGTGAGCCCTGATAACTCACCGTTCTGATTAACTATAACTTATCTGGATTAATTATTCTACGTTTTCTAATAATTTCTCCCATGCTTCTGTAAGCTGTTTCTGATACTGATCCGCTGTCATCTCTCCTGTGTTAAGAGCGTCGATCGCACCATAAACTGTGGCTTTCATATCAAATCCATCGATTGGTTTTGTTGTAGCCCATGTACCTGCAACTGCTTCGTATCCTTCTGAAGAAGCTAATGTATAAGTATCTTTGATCGGTCCTTCTTCCAGCTTGTCAGATGCACCAAGAACTGGTGATACGATCGGAGCTGCTGATTCTTCGTTTGTTTCTTTGTTAACTACTTTGTTGTTCAGCATTAAGTCAACAACTGTATCAGAGTACATAAATTTAATGAATTCTTTTGCAAGATCCATGTTCTCTGCGTCTGCTGGTACCCACATCTGCTCTGTGAATGTGTAGATGTAGTTGTCTTCATCTGCATTGAATTTCGGAGGTGCCATCATTCCCCAGTTGAATCCTTCCGGAGTAGAGTTAGCCATCTCACCGATTACCCAGTTACCGTTTGGCATGAATAATGCTTTTCCATCAATCACATTCTGCTGATTGATCTTGAATCCACCGTCTGAGTTTGCATTTGCTACTGTGTCTGCCTGGATGTAGTCCGGTGAAGCAAGTTTTGCGATCGTGTCAACAACTTTCTTACCTTTCTCAGATGTCCATGTATCTTTGTCGTAATTTACAGCTTTGTTGTAGAAATCGATTCCGCCAGCCTGCGCTAACATCTGATACATTGTAGCATCAAAGTATCCTGACTGTGGGTATGTAAATAATGCAATTCCGTCAGCTTTTGCCTTATCGCCAAGTGCGAAGAACTCATCCCATGTTGTCGGAAGATCATATTTTTTATTTGGTCCTTCGAATAAGTCTTTGTTGTACCATAATCCGGTCGGTGTGTAGATGATCGGAGCAAGGTAAACTTTTCCGTCACCGTATGGCTGTGCAGCAGCATTCTCTGTGATACCGCCAACTAATTTTCCTTTTAACTCATCATCAAATACATCTGAAATGTCAGCGATTGCTTTTTCCTTTAACATTGTTTCAGTGAATCCGCTTTCCTGACCTAAGTTGTAGTATACAACGTCCGGAATATTTCCGTTCTTGAAGTCTTTCTGTAAGTCTTTGTCAAGCTCAGAAGAAAGGTGTAATTCTACGTCTACATCTTTGTGTTCTTCCTCGAATGCTTTCTCGATATTCTTCCAGATCTCTGCCCCGTTACCACCTTCAAATGCAGCAAATTTCAGGACTGTCTTTCCATCTTCTGTTTTGCTCTCTGCTTTTTCTTCCTTGCTTCCACATCCTGCAATCAGTGTTGCAGCCATTGCAACTGTAAGTAAAAGCGCTGTTACTTTTTTCATTTTCATAACTGAACTCCTCCTTTTGTTCATTTCGTTCACTTTATACACTATATTCTACACTACGTCCGTCATTTTTTCTATATCAATCTTGTCCTCATTTTTATGTATCTTGCTCTCAAAGCTAAAAATATGAAAATAATAAAAAACTCTTCCTTGCTTTTCTTTTTCCCGGTGTTTATGATTGTATCAGAAGCTGCCAGTATTGGCAATGGAAAAATATGTAAGAAAAATCATTGGAAAGGAACCAAACTATGAACCAGCCAAATATTTTACTGCTTATGTGCGACCAGTTCCGCGGGGACTGTCTTTCCTACGCAGGACATCCGGACGTAAAGACACCTTATCTTGATACGCTCGCTGCGGACGGCGCCTTTTTTGACCGCGCCTACTCTTCCTGCCCGAGCTGTATCCCGGCAAGAGCCGCACTCTTCACCGGAAAGAGCCAGGAACATCACGGCCGTGTCGGCTATGAGGACGGCATCGACTGGAACTATGACCACATGCTCGCCGAAGAATTCAGCACTCACGGATACCAGACACAGTGTGTCGGTAAGATGCATGTGCATCCGGTCCGGAAACACTGTGGATTTCAGGGGCTGCGCCTGCATGACGGCTATCTCGGATATTACCGCGATGCCTCCATCCCCCACTTCCAGCACCAGTCCGTGACAGACGATTATCTCTATGATCTGAAAAATGCTCTCGGTTCCCATGCGGATTTCAATGCCAGTGGCCCGGAATGCAATTCCTGGGTGACTCATCCATGGATCTACGAAGAGAGGCTGCACCCGACAAACTGGGTGACGGAAGAAAGTATCCGCTTCCTTGAGACACGCGACCGCACCAGACCATTTTTCCTGATGAGTTCTTATGTCCGCCCGCACCAGCCTTTTGATGCACCGGCCTCCTATTTTGATCTGTACAAAGACAAGGGTCTGCGCGAACCGGCCTGCGGCGACTGGGATGACACTGCAAGCACCGAGCAGTTCGGCTACATGAAAGATTCTATCTACGGCTGCAACGATGCCGAACAGCGCCACAATGCGATGGCGGGATATTACGCCTGCATCACCCATGTAGACCACCAGATCGGAAGGCTCATCTCCGCACTGATGGAAAGCGGAGAATACGACAACACGGTCATCCTCTTCTTATCTGACCATGGCGAGCTGCTCTTTGACCACCACTTATACCGAAAAGTATTTGCCTACGAGGGAAGCACACATATCCCGCTTCTGTTCCATGTCGGCAAAAATGTATGCCCTTCCAGGCCGATCCGCAGCGGCACGATCACCGAACTGCGGGATATCCTGCCGACGCTACTTGATTTTGCAGGCATCCCGGTTCCGGATGGCGTGGACGGCTTCGCTCTGATGCCGGAGATCATCGGAAAGCCTGAAAAAGAACAGAACAGCCGTGAATATCTGCATGGGGAACACAGCTTCCACTCTGGTCTGTCCAGCCACTTTATTGTGACGGCAACAGATAAATATATCTGGTACAGCGAGAAAAATACCGAGCAATACTTTGACCTGACAAACGATCCGCGGGAAGAGCACAACGCGATCGATGATGAGGTATACCAGGATCGGATCGCTTATCTCCGTTCTCTGCTGATCCAGGAACTTGCCGGGCGTGAAGAAGGGTACAGCGACGGAGTATCCCTCCAGAGCGGCTGCACTCCGGTTGCAAACCTGTCACATATTTTATAACTTTATTTGAATTTAATTTAAGAAGCCTTCCCAGAGATAAATTCTTCCGGACGGCTTCTGTAACTTCCCAGGAATCAAATTTCCCAGACAGCTTCCGTAACTTCCCAAAAATCAAATTTCCCGGACGGCTTCCGTAACTTCCCAGGAATCAAATTCCCCGGACGGCTTCTGTAACTTCCCGGGAATGAAATTTCCCAGACAGTTCCTGTGATTTTTCAGGGATTGCCGCAACTTCTTCTAAAGTGTCTGTGCAATCCTGCTCAGTGTAGGATATGCGTACATCAGAAATTCTTGGTGCCCGCACCACTCTTCTGTGAGATAAGTTCTGTTCTGCCTCTTACATCCGCCGCGGCAGATTTTCCAGAACGGACATGTCTCACAGATTTTTTTTATCTCTTTTTCTTCCCGCAGAAAGTTCTGCATCGTCCCGCTGTATAAGATTTCCTGCAACGTGTGATCTTTCATATTTCCACAGCAGTACGCATCCAGCACATAGAAATCACACGGATAGACGCTTCCATCTGCCTCCACAACAAGCTGCGCAGTGCAGAATCCGAGCATTCCGCACTGCTGCGGCGGACGGTCGGACAGCATCAAAAGCAGGTTGTCAAATAACGTCACGCTCATATAATCTCCGCGCGCATAATCATCCAGCCAGAGACGGTAAAAGCGCTTGTAAAACTCTGCGTACTGTTTGGGTTTTAACTCCTGCACATTTCCCTCACCGCTCTCTCCGCAATATTTTTCAATCGGTATTTCCTCCTGCTCCGGAAGTTCCCCGAGACATGAAATGCACTGCACATAAGAGAATCCCTGGTCTTTCAGAAAATGATAGTATGCCTCCGGATGTGCGGCAAGCCGCGGCGTCAGCACGGTCAGGATATTATAGTCCACTTGAAACTGTTCCAGCAGCCGGATTCCCTGCATGATCTGTGCGTACATCCCCTTTCCGTCCTTATTCAGGCGGAACCGGTTTGTATTAGATTCATATCCATCGAGAGAAACTCCCACAAGAAACGCTTCTTCTGCAAAAAATTTTGCCCACGTTTCGTCGATCAGTGTTCCGTTTGTCTGGATCGCATACCGGACTGTGCGGCTTCCCTTTTTTTCACGGACATACGCTGTGAATCTCTGATAATAGTCCAGTCCGGCGAGCATCGGCTCTCCTCCCTGAAATGCAAATACAAGCTCTGCATCCGCATCGGTATCTGCCACTGCACGGTCGATCAGGCTTTGCATGATCTCCGGCTGCATCTTCCCGCTGCAGGAGCGTTCTCTTCTTTTGCTCACATCCTCATAAAAACAGTACGGGCATTTCAGATTACACATCGATGACGCCGGTTTTACTAAAAATGAAAGATATTTCATAACTTCTGTTCCTCCTCATGACACGGATTATACTCTCTGAAAGAAAGGTTGTAAATGACGCAGATTCGTTTATTGCTTTTTTCCCCGAAGGTCTATATAATAAACCCAAAGGAGACTATTATGAGTAATCAAAATTATCGTCTGGAAGAGAAAAATTCCAAAAAAATCGATGTCCATCTGCTCTATATCACAGAAGCAAAATATGAGCAGGACTGGCACAGCCTTGCACATACGCATCATTTTACCGAATTGTTTTTTATTACCCACGGAACCGGGAAATTTACGATTGAAAACGAATGTTTTCCGGTCAAAGAAAACGATCTGATCATCGTCAATCCGAATGTTTCCCACACAGAATCAGGCGGAACCGGAACTCCTCTCGAATATATCGTTCTTGGGATCAACGGACTTCAGTTTACTGACAAGGATGAATCTACGAATTATACACTCCACAATTTCTTCCACTACCGCGAGGAACTCCAGTTTTACCTGAAAACACTGCTCAAAGAAGTGCGAAAAAAAGAAGAAAACTTTGAATCCATCTGCCAGAATCTTCTGGAGCTGATCATCTGGAACATTACCCGCCAGACTCAGACGACACTTTCTGTCGCCCCGACCAAGAAGATCACAAAGGAATGCCGGTTCATCGAGCAGTATCTGGATGAACACTTCAAAGAAGATATCACACTTCAGACACTCAGCGATCTGACGTATCTGAATAAATATTATCTGGTACATGCATTTAAAAATTACAAAGGGGTTTCTCCGATCAACTACCTGATCGAAAAGCGGATCTCTGAGGCAAAGCATCTGCTTGGCACGACCAACTTCCCGATTGCGAAGATCGCTTCCGTCGTTGGTTTTTCCTCGCAATCCTATTTTTCACAGGTATTCCGAAAAGAGACCGGGCTTTCCCCGAACAAATACCGCAAGAGTATCGACTCACAAATGAGTCAGGAGGAGTAGTATGATGTACAAAGGAACACTTCTATCGGATACGATATCCATACACGAAGTATTTACGATCCATTATTTTGAATATATGAGTGATTTTTCCTTTGCCGGAGAGTCCCACAATTTCTGGGAGTTCGTCTTCGTCGACAAAGGTGAGATCGATATTTATATGGAAAGCATCCATGCGCGCTTAAAAAAAGGAGAGGTTGCCTTTCACAAGCCGAATGAATTTCACAGACTGCAGGCGACCGGGAGCTCCGCCCCGAATCTTGTGGTTATTTCGTTTGAGTGCAGCGATCCCGTAATGCAGTTTTTTGAGGGAAAGATCCTCTCTCTCGATGAGACAGAAAAGATCCTGCTCGGCGAGATTGTCAAAGAGGCTAAGGCGCTGTTCAACTGCCGGCTGGATGATCCTTACCTGACCGAAATGACAAAATACGAGCAGCCTCCTTTTGGTGCGGAGCAGTTTATCCGGATCCACCTGGAACATTTCCTGCTCCACCTGCTGCGCCGCAGGCAGGACAGCCCGTCTTCCACTCCAAAAGCTGCAGCCTCCAAAGGCAATTCAGAAGTATTTAACCGCGTCCTGACCTATATGGAGAAGAATCTCTGTCTGCATCTGACGATCGAACAGATCTGCCGGGACAATATGATCGGCCGTTCTCAGCTTCAGAAGATCTTCCAGCAGAAGACCGGACTCGGTGTGATCGAATATTTTTCCAACATGAAGATCGATGCCGCCAAGCAGATGATGCGGACAGATCTGATGAACTTCACACAGATTTCAGAGAAACTCGGTTATTCTTCAATCCACTATTTTTCCAGACAGTTCAAGAAAATCACCGGAATGACACCATCCGAATATGTATCTTCGATCAAAGCGCTGTCGGAAGCCCAAATTTGATCTTTTCCCTGACAAAAACAAGGGATTTTATCTTATGGAAACAAACACTATTTTTCATAAAAGTATACAGAAAGAACCTCCTTACCGTCATCTCTTGACGTTCGGAGGTTCTTTTTCCCATTTGCTTTCCGTAAGCCAGTCTGACAAATGGGCGCGATCTTACATATTAGATTTCATACCAGATGATCTCATTTGCATCCAGATGAAGATCGAAACTGCTTCCGTCTCCTCTGTATACCGTTGTATCCTGCGGCTCGTAAGTATTGTTTACGACACAGTATTTTCCATTCTTCACATACGCATGCACTTCCACGTTGAAGTTTGTGCTGAACCATTTGTGAAGGTTGTCCTCATCGTGTGCAGACCAGAGGATAGAACGATACAGAAGACGGCTGTTCTCGAAGCTGTATGGAAGTCCACTGATGTAGACACAACGTCCGTCGCCGAAATCATTGACTGCCATCTGCACTTCTTTGTCGATCTGTCTTAATACAGTTGTTCCATCTAATGCGAAGATATTTTTCTGACCTTCTCCAAAGTCGATGTCTTTTGTACAGTCTTCTTTGATGAAGTGATCATGCTCTTCCCAGTTATACTTGTCTGTATTTAAGTTAAATCCGTTTTCTTTCTCTACCCCGAGCGCACTTGCAAGCTGGAAGTAACGTCCTTCCCACTGATAAGCGGTCGGCTCGCCGACACCGATAAATCCGCCGCCGTTGTAGATAAATTTCTTCACTGCCGTCACGATCTCTTCATCTGCCCATGCAGCCCCGCCGCTGTGTGCAGTGTAAGCTCCGCCGACATTGATGATGACATCGATATCGTCAAGCACTGCCGGATTCGTCTTAATATCGTCAAAGCTGATAAAACGTACATCAAACGGTGCTCCGGAAAGCGCCTCAACGATTCCTGCGTAAGAATAGTTCTGTTTTTGATATAATGCATGATGTACCATATGATTTCCCCATGCTCTCATCTTGCCCCAGCTGTTCAGCACTGCAACTGTCTTCACGCAGTACGGTGTTGTTCCTTTGATGTTCTCATATAAGGTACGGAACTCTTTACATACGCTTTCTACATAATCGATAAATTCCGGGAACTCCAGCGCAAGCTTTAAGTAACCGCCATATCCGATCCGGTCGATTGGTTTTCTGAGGATCGCACGTCTTGCTGTTACCCAGTTTACCTTCGCCTCTTTCACCGGATCTCCGCCTTCATGGAATGTATCCGGGAAGAAATACGGAAGGAAACGTCCCTCTGTATATTTTACGTTCGGAATATCACTGATCAGACGAAGTGTAGAACCATTTCCGACACTTCCTACAACTGCATCCAGTCCGATGGATTTGAATTCATCCATGAATGGTTCCATACCGATCCAGTGATCTCCTAAGAACATCATTGCTTCTTTTCCCATCTCGTGTGTGATATCCACCATCTCTTTGGCAAGTTTGGCAACTTCTCTTCTCTGGAATGCCTGGAAATCTTTGAATTCTTTTGACGGGATACGGTACTGATTGTTCATATATCCCTGATCGATAATGTATTCCGGTCTGAATTGATATCCGACTTCCTTTTCAAACTGCTCTAAAATATATGGACTGACAGATGCAGAATATCCATACCAGTCTACGTATTTTTCTCTCGCCAGCTCATCGAAGATCAGTGTGAACTGATGGAAGAAAGTTGTATAACGGATCACATCTACATGTGGATTGTCTTCGATAAACTTGCGAAGACGCTTCATGGAAAATTCCTTTGTCTTAGGCTGACGCACATCAAACGTAATCTGCTTCTCCACATCTTTCCAGTCATTGACAACCGCATTGTACATATGTACCGGATCCCACATAATGTATGCAAGGAAACTTACCGTATAGTCATGGAATGCCTTTGCTCCGTGAATCGTCACATCTCCGGTCTCTTCACTGTAAGACCAGCTGTCTGTCGGAACAACTTCTCCTGTTGTACGGTCGATCACTTCCCACCAGCGTTTAATATCATCGTGAGAGTTTACTTTCAGCATATCCGGATATAAATGATCCATCAAATGGATAGAAAGCTCCTCCTCCACTGCTGTGTGGAAAGAAGTCATGATATACATCTGCTGAATCTCATCCGGGTTTGCCTTTGCCCACTCATTGTCTTTTCTTGTTGTATAGTAAGTAGAATACACCTTCGCATCTACATCCCTTAACCCTTCCGGATAGTCTGTTCCGTCACAGTCACGGATCGCATCCGCTCCCCAGCGCTCCAGTAATTCCAGTGTCTCTGGTACAACGTCAACGTCTGTCGGGATCGTTACCCTTCCTCTTGTGTTTTCATTACCCATAGTGTTTCTCCTTTTCTAGCAATTTCGCATTCTTTTCTAAATCTAGTATAGCCTCTTCCCCGGAGCAAATCTACGCAAATCTTGTTTACAATATTATAGATATTGCTATATCCTTACATTTTAACAATTTTCTTCTTCGTATCCATTCCGGAATTGTCTTTGACTCACCTCTTGTTTATGATAAAATAAATTACACACACAAAAACAGGAGATTTACCATGATTTTAAAAGTCCAGCAAACAAAGCACGATCTGAAAAATGCCTACCAGATTACTTCTGGCGGAAAACTTTTGTACTCTGCCTGCGCGTCAAATCTTCATAAACTGGGGGACCTGACCATTTACGATAAAAACGGGCAATGCCTTTGCACGCTTTCCCGCACAGTCAAAATGCAGGAGCTTCTTATTCCTGATCTTCTCACCGTTTTCCCTATCGAGAAAACGAAAGATTTCTACCAGTTAGAAGGCGCCTTAAGCGGAACCTTCTATCACCGGATCAAAGGACTTTCCGTCTCTGAGTATCACATCCAGACCGACATAAGTTCTCTTGTCATCCATCCGCTCTACCACGGTTCCAGAGAACTCTTTTTAGTCTTTACCGCTGATGAAGAGCAGATTGCGCTAATTGAACGCCACACAACTGTCGTCAATCAGAAAGATGCTTACACGCTTTATCTTACCGAGCGCTATGAGCATACCGCGCTTCTGCTGTCTGCATGGATTTTACTCTACGATCATCAGAACTATGGGGATCAAAGAGAAGTCTCTGCCGGAATCAGCAAAACATGGAGTTGGTCTATGCCAGGCGCCAAAGGGAGAAAACTTTACAATCCAAAATGGGGACAAGACGAATTTCAGGAACAGGCTCCAAAGCCACTATTTTCTAACAATTCCGACACTTAAGTGATAAAAAGATTTTTTGTTCCGGCTCCAAATAAGCAGGAAAAAAACAGCCGGTTTTTCAAAAATCTGATCTACAGACTTTTGAAATCCCGACTGTCTTTTCTATCTTTGCCTCCATCATACAGGCACTGACGAGAGCCGTTTATTGAAATAAAAATTCTACAAATGCTTTTGCATTTTCCTTATGCTCCGTGTAAGAAAATACGCCGATATACGCATCTTCGTATCCGATGATTCCGTATTCCTCCGCAAGCTTACTTTGGTCTGCGGAAATGTAATTCTTCCCTACTTCAGTCTCATGCGCTTTGCAGAACTCACTTCCCATCAGTTCTTCGATATCCAGAAAAACACCTTTCTGATCATAGGTTGCAAACGTCTCCTTGTCACAGATAAAGATATCTGCAGTTCTCGCTCCCATTACGACAGACAGCTTCATTGTACTGTTGTAAGTCGCCTGATTTCCTTCCCCGGTATAGACAGAAGTGTCTATTGTGATCAACTGATTCTTATCTTTCACTTTGAGTCTTTCCCGAAGATCCTGATTCAGCTTCTCTGTATCGGAAGCAGCAGAATTCACGATCACTACATTTAAGATTTCTTCCTTCTGCAGGTTCTGATACCAGTTGATTCCAAACGAGATAAGCGCGATCACCGCCACAATCGCCACAAGCACCCATTTATAATAAGTAAAGAAATATTCGATCCGCTTTTTCCAGCTCATCGAAGCAATCTTTTCCCTCTCTAACTGCCACTTCTCTTTCCTTGTCAGATCAGACTCATGTTTTTGCTGCATCATTTGTTCCCTGCCTTATCCTATTTTAAAACATAATTTAAAGCAAGTTCAAATGTCTGCTTCATACCGTCTTTGTGTGTTCTCTCATATCCATGTGATGCATAGACACCCTGTCCGATCAGCGCATATCTTACATCTCTTCCGGATCTAAGCGCTGCCCCTGCATCAGAACCGTAGGATGGATAAATATCAACTGCATAATCAATCCCATGTTCCTTTGCCACTTCGATCAGCTCATTTGTCATCTCAAAGTGATAAGCTCCGGAACTGTCTTTTGCACAGATCGATACCTGCTTTTCAGTACATGTCAGATGATCGCCGACACATCCCATATCCACTGCCAGAAGATCTTCAATCTCTTCCGGAATTCCTGCTGCTGCACCGTGACCAATCTCTTCAAATGTTGTGAAGAACAGCTGTACATTTCTCTTCAGGCATCCTGGATGCTCGCTTACATATTTTGCGATTCCAAGAAGTACTCCTGAGGAAGCCTTATCATCCAGAAAACGACTCTTGATATATCCTTTTTCTGTCACCTGGAATCTCGGTTCCACTGCGAGGAAATCTCCTGCGCAGATTCCCAATTTCTCTACATCTTCTTTGGAAGTGACATCCTCGTCCAGCACTACTTCCAGATTTGTAAATTTACGCTCTGCGTTCACATCTGGATTCACATGTACAGAAGCATTCTCAAGCTGGATCGTTCCCTCATACACTGCGCCGCTTCTTGTGATCACACGGACATTTTCTGTCTCAATATTATTTGGGTTCAATGTTCCGTTGGAAATTGCAAGACGCCCATTTCCTTTGATATAATGTACAAACGCCCCCAGTGTATCTACATGCGCAAGCATCATCAGCGGATTCCCCTCTCCGCCAAGGTTTGCGATCACACCGCCTTTTCTCAGTGTCCGTACTTCAAATCCCATTGCCTGGATCGTCTCTACGAGATATTTCTGTACATTGTAATGATAGCCGGTCGGACTGTCGATCCCGATCACTTTCGCTGTCTGCTCTACGATATATTCGTGATATTCCTGATTCTGATGTGCCATAATAAAATCCCTCCAATATTTTTACAATATAAGTATTATAACAAATGGGAAGAGTATTGACTAGAGCATGTTTGCAAATTCCTACACATCGAAGAAAGAAAAAGAAAACACTCAGACATTTCTGTCCAGCGCTTTCTTTTCTCATTCTTTTTAAAAGTCCATATTTTTTGTGATCTGAAAATCTCCCGCATCTTTTGATTTGACATTAATCCGGATCCGGCAGTCTGCCAGCGGCTCATGATTGACATCTAATGCATAGCCGACTTTTACATTAATATTATCCTCTGTCACTTCGACCTCCATCTCCGTTGTGCGGATCCCGATCAAAAGCTGTCCATACGGTGTCTGGTAGTATGTGAGGTTCTTTTTATTCTTCTCAAAT
>OATU01001698.1_pt1 | contig 12430 bp, 10 predicted proteins | sample 1516711 | NCBI WGS metagenome assembly OATU01 (sample SAMEA2579971, study PRJEB22360) | human gut metagenome | biome: human gut; feature: human-associated habitat; material: faeces | place: Denmark | collected 2008/2010 | reverse complement strand
TGGCCCCGACTTCCTCGCAGGAAGTCGGGGCCACATCGTTTGCACGGTCCTTGTTAGTCCAGCGGATGCGCCGGATATCGATGCAGATCCAAACCTAGTCGTTGTAGAGCATCAATGAATAAAGATGTCGCTCATAAGCTATCAAGAGAATCCAGAACCTTTTTTGAATTCATATGCTCGACACGCAATGTATCCAGCGTCGTTTATAATGATTCATTGTGCCTTAATGGCGCATCGGGCTATAGCGCAGTTTGGTAGCGCGCCTGCTTTGGGAGCAGGATGTCGCCGGTTCAAATCCGGCTAGCCCGACAAACAAAAAAGCCTGGAATCTCAACGATTCTGGGCTTCTTCTTTTATCCGACCGCTAAACGATTTATCCGGTTTTATCCGATGACCGTAGAACCTATATGGCCTTGCGGTATAAGGGACTTTTGTGATGTTGGGACCCCACCTGCTAGTCAGTTCGATTCCATGCGACATCGATTTCCGCTTCCCAACCTCAAATGACACCAAAATACCTGCAACCGATTGTGCAATCCCGTGGGCGGGAGTGGGTTGCAGGTAAAAGGTGTCGAGTTACAGCCCAGAATCACCCCTAACTAGTACCGAAATACCCGCAACCGCAGTAACTAACCCCTTTATACCTGCAATCCGGCAAATATGGTTCAGACAATCCGCACATCCAGACCGCTATCCGAACACACCGTTTATACTGGATCACACATCGAATCAACATCTAGAACCGACCGTCTCCAACGACCCATAGGGAGAACACATGGATGACATGAACCCACGCTGCGGCTGGTGCAATCTCAGCAATCCCGTCTATGTTGCCTATCACGATGCCGAATGGGCGGTTCCGTCGCATGATGACCACCACCTCTTTGAGATGCTGGTGCTCGAGACCTTCCAAGCCGGACTGTCATGGGAGACGATACTGAACAAACGCAAGCGTTTCCGTCAGGCGTTCGATGGGTTCGACATCGAACGGATCCGGCGCTATGACGAGAACAAGATCGCCGAACTCATGAACGATCCGGGCATCATCCGCAACCGTCGCAAAATCGTCGCGACGGTCGGTAATGCCAACGCATTCCGGGATATCCAGACGTCGTACGGCAGTTTCGACGACTATATTTGGCGGTTCACCGGCCGTCACGTCATCTACGAGACAGGCATGACTACATCCCCTCTGTCCGACGCCATCGCAGTGGATCTCAAGACGTACGGCATGCGATTCATCGGCACCACCATCGTCTACGCCTATCTGCAATCCATCGGCGTCATCAATGCACATGAGCCTGGATGCTTCCTGCACCGGGAAAGATGACCTGTGCCGGATTCATAAGGTCGCTCGGGCAGAATCTCTCCGAGAGGAACCAGTGCTTCTAGTTATTTTGCTTATCGAGTTCTTGGTAGCGCTCTTTGACCACGGTGAGGATTCCGGCAGATTGTTTGCGCTACTGCGCGGTGAGCGCTTCGAGCAGTTCGCCGAAAGTCAACCCACCTTCACTACCGGATGACGGATGATGGTTTTGAGATTTTCCGGTTTGGCTCGGCGCGGGTCGGATAGGTAGATCTCGTGATGGCGGCGGGTGTCGGAGAAGTCGAGCCCGTAGCCTTGCGAACGCGCGTAGCCGTCCAGAATCGTCACGGTTGCGGGCTCGTCGTCGTACGGGCCTTTGTGCATGACCTGCGCGACCACGCCTTCATCGAAGTCGAAGAGATATGCACGATTGATGTCGACTTCGGGATGCTTGGCGGCAAACGATGCCTTGGCCCACGCAAAGACCTCATCGGTCACGAATTCCGGCAGACGAATCATCGAAGTCCAATGGAAGTCGGCTTTGTGCGCGTAATCGACGCCGGACACACCCTCCCCCATGCTCCATAAGCCCTCCAGCGGAGGCACGGTGTAGTCGAAGTACCCGTCGATATGCTCGGCCGGGTTCTTTGACTTCTTGCTCATTTTGACGGTGAACGAAATGCCGTAAAGCAGTTGCATCGCCTTGGCGTAATCGCCGCCTTCTTCGTTCGGGTCGCCCACACCGTCCACCGCGACGAACCGCATCGCCGGTACCATGACGATGGCCGGCATGGTCTTCGGCTGATACAGGTCCTTATACTCCTTCTTATAATCGAACGCCATCGCTCATTCCCCTTCCGCCACCGCATCGATCTCGTCCTGATGCCGCCACCGCTTGAGGTTTGGCAGCAGCGCCGACATGCAATCCTCGGCCTGTTCGACGCTGATATGGCAGGATTCCGCCATCATCGGCGCACACGCGGCGACCAATTCATCGCTATTGGCATAGTCCTGAAGAAAAACGCCGTCGTCATAGCAGTAGTTGCAATAATCTCCGCTTCGCGTTCCATCCGGTTCGGTGCCATGGTCTTCCGGGCGATAGAACGGCATGGCGCAACTTTGGCAAAAACCGTTGTCCGGCATCTCCATAAGCCTCGCCATCGGCACCTCAAAACGGGTGCTGATAAGCCGAATCATGTCGATGCTCGGCTCTGCCGTTCCCTTCTCCCAGCGGGAAAGCGCCTGTTGGGTGACGAACAGCTCGTGCGCGAACTGCGACTGCGTAAGACCTCGCTCCTCGCGCACGACTTTGATAACCTGACCGATTGACATGACTACCTCCCGACATCGGAAAACGATTCGCGCGTCTCGCTGTGCGCTTGCTGATTCCAGTCTAAGGGCATGTCCCGTTCGCCAAGCGCGGGTACAACAAACCGTTGTTCGCGCTTGTATCCCGGAGGAAGAAACGGCTCGGTCGAACCTATTTCCTCTCCACCCCCTTCAATTCTCCCGGTTCCTCTGACTCCTTTGCGAGCGCCGCGGATGGGATGAGCACGCTTACGTATGGGGTTGCGCCAGACAGGACGTCGTCGTAGAAGCGCTGTTTGGCGTCGACGAAGTCGATGGAATCCTGGATTTCCGCGAGCTGCTCGACCAGCCGCGCCCGCTTGCCGGCGAGCATCTACTTGCGTTCGGGGATGCTCGGCTCGTGGAGGAGCGTAAGGGGCGCGAGTAGGAGTTCGCGGCTTTGCTGCGGTCTCTCCCTCACCCGGCTACACCGGGAGCTCCCTCGTCAGAGGGAGCTTAAATTCGGTCTGGTTATAGGCCCATGGGCTTCTTGGGCTTTTTGGCGCTCATGAGCATGAGGAAGCTGCGGGACTGGGCGGTGATCATGAAGCCCGCCTCATAGCTCAGCGCCGGCTCATTCGGGTTGTGCGTATCCACGACCAGCTGCCATTTGCGGCCGTATCGCTCATCCGGCAGGGTGAACATAATCGGCTCGTAATGCGCGTTGAAGATCAGGATGAAGTCATTGTCGACCATCCGGTTGCCGTACCAGTCGACCTCCGGGATATCCGAACCGTTCAGATAGATCATCATGGAGAACGCATGCGTGTTCTGCCAGTCGTCCATATCCATGATCGAGCCGGTGTGGTCGAACCATTCGACCTGCGGAATCGTGTTCGAATCGTCGCCGGGCTCACGGCCGGTGAAGAAGCGACGGCGGTGCAACACCGGATGATCCAAACGCAGATGAATGAGTTTGGAAACGAAGGCGAGCAGTTCCTTGCGTCCTTTGTCAAGATGCCAGTTGGTCCAGGAGATCTCGTTGTCCTGACAGTAGGCGTTGTTGTTGCCCTGCTGGGTGCGGGCCACTTCGTCGCCACCGCAAATCATCGGGATACCCTGGCTGAACAGCAACGTGGCGAACATGTTGCGCATCTGACGCTGACGCAAGTCGTTGACGTCCGGAATATTGGTCGGGCCTTCAACGCCGCAATTCCAAGAGCGATTGTTGCTCTCGCCGTCGCGATTGCCCTCGCCATTGGCTTCGTTGTGCTTTTCGTTGTAGCTGACCAGGTCGTTCATTGTGAAACCATCATGCGCGGTGATGAAGTTCACGGACGCCACCGGTCGGCGGCCGTTGACCTGATACAGGTCGGAGCTGCCCATCAAGCGCGAGGCGAATTCGGGCAACGTGGAGGGCTGCGAGCGCCAGAAGTCGCGCACGGTGTCGCGGTAGCGGCCATTCCATTCGGACCAGCTGGACGGGAAGCCGCCCACCTGATAGCCGCCGGAGCCCAGATCCCACGGTTCGGCGATGAGCTTGACGCGCGAGATGATCGGGTCCTGCTCCACGATGTCGAAGAACGCGGACAGCTTGTCGACCTCCTGGAACTGGCGTGCCAGCGTGGCGGCCAGATCGAAGCGGAAGCCGTCGACGTGCATTTCAGTAACCCAGTAGCGCAGCGAATCGGTAATCAACTGCAGCGCGTGCGGCGAGCGCATGAGCAGCGAGTTGCCAGTGCCGGTGGTGTCGAAGTAGTGCTGCTGGTCGCCTTCCACCAGTCGGTAGTAGGAGGCGTTGTCGATGCCCTTGAAGCTCAGGGTGGGGCCCATATGGTTGCCTTCGGCGGTGTGGTTGTACACCACGTCGAGGATGACTTCCATGCCGGCGCGATGGTAGGCCTTGACCATGGACTTGAATTCGTTGACCTGCTCGCCGCGTTCCCCGGAGGAGGAGTAGGCGTTGTGCGGCGCGAAGAAGCCGATGGTGTTGTAGCCCCAGTAGTTCGACAGGCCCTTCTCCTGCAGGAAGGAGTCGTTGACGAACTGGTGGATCGGCATGAGTTCGATGGCGGTGATGCCGAGCTTCTTCAGGTATTCGATGACGCTCGGATAGGCCAGGCCGGCGTAGGTGCCGCGGATGTCCGGCGGCACGTCCATGTTGAGGTTGGTCATGCCGCGCACGTGCGCCTCGTAGATCACCGAATCGTGGTACGAGATGTACGGATGCTGGTCGTTGCCCCAATCGAAGTAGGGGTTGATGACGGCCGACTTCATGGTGTGGGCGGCCGAGTCAAGGTCGTTCATCGCCGAGTTGTCGTCCGGGCTCTTGAACCAGTATGAGAACAGGCTTTCGTCGCCGTCGATATTACCTTCAATGGCCTTGGCATACGGGTCAAGCAGCAGTTTGTTGGGGTTGCATCTGAGGCCGTGCACCGGGTCATAGGGACCGTAGACGCGGTAGCCGTAACGCTGGCCAGGATGGAGGCCGGGAATGTAGTTATGCCATACGTACGAGTTCCGTTCGGTCATTTCGATGCGTGTTTCCACATCGTGCTCGTCGAACAGGCATAGTTCGACTTTCTGCGCAACCTGTGAGTACAGCGCGAAGTTCACACCGGCGCCGTCATAGCTGGCGCCCAGCGGATACATTGATCCAGGTCTGATCTGCATAGTTTTCAGTATCCCACTTTTTTTGTGTCAGTGATGTGCCGGGGAGTTGAACGTCAGGAGAACAGCGACGGCTTATCTTTGTCGGAGTTCCTGGCGATGAGTCTGCGTAACGCCTCATGCTGGATGGCGATCATCGAATTGGATGAGGTGATGCGCGTGGCGGCAAGGTCGCTCCACGGAATCCACGCGGATTCCACATGCTCGTCCGCATCGAAATGGCGCTGCTCCCGCCTGAACGGGCCCAAATGCAACACCATGATGTGGGCCAGTTCGTCGGTCATGCCTTCGGACGAGTAGAAATCACCTACGAAGTCAACGCCCATGGTGTCACGGTCCGGCACCACGCCGGTTTCCTCGGCCAGTTCCCTCAGGGCCGCGTCCATGATGTCCTCGCCCTCGTCCATCAGTCCGGCGGGAAGCCCGTAGGCGAACATGTCCGATCCGGCGCGGTATTCGCGTTCGATGAGGTAGCGGTCGGTGGACATGTCGTGCACGAGCATGACCACACAGGGGGCGTGACGCAGCACCTGGCGGCCGATCTCGTGTTCCTTGCCCTGCTTGTCGGTCAGAGCGATGCGCATGTCGTCCACATGGAAGATACGCCCGGTATAAACGGTTTCGCTACTGATCACTTTGGCGGGCACGTCCATGTCGATGCCGTCCGAGGAGGCGTTCAGCTTATGGTCGAGCCGATGCTCCAGTTGTTCCTGCTTGCTTCCGCCAAACATGTCATCTCCTCGGAAAAAACGTTTTTGCCACGTTACTATAGCGTCTTAATCTCGATGCGCGGTAATGGACAGCGTCCATGGATCGGTCGTGTCGTGGAACCACTCGACTTCAGGCCTTGCTCCGGTCGCTTGTTCGATGGCGGCTGGCACGTCATCGATCGCGTAGTTGAACCACATGGATTCGATGGCGGCATGAGGGGTGTTGATGAAGCAGGGACGCACATGGCTCTCCCCCGCCATTCCATGGCCGAGCATGATGCCTTGGGACCTCATACGGGCTTCATACCGGGCTTGTTCGATGGCGTCGGTCACCGGGTGGTGACGCAAATCGCTGGTTACGTACACGTCCGCACCGGTGGCACGCACCTCGTTGAACAGGGAGTCCCCGGAGCCAGGCAGAATGGCCACATACTGAACAAAAGTGTCCGAATCGCCGCATACCTGGATGCCGAGCGCGGTGGTCATGCCATGATCGGACACTTCGTCGAATACACGCTGAGCGAAATCCTTCAGGGCAACAGGCTTCGGCAAACGACCCACACGCCCCAAGCCGACCGGATGAGAGGCGTTTGCATCGTCAATCGGCACGAGTGGTTTCTGGTCGATGAGTCCGAAGTAGTCGGCCGCCGCCTGTCCCACGCCGCGATACGCAGCGTCGGCATTAGTGTGCCCTACCCACAGCCCGCAGCCGTGCTGGTAGAGTCTGCGGACGATGTCGCCCCGGAAACCGAGTCCGCTCGTCTCGTGTACGGAACGGAAGAACAACGGGTGATGGGTGATGAGCAGGTCCGCGCCAGTAGCGATAGCCTTGTCAATGATGGCGGAGGTCGGGTCGGCGGCGAACACGATGCGGTGCACGTCGTGACTCAGATCGCCGACAATGAGGCCCGGCTCATCCCATTCCTCGGCGTAGCGCAATGGGTACAGGGTCTCGAGAACGTCGATGACTTGCTTGAGATTCGGCATATGTCCCATTGTAGTGGGCTATTGCTGCAAGGGACTCATTCTGCAATTGCGGACAAGCCATGCTCGTGCTCTTCATTGCTCGACTATCGGCTCGCCTTCGCCTACAAACAATCCACTGGACTGTTTGCTCAACGGCTCAGCCCCCTCACCCGAGGGGAGCTAGAAATTGTCAGTGTGCAGCGAGCTGCCAGTCGGAACCGATACCGCACGATACGTCCAGCGGCACGGCAAGGTCGACGGCGTGTTCCATGGCGTTGCGCACCAGTTCGGTGACCTGGTCGCCTTCTCCCGGCGCGATTTCCACTACCAGTTCATCGTGAATCTGCAGAATGATACGGCTCTTGACGTGAGCCTCGGCCAAGGTCTGCTCGGCGCGAATCATCGCAATCTTCATGATGTCGGCGGCGGATCCCTGAATCGGTGCGTTGAGTGCCGCACGTTCAGCGGCCTCACGCGCAACACGATTGGTCGAATGCAGGGCCGGGAAGTAGCGACGTCGTCCGAAAATGGTTTCCGTATACCCCTTCTCTCGGGCATTGGCCACCAGCGATTCAAGGTAATCGTGCACCTTGCCAAAGGTATCGAAATACCGGTTTTTCAACGCTTCCGCTTCACGTGGCGCGATCTTGAGTTGCTGGGCAAGACCATACGTGCTCAGACCATAGGCCAATCCGTAGCTCATGGCTTTTACGTGGCTGCGCTGGTCGCCGGTGATCTGGTCGACCGGCAGCTTGTAGACCATCGAGGCCACGTATTTGTGGAAGTCGGCTCCGGAGCGGAACGCTTCGATCAGCGCCTCATCATCGGACAGATCAGCCATAATGCGCAGCTCGACCTGTGAGTAATCGCAGCTCATCAGGGCCTCGTACCCCTCCCCCGGCACGAACACGCCACGAATCTCACGGCCGGCGGCGTTCCGATTGGGGATGTTCTGCAGGTTCGGATCCACGGAGCTCAATCGGCCGGTGGCGGCAACGGTTTGCTCGAAAGTGGTGTGGATGCGCTCATCTGATGTGTTGGTGGCATCGATCAGCGTTTGGACGATCTGCTTGAGCTTGTTGATCTCGCGATGGCGCAGCAACGCTCCGAGGAAACCGTTGGCCCGCTCATTGTCCACTGATTTGACATACAGATCCTGCAATGCGGCCGCATTCGTGGTGTATGAGCCGGACTTGGTGCGTTTGGTGGGTTTCAAACCCATATCTTCGAACAGCACCTTCTGCAGCTGCTTGGGGCTTTGCAGGTTGATTTCGATGCCGGCATACTCCCAAGCCATTTCCTGCGCTTGGCGAGCCTCGGCGGCAAACTGGTCACGCATGGAGACGAGTCGAACGCTATCGACTTTGGCTCCTGTGTGCTCCATGCCGTGCAGCACGCGGGAAACAGGAAGTTCAATCGCGCGCATCAGCCAGCATTGTTCACGCTCGTCGATAATCGGCCCGAGCGTGACGGCGAGGCTGCGGATAATGGCCAAATCACGCAGACGAAGTTCGTTCGGATCTTCTTCGACCTGATCGTCGTCGAAGTCCAATGTGCCTTGCGAAGGCTGTTCGGTTTCGGTGAAGTGGATGTCGAGGAAGTGCTCGGCCGCCTGCTTGAGGCTATCGGCGTGGAAATCCGGTTGGGCCAGATACCCGGCAAGCTTGGTGTCGAACATCGGCAGGTCCAGGTCAAGATCGACCGCGCCCAGAAGATGCAGCAATTCTTTATACCCATGCACGATGGTGCGGGAGTGTTCGCTTTTCAGGAACTGCGCAAGCTGTGCTCGCAGGGTATCGGTGATTGGAAGGGACACTATGGCCGCTGATGTTGCCGTGGCAACGGCAATGGCTTGTGCCGTGGCACGCCCCGGCCTTTCGTCGCCCCATGCGGCCACGGTCCAAGCGTGGCCGACCGCGTCGCCGCAGATGGCATGCCGCTGCGAGCCATCGCCATAGTCGGAAACCGTGAAATCGGCGATTTCACCGGGAACCTTGACTTCGACGCGATGGGCCTTGACCCATTCGTCGAACTGCTCCGGAGCAGTGATGCTCGTGGGTTCCGGCAGGTTCAGATCGAGGCTGCTATCCTGCTCGTTCTGCTCATTATTCGTAGACTCGCCAGCTCCGGATGTGTTGGATGCCTTGGCCCCGGTATTGAAGGTTTTCAGTACACGACTCTTGGTGCGAGGTCCGAATTCAAGCTCCTTGAACAGGGCGTCGATCTGCGCCACGTCCACGGTGCCGAATGTCAGATCCTCGATATCGACGCCTAGATCGACGTCTCGTACCAGTGCGTTGACTTTGCGATTGAGTTTGACCTGGTCGATATTGGCCCGCAGTGATTCGCCTTTTTTGCCGCCGATTTCATCGGCGTGCTCGCAAATGCCGTCGAGGGAACCGAATTGGTTGATCCACTTGGCCGCAAAGCCGTCGCCTACGCCGGGCACACCGGGAATATTGTCGGCGGTTTCGCCTCGGAGTGCCGCCAGATCCGGATATTGTGCGGGAGTGACTTTGTATTTGTCGATGATGGACTGCGGCGTCATATGCTTCAGGTCTTTGAAGTGATGGCCCGGGTACAACACGGTGACGTTGTCATCCACCAGCTGGAAAGCGTCTCGGTCACCGGACAATACCAGTGTGTGGTAACCGGCCTTGTCTCCCATGGTGGCGAGGGTGGCGATCACGTCGTCGCCCTCGAATCCCGGCTTCTCGATGTAGGTGACGCCGAGGGCCGTGAGCATGCGTTGAATCAATGGCAGCTGGGTGAGCAGCTCTTCGGGAGCCGCCTCACGGGTGCCTTTGTATTGCGGAAGCATCTCATTGCGGAATGTGCCGCCCTTCACATCGAAGGCGACGCCCAGATGGTCGGGCTTCTCCGCGTCGATCACCTGCGCGAGCATGGTGGCAAAACCCCAGACGGCGTTGGTGGCTTGGCCGCTGGAGGTGCTGAAGTTGTCGACCGGCAGGGCGAAAAATGCACGGAAGGCCAGCGAGTGGCCGTCCACCACCAGCAATGTTTCATTGGTGGGTACGGTCACGCTGGCCTCTCCCATAGTGTGTTTGTGTTGCTTTACGACTCGGTACGGCGACGCTGATAATCAGCGTTCGCCCGAATCAGAAGGCTTCGGATCGCCGTACTTGGCGATGATGGCCTGAGCCAGGCGCTTCTTGGGGATGCGCTGGTCCATGGAGGTCTTCTGAATCCAACGGAAGGCACCCTGCTCGGAGAAGTCCGCCTTGTCCATCAGCAGACCCTTGGCGCGGTCGACGAGCTTGCGCTCCTCAAGCGTGTCTTCGGCCTTCTTGAGCTTCTCTTCGGTTTCCCTGAGCTGGTCGGTGGTTTCCTTGAGCTTGCGTTCGCTGCGCTCCACGTTGTCCAGCAAATCGTTGATCTCGGCGAAACGGCCCATGGCCACCTCGAGGGTCGGCAGCAACTTGGATTCCTCGTACGGCTTGGTGACGTATGCCATGGCGCCAGCGCCGGTGGCCTTCTTCACCAGATCGGTCTGGGAGAATGCGGTGAGCATGACGACGGGGGCGATGTTTTCATCGCAGATAATGCCGGCAGCGGTGATGCCGTCCATACGCGGCATCTTGACATCCATGCACACCACATCAGGGCGGTACTTGCGGGTCAGTTCCACGGCTTCCTCGCCGTTGGCGGCCTGACCAACGACCTCATAACCGTTGTCTTCCAGCATGGCGACCAGATCCATGCGGTTCACGGCTTCGTCCTCGGCCACGACAACGGTACGCGGACCGTCCTCGGACTTGGCCTTGTGCTCAGCAGGTTCGCTTTCATTGGCCACGGCCTTGAGCTCTTCGTCGGTCAGCACCTCATCGATGTTGATACTCGGTTCTTCGGACTTCTTCCTTGCAGCCATGCCAACCTCTTTCTTGAATTACCCAACAATGGGGTTCGCAATAATTTCAGCGAACTCCTAACTAAAGTGCCCTCGGTGGGACTCGAACCCACCACCTTCGCATACCCTGCCGAGCTGAGGGCAATTCCTTGTCAGGAATCGCTTCTGACTCAGTTTACCCTCCTGTACATCCTGTTCGCGGTTTCTCTGCGAGCTTTGCCCGCACGCTGAACCGTTCCCGTTTTGTACGGCAGTCAAGAGTAGCGGCTGCGGACGCGGCCTGTCAAATATCGGCGTGTGGGAGAATGGAGTTTCCGTTTTCGCGGAGTGTCCACATAGATGCAGGGTTTACCAAGGTGACCTTGTTTTTTAGGGTGTGCGCTGCGCGAAGACGGTTTTTTATTGGCTGAAGGAGGCCGAAGATGGTTGAAGAGGCAAAGAGGCCCTTGCGCCGCAGGCGTTTTGGGTGCATTCTCGAACGCAAGGGTTCGACGGGGGATGTCACGAGCATCGAGGCTCGTTATATCTCTCCGATCGATGGTCAGCGTGTGTCGAAACGTTTCGCGCCGGGCAGGCGGGGCGATGCCGAGGATTGGCTCGAGACCGAGAGGTCGATCGTCGATCTGCACCGTCGTGGGATGATGACGTGGATTCCTCCACGGGACCGGGATGGGAACACGTTGACGCCGAAGCTGACGTTCGGCGTGTTCGCCGACGGGTATGTGCGCCGGCATCGCAGGAAGGACGGCGCCGAGATCGCGGGCTCGACGTTGCGGAACCTGCGCAATGACATCAAGCATCTCAAGGAGGCGTTCGGCGACGTGAAACTGGCCGAGTTGACCGAGGAGCTGGTGACCGAATGGTATTACGGGCCGCATCCGAACGGGGAATGGCAGTTCCGCTCGGAATGCATCCGGTTGAAGATGCTGTTGCGGGAGGCGTGTGCGCCGGGCTCCAAGGGCGCTCCTCCCCCTGTTGGCGGAGAACCCGTTCACGCTGCCGATCCCGCCCGAGCCGGAGGCCGGGTCGTCGGATATTCCGCCGGTCACGCCCGACGAACTGTACCATATATATAATGCGATGCCGGGCTATACGCGGTTGTCGGTGTATCTCGCGGCCTGTGCGGGCGGCATGCGCATCGGCGAGGTCTGCGGCCTGATGGACACGGACTTCGACTTGGAGAACAAGGTGCTGATGATCCGTCGCAGCGTCAGCCATGGCGCGGATGATCTGGGCCCGTCCCGGATCGGCAGGCTGAAGACGAAGGGGTCCCGGCGTACGGTGCCTATCCCGGACATGCTGATTCCGTTGATTCGCATGCATCTCGAGGATCGTCCGGACCAGTCGAACCACATGTTCTTCCAGGCCAAGCGCGGCGAGATCCTGTGTCAGAACACTCTGCGCAACCACTTCATGAAGGCCCGCAAGGCGGCGGGCCGTCCCGACCTGCAGTTCCGCACTCTGCGCGTGACCCATGCCACCCGTCTCATGCTCGATGGCAGCAGTCTCAAGGAGACGATGGACGCCCTCGGACATGTGAGGGAGGAGACCACGTTGCGGCATTACCTGCGTGCCGTGCCGGAGCATCAGAGGGAGGCCGCGGAACGCACCGCCGCCTATCTG
>OATU01001693.1_pt1 | contig 12476 bp, 10 predicted proteins | sample 1516711 | NCBI WGS metagenome assembly OATU01 (sample SAMEA2579971, study PRJEB22360) | human gut metagenome | biome: human gut; feature: human-associated habitat; material: faeces | place: Denmark | collected 2008/2010 | reverse complement strand
TTCTTTTAGTTGATATTAAGCTCTATTTTATTTCATCTTGTATTCCTGGTATTATAGGTAATTTATCAAATCCAACTTGTAAATCTTCATCTGTTGGAATATAATCTGTCATTGTTCCTTCTATATAAGCATTATATCCCTTCATATCGAAATATCCTGTTCCAGTTAATCCAAATAATATTGTTTTTTCTTCACCAGTTTCTTTACATTTTAAAGCTTCATCTATTGCAACTCTAATTGCATGTGATGATTCTGGAGCTGGAAGTATTGTTTCAACTTTAGCGAATAATGTTGCAGCTTCAAATACCTTAGTTTGTTCAACAGATATAGCTTCCATATATCCATCGTGATATAGTTTTGATAATATTGGACTCATTCCATGATATCTAAGACCTCCTGCATGGTTTTTAGATGGTGTAAACTCACAACCTAAAGTATACATTTTTGCCATAGGAGTTATTTTACCAGTATCGCAGAAATCATATGCGTATTTACCTCTTGTTAAAGATGGGCAAGATGCTGGTTCTACTGCAACTATTCTTGGATTTGCTTTTCCTAATAATTTATCTTGCATGTATGGAGCTATAAGTCCACCTAAGTTAGAACCTCCACCTGCACAGCCGATTACTATATCAGGATATTCTTCTAATTTATCCATAGCTGCTTTTGCTTCTAGTCCTATTATTGATTGATGAAGTAATACTTGATTTAAAACAGAACCTAAGACATATCTATATCCATTTGTACTTACTGCAACTTCAACAGCTTCTGATATTGCAGTTCCTAAAGAACCTGGATCATCTGGATTTTGTTCTAATATTTTTCTACCTGCATTAGTTGTATTACTTGGAGATGGAGTTACATCTGCTCCAAATACTTTCATTATATTTTTTCTATCTGGTTTTTGTTCATAAGATACCTTAACCATATATACATTAAGTGGAAGCCCAAAATAAGAACAAGCTTCTGATAAAGCAGTTCCCCATTGCCCTGCTCCAGTTTCAGTAGTAACACCTTTTAAGCCTTCTTTTTTAGCATAATATGCTTGTGCTATTGCTGAATTTAGTTTATGACTTCCTGAAGTATTATTTCCTTCAAATTTATAATATATTTTAGCTGGTGTCCCCAAAGCTTTTTCTAGGTTATAAGCTCTACAAAGTGGTGATGGTCTATATATTTTATACATTTCTCTGACTTCTTCTGGAATATCTACATATCTAGTTTTATCATCCATTTCTTGATGAGCTAATTCTTTACAAAATACTGGATATAATTCTTCTTCAAGTGCTGGTTTCATAGTTGCTGGATTTATCATAGGTTCTGGCAACTCTTTCATATCAGCTCTTAGGTTATACCACTTCTTTGGTATTTCCTCTTCACTTAAATATAATCTGTATGGTGCTTTTTTCATATTCTTATACCTCCTAAATATTCTCTAAATTTGTTCCAAATAAAAAAGACTTTCATCCCTAATTGGGACAAAAGTCATATCTTCTGCTTCTGCGGTACCACCCTAATTGGTCATAAAGACCCACTCATCTCATATACTATCATATATGCTCCTGTGATAACGGATGGAGTTCCCGTCAGATACTACTAAGATACACCTTTCATTCTGCCCTCGTAAGTCCATTCAATACAAGTTATTTGTCATGATTCCACCATCCACAACTCTCTATAAAATAATTATTGTATCTACTTCTCTTACTCATCGGTTTGATTATTATATTTCCATTTTTTTCTTATGTCAACTATTTTCTTAATATTTATATTTTTGGAATTTTTCTATAAATATTTTTAAAATTGTATTTTAAAATTCATATTGTTTTAAAATTCTTGATTAAACCGTCTTTAAATGATTTATAATTAATAAAGGGGTGTATTCAAATGGATATAGAAAAGTTATGTTCAGGTATAAATGATTGGCTTATAAATGTCAGACGAGACTTACATAAAACGCCTGAACTAGGTTTAAAGGAATTTGAAACTAAAGAAAAAATCAAAAAATATTTAGATGAAATAGGAATATCTTATACAGAATATAAAAACACTACAGCTATCGTAGCACAAATAAACGGAGGCTTTGAAAAGACAGTAGCCCTAAGGGCTGATATAGATGCATTGCCTATAGATGAGGAATTAGATTTAGATTATAAATCTCAAAACCCAGGCGTAATGCACGCTTGTGGTCATGATGCCCATACTGCAATCTTATTAGGTGCTTGCAAAGTTTTATATGAAAATAGAGATTTATTAAAAGTAAACGTGAAATTCTTTTTCCAACCTGGCGAAGAAATTGGCGCTGGCAAATATATGATTGAAGAAGGCTGTCTAGAAAACCCAAAGGTCGATATGATATTTGGACTTCATGTCGGCTCACATATAAAAACTAGATATATAGAAATTAAAAAAGGTACTGCAGCCGCTTCTACTGACAGACTTATATTAAAAGTATTAGGCAAAAACGGTCATGGTGCTTATCCACACGAAGGAGTTGATGCAATAGTTATCGCTTCATACTTAGTCACTGCTCTTCAAAGCATCATTAGCCGAAATATAGATCCTACTGACTCTGCTGTAATTTCTTTTGGAAAAATTGAAGGTGGACATAAGGGCAATATTATATGTGATGAAGTTAAGTTAACTGGTACACTTAGAACACTAAATGAAGATACTCGCCATCTTATAAAAGAGAAAATTAAAGCAATGTGTGAAAATGTGAGCATAGGATTTGGTGGCAAGGTAGATCTTGAAATAATACCTGGAATTCCAAGCTTGGTTAATACTTCAGAATTAGTAGATTTAGTTGTTAAAAATACTTCCGAATTGCTCGGATGTGATAAAGTGCTAAAAAAAGAAAAATCACCACTTGGTGCTGAAGATTTTGCATGGTTTCTACAAAAAGTGCCTGGAGTATTTTTTAACATAGGATGTGGAAATGAAGATAAAAATACAACTTATCCTATACATAATTCAAAATTTAATATAGATGAAGATTGTCTTTTGATTGGAACTATGATTCATGTAAAAAATATATTGTCTATAAGCTAAATAATTTAATTGCTATTTAATCTATTCAGTGTTATTATTATCAAAAATAGATATAACAAGGAGAAATATATGAAAAAATTTTCTATTATAGCATTAATATTAATGACTATATTTACTTTTGGATGTAGCAAAAAAGATACTTCTGATAATATGGTAAAATTAAATAAAGTAGATATTTCAGCTATTAGCAATCAGCAAATTAAGAATTTTTTAACTGAAGCATCAGAACATGAAGGAATTTATAAAATAGAAACAAAATCAAATACTTATATATATTTTAATGGAATAAAAAATGAATTTATCGATATAAATTGCAGTGTTGAAGATAATACTTTAAATATAGAATCAAATAAAAGCAAATTAGAAAGTAATGATTCCCCCTCACAAAAACTATATGTTATATATCAAAAGAACACTACTATCTCAAATGATAAAACAGTCTATTTTGATACTATAAAACTGACTGTTGATGGTGAGGAATCAAGTTTTAAAAATTCATTTGTAATCAAAGAATAATATAAAAATGAGCTTAAAAGTCTAATAAACTAATAAGCTCATTTTTATTTAAGTTCTATATTATCTTAATACCAATGTAATTTCCATTTTCCACTTAAATATCTCCATACAAAGAACACACTTCTAACAGCCCAGTCTATAGTCATTGCTACCCATACACCGAATACACCTAGTCCCATGTATTTTCCAACTATATAGCTAAATCCTATTCTGAAAATCCACATTGAAAATATACATACTAGCATACAGAATTTGACGTCATTTGATGCTCTAAGCGTATTTGCTATCATAAATGATAATGGCCATATTAGCATTGCCATAATTCCATGATAAATAATTATCTCACGAGTCATTTGAGCAGTTACTTCAGATAAGTTATATATATCTAATATTAAATTTAAACCTAAAAATATAATTACATTTGTAATTATTATTCCAATATAACTTAGTTTCATCATTTTCTTAGTATAATATCTTGTTTGGTATTCATCATCTGCTCCGACACATTGTGATACTACGGCAAGATCTGCTTGACCTATAGCCATTCCAGGTACGATTTGGAATAATGCAAGGCAGTTACTAACAGCATTTGCAGCTATTGAAGCAGTTCCAAAGCTTGCAACTAAGTTTAAAACAACTATTTTCCCAAGTTGGAACATACTATTTTCAAGCCCATTTGGAATTCCTATATATAAAATTCTTTTTATCATACTTCCATCAAATTTGAAACACATTTTTTCTGATATATGAATTTGTAAATCTTGATTTTTGATAAGATAAAATGCTATTACTGCTGCTAAATATCTTGAGAATACTGTTGGAATTGCAGCACCTACAACCCCCATTTTTAATCCATATATTAAAATAGCATTTCCCACAAAGTTAACACTATTCATAAGAATTGATATTTTCATAGTTACTTTTGAATTTCCCATTGCTCTAAATAGAGCTGCTGCACCATTATAAATTGCTATTGCTGGAATTGATAAAAATACTATTAATAAATAAATATTTGCAAATCCCATAACATCAGCTTCCAATGTTCCAAATACCTTGTGTAGTATAAAGTACTTTAATAAATATCCTAAAATCATAACTCCGATTGAACTTACAAGTAAAAATAACATTAATTGATCTGATGCTTCACATGATTTCCTTTCGTTTTTTTGACCTAAGAATTGGCCTGCAACAACAGCTCCCCCAGTACCTAACGCTGTAAAAACTTGTGTAACAAGTACCATAATTGTATCAACTAAAGATACTGCTGATACTGCTGATTCCCCGACGCTTGCGACCATAATTGAATCGACTAAGCCGACTACTATTAAAAGTAGCTGTTCTACTATTAATGGTCCAATTAATTTTCTTAAATCTGAGTTTGAGAATAAATAATTGATTTTTTTCTGATTTACTTCCACCTAAACCACTTCTTTCATACAAATTTTAAAAATTTAGAGATATTGAAATTAGAATATCTCTATACATCAATTTCTATTTTTTAAATAAATAAGTAGCTAATAATGCATAATACATTAATAGCTACTCAATTATCAATTATTTATTATATATCTATTGGTATTTTTTTACAACAATTTTATATAGTTGCTTTCAATGCTTGGTCTATATCCCAAAGTAAATCGTTTATATCTTCTATACCAACAGACATTCTTATCATATCTGGTCTAACTCCTGCTGCCGCTTGTTCTTCTTCATTAAGTTGAGCATGTGTAGTACTTGCTGGATGTATAACTAATGATTTTGCATCAGCTACATTTGCAAGATGAGAGAATATTTGAAGGCTTTCTATAAATTTCTTTCCAGCTTCAAGTCCTCCCTTTATACCAAATGTAAATATTGAACCTGCTCCTTTTGGTAAGTATTTTTGCCCTAATTCATAATATTTATTTTCTTTAAGTCCTGGATAGTTAACCCATGCAACTTGTGGATGGTTATTTAAAAATTCAGTTATAGCTTTTGTATTGCTTATATGTCTTTCTATTCTAAGTGACATAGTTTCAAGTCCTTGTAATAACATAAATGCATTAAATGGACTTAAACAAGCTCCAGAATCTCTTAACCATTGAACTTTTAATTTAGTTGCATAAGCTGCAGCACCTACATCTTTCGCATAATTAAGTCCATTATAAGACATATCTGGTTCTGTCAAACAAGGGAATTTTCCACTTCCTAACCAGTCGAAGTTACCACTATCTACTACAACTCCACCTAAAGTAGTACCATGGCCTCCAATAAATTTAGTAGCTGAATGAACTACTATATCTACACCATGTTCAAATACTTTTATTAAGTAAGGAGTTCCAAAAGTATTATCTAGCATAAATGGTATTTTATTTTCATGAGCTATATCAGCTATAGCTTCTATATCTATTAAGTTTATTCCTGGATTTCCTATAGTTTCAGCATAAACAAGTCTAGTATTTTCATTTATTGCTGCTCTAAAGCTTTCTGGATCATCAGGATCAACAAAATGAACTTTTATACCGAATTTAGGAAGCATATTTGAAAGTAAGTTATAAGTTCCTCCATATAAAGTTGGTGCTGCTACTATTTCATCCCCTGCTTTCATTATATTAAGTATAGCTGCATTTATAGCACCCATTCCTGAAGAAAATGCTACTGCACCTACTCCACCTTCTAATAATGCCATTCTATCTTCAAAAACTTGAACTGTTGGATTTGATATTCTTGAATATATATGCCCTTCTTCTTTTAATGCAAATAAATCTGCTCCATATTGAACACTATCAAAACAGTATGATGTTGTTTGATATATTGGAACAGCTCTAGAACCTGTTGCTGAATCTGGTTCTTGCCCCCCATGAATTTGTAATGTACTGAATCCTAATTTTCTATCTGTCATATTATCCCTCCAAATTATTATTGTTAATACAAGCGTATCTAAACTAAATATTTTTTAAATCTTAAGCATATTTATATGTATTTGCCCCAAATACATAACTTAAAATTTAAAAAGGCTCTTTTACCTAAGATAAAAGAGCCTTTATTATCATTCTCTCTTATCTTTCTTATGAAAACATAAGTAGGATTTAGCACCTATCTAATTATAGGTTGCTGGACTTCACTGGGCCTATTCCCTCCATCTCTCTTGATAAGAATTTATTTAGTTAATATTGATAGTTATAATTATATACCTAAAATTTGGTTAAAACAACAAAATTTTACATATATTTCATATTTATAATTATTTCTTTTCTGCAACTCTAAGTTTTGCACTTCTTGAACGAGGATTTGCCTCAACTTCTTCTTTACTTGGAAGTATTGGTTTTCTAGTTATAACTTTAACTTCAGAAACTTTATCACACCTACAAATTGGAAGTTCTGGTGGACAAACACAGCTAAGTGATAATTCTTTGAATTCATTTTTAACTATTCTATCTTCTAAAGAGTGGAATGTTATTATACATATTCTTCCGCCTTTATTCATCATAGAAACTGCGTCATCTATCATTTTATTTATAACTCCAAGTTCGTTGTTTACCTCTATACGTATAGCTTGGAATGTTCTTTTTGCTGGATGTGGTCCATCTATTCTAGCTTTTTTAGGTATAGCTTTTTTGATTATATCTACTAGCTCACCTGTTTTTTCTATTGGTTTTTCTTCACGAGCTTCAACTATAAATTTAGCTATTCTTTTAGCCCAATTGTCTTCTCCATAGTCTTTTATTATTTTTGCAAGTTGTTCTTCTGTATAAGTATTTACTACATCATAAGCTGAAAATGGCTTTCTAATATCCATTCTCATATCTAATGGTGCATCATGCATATATGAGAAACCTCTATCAGCTTCGTCTAATTGGTGAGAAGAAACACCTAAGTCAGCTAATACACCATCTATTTTATACACACCTATTTTTTCTAATTCTTCTTTTATATTTGAGAAATTGCTATGAACAAATCTAACCCTGTCTGAGTATTCAGCAAGTCTCTCTTTTGCTGTAGCTATTGCATTTTTATCTTGGTCAAAGCCGATAAAAAGTCCGTCTTTTGAAAGTCTTTTTACGATTTCTTTTGAGTGTCCTGCACCACCCATAGTACAGTCTACATACACTCCATCTTCTTTTATATTTAAATTGTCTATACATTCATCTAAAAGTACAGATACGTGGTTAAATTCCATTTAAAATTTACTTCCTTTCTGTAAAGTATATTTTGTCAATTTTAATAGATTTATATATTATCTCTTATTTTTCTTAGATAATACGTAATTTAATATAACACCTATAAGAATAAATCCTAAACTTATAACTTGTGCCGTTCTAAGAGGTCCTAGCATAAGTGAGTCCGTTCTAAGTCCTTCTATAAAAAATCTTCCTATAGAATATAAAGTTATATAGTAAACTAAAATTTGACCTTCATATTTTTGTTTTTTTCTAAATAGCATCAAAAATATAAATACACCTAAATCCCAAATAGATTCATATAAGAATGTTGGGTGTACTTTTACACCATCAACCATTATCCCCCATGGTAAATCTGTCGGCCCTCCATGAGCTTCTTTATTTAAGTAATTTCCCCATCTCCCAATTGCTTGAGCTAGAGGTATACCTAATACTACACAGTCTGCCATTTTAAAGAAGTTTAATTTTTTTACTTTAGTGTATATATAACCTGCTAATACACCACCAAGTAAGCCTCCGTGAATTGCCATACCACCACCTCTGAAATTTAATATCTCAGAGATATTTCCTGAATAATAAGACCAATTAAAAATTACATAATAAAGTCTTGCCCCTATTAATCCACAAGGTATCGCTATTATAGCTAAATTTAGTATATCATCTTCTTTTATACCTAATCTTTTAGCCTCTCTTAAAGCAATAAAAACGCCTAAAACCATTCCAGTTGCCATTAATATACCATACCACATTATATCTATACCAAATAATGTAAATGCAACTCTATCCATATAAACACCTCTTATCTTCTAAATATTCTCTTTAAAAAACTTACCTTTTCCATAGATTTTTCAAATGGTTCTTCTATAATAATTTCTTTATTATCTAAGATACATTGAGCATTATTTATAAATAGATTATCTGCTATCTCTTTTGAGTATTTCTTTTCAATATATTGATATGCATCTTTCATCATAGGTCTTCTTCTTTGGGAACCATGAGCATCAGTTGCCACTAAGTGGACCATATTTCTTCCTATTAAAAGATTACAGAATCTTTGTATTTCTTTGCCTTGTTTTCCAATAAGACTTGAACTATTTATTTGAATAATTGCACCTGTTTTTATGCAATCATAAATAATTTCTGGGTCATCATGAATTTTTATATATCTTTCTACATGAGCCAGAACAGGAATAAATCCTTTTTGTTTTAATTCATATACAATATTGCATAAATTAAGTGGAAAATTAGTTGGTGGAAATTCAATTAATATGTATTTGCTTTTATTTAAACAATAAAAATCTAATTCTGAAATCTTTTCTATTAAATCATATGTAAAATAAATCTCATTTCCTAAATATATCTCAATATCTATATTATTTTCCTTTAATTGTTTTTTAAACTCTTCACAAACTTTATTTAATTCTTCTCCCTTTAAATATTTAAATTCGGGATGATAATGCGGAGTTGCAATAATCTTATCTATTCCTTGTTCTTTTGCTATCATAGCCATATTTATGGATTCTTGCATACATTCAGACCCGTCATCTACATCCGGCAATATATGACAATGAACATCTATCATAAAAAATCCCCCTTTTTCTTAAGTAAGTTATTCGAATACAAATGTTATTATATCAGTTTATAAGTTAAAAATAAATATTTCATTTAAAAACAAAAGTTGTAAGAACATCCCTCTCACAACTTTTGTTTTTAATATATTTTTCTTATATTTTAAGTAAACAACATTTTATATCTATTTATTAGATTCATCTAATGGTTCTACAATAGATATTACACAATTGTCTTCTCTGAAGTGATCTTCTAATCTTTGTTGAACTTCTTCAAATGTAACTTCTTTTATTACTTCTACATAATCTAATAAGTTTATATCTTTAAATTTGTAGAATATAAAGTTGTTAGCTATAAAAGTTAAAGAATCGAAGTATTTTATAAAGTTACCTATTGATGATTTTTTAACTCTTTCAAAAGTTTCTCTGTCTAACCCTTCTTTTTTATATTTATCTATATATTCAAATATTATCTTTTTAACTTCTTTAGGTTGTTTTGATTCTCCACCGATAGTTGTAAATGAATAATCTATTTGTGATGTAAATCCAGCACCAAAGCTTCTATTTATTAGACCCTTCATATATAAGTCTTCATATAATTCACTACCACGTCTAAATAACATATCGTTTAATATATCTGTTATAACTTCATATCTAAGAAGTTCTTTGCCTTTTATATTAACTTTATCGTCTTTAAATCCTATATTAAATATAGGCATTGAAATTGGAGCTTGTGTTATTATTTCTTTTTTATTTACAGTAGTTGGCTCTTCTGGATATATTCTAGTTATTTCATGGTCCATCTTAGCCATGTCGTATTTATTTGCTTTTTTTACATTCTCAAAGAATTCCTCAGCTTCTAAATCTCCTATTACGAACAATGCCATATTTCCTGGATTATAGAATGTATTGTAGCATTTATAAAGTTCTTCTTTAGTTATTTTATAAACACTGTCTACAGTCCCAGCAATATCCACTCTAACTGGGTGATTTACATACATTGCTTTTATTGCGTTAAATGATACATTCCAACCTGGATCATCATCATACATTTTTATTTCTTGTGCTATTATTCCTTTTTCTTTTTCAACATTTTCATCTGTAAAATGTGGTGTTTGTACATAGTCGAATAAATGATCTAGACAATCATAGAAATTCTCTGTTGTTGTGAATAAGTACGCTGTTGTTGTAAAGTTTGTAAATGCATTTGCATTTGCTCCCCATTTAGAGAATTTTTCAAAAGCATCGCTTTCATCTGGTTGTTCAAACATTTTATGTTCTAAGAAATGGGCAATACCTTCGTTAACTCTTATAGGTTCAGTTTCTCCAATAGGTATAAATTCTAAATCATTTGAACCGTAATTCGTAGCTAAAACAGCATATTTTTTCGTAAATCCACGTTTAGGCATAAAATATACGTCTAATCCATTTTCTAATTTTTCATAATATAATTCTTCTTTTAATAATTCGTTGACTATCTTTTCCATTATGCCCTCCCTACTTACTTAAGAAGTATATAGTATCTAGCTCGATATTTTTTACAGCTTCTACTATATCTTCCTTTGTAGATTTATTTATCATATTTTTTATTTGGTCTAAATCACTTTTATTTTTTGATATCGATTGTGAGAAATAAAAATCTGATATTCTTCCTATTTCGTCATTTAGAGAATTTAAAGAATTTATAAATGCTATCTTAGCATTTGAAATTTCGCTTTCTGTTATATCTCCGTCTTTTAATTTTTGAACTTGTTCTTTTACTAAATTAACAGTTTTTTCATAGTTTTGAGCTTCTATTCCTGAACAAACCATCATTGTAGATTTACTTTTTTGTATTGTAGAGTAAATAGTATAGCAAAGACTTTCTTTTTCTCTTACATTTATAAATAATTTACTGTCAGCTCCTCCACCTAGTATTCTAGATCCTAAAAGAAGACTGTAGTATTTTTCTTCGTCTAAATAATCTACATTACATCTATATCCCATAACAAGTTTACCTTGTGCTATATCCATAGTTTCTTTTACTTCTTTTACTTTATCTACTTCTTTATAGTATTCTTCTTTTGGTATATCTATTATGTTTCCTCTATCAAATTGGAATTTTTCTTTTATTAATTCAACAACTTCAGTTTCTTCAAATTCACCTTCTATCATTATTTCTATTGGTGAAGTTTTTAAAACTTCTTTATAATGTTCATATAAACTTACTCTGTCTATAGTATCTAAATCTTCTATATATCCTTTTCCATTTATAGAGTATGGTTCACCTTCAAACATAATTTCATTAGTTCTTTTCATAGCATAATTGCCTTTATCGTTAATTATGCTCATTATAGAATCTTTAAGTATTTCTTTTTCGATATTTAGATATTCTTCATTAAATCCTCCGTCTATTACTAAAGGATTGTTTATTATTTCATTTAAAAACTCTATACATTGACCTAGTATTTTTTCATCTAAATACTTTTCATTTACAGATAATATACTAAATCCTAAAACTTGGCTTTCTCCTCGTTTTGATGCTCCTGCATGTAGATATGAGCCGTATAGTTCTTCTTCTCTATCTGTTAATTGACCAAGTGTTTTATATTTATTACAACCACTTTTTAAAATGCCTGGAAGTAGAGCATTTTTTGTAACTTCATTTCTATCTAATTTTCTTTGTATATATACACTTATTAAATTTGTCTTAAATTTACTTTCTGGAATTAATGTAAGCTTTACATTTTTTCCAATTTCTAATGTCTTTAAATTTTTCATTTACTAGCTCCTTTTCCCTAATTTTAACTATCTTATATAATAATACCTTATCTTCATGATATTTGCTATTTTATTTAATTATTCTTTTATATTATAACTTTATTTTTACTATTATATACAAAAGTCAAATTGTTTACATATATCGTGTTTATGATGTATAATACAATATGTATGTTTGAAATTATTGAGAAAAATAATTAAATTTTATATAAAAGAGAGGAAGATCATAATGAAATTAGGAATCGTAGGTTTACCAAATGTAGGTAAAAGTACATTATTTAATGCTATAACTCAAGCTGGAGCAGAATCAGCAAACTACCCATTCTGTACAATAGAGCCAAATGTTGGTGTTGTTGCAGTTCCAGACGAAAGATTAAATGTATTAAAAGAATTAAACAATGCTAAAAAAATAGTTCCAACT
>OATU01001690.1_pt1 | contig 12492 bp, 9 predicted proteins | sample 1516711 | NCBI WGS metagenome assembly OATU01 (sample SAMEA2579971, study PRJEB22360) | human gut metagenome | biome: human gut; feature: human-associated habitat; material: faeces | place: Denmark | collected 2008/2010 | reverse complement strand
TGTGCAAACCCCGTTGACGTTGTTTTAGGGCATCCCGCCGATCATCGGCGCACTGTTGCCAAGCGCCAGCTTCTTCTTAATCAGCCTGTGGCTGTTAATGAGAAAATCGTAACCGAATGAACGAATAAAGGGAGCGAAAGCTCCCTTTATTATTGTTAGCAAAGTGTGCTTCGTTCATTCCTGAAAAATAATTAAAATTCAATATATTGCAGTGGGGTGGGCATGATAAGACGCGCCAGCGTCGCATCAGGCAAAGACAAATCTCGCCTGACTTACCTTCTTCTCCCCCCCAGCAAACTCCCCAACATCCCGCGTACAATCTGATTCGTCACTTGGCGAGCGGCGCTTTTGGCCATTGTTTGCACCACACCATCTTTCTTCCCGCCGCGTGGTCCGGTAGTGCCGAACAAAATATCCTTCAATCCACCAAGAATGCCGTCATCCACCGCTACCTCTTTCCCTTTCGCGGGAGGATTATTTTGCTGCTCGGTACTGGCCTGAAAGCCTTTTTGCAACATCTCATAGGCGGATTCCCGGTCCACCTCATCCTCATATTTGCCATACACCGGAGAGTGATTAATCAAGCCATTACGCTCATCTTCCGTCACCGGCCCCATCCGCGAACAAGGCGCGATCACCATCGCACGCTCCACCACAGAAGGGCTTCCTTTCGCATCCAGAAAAGAGATCAACGCCTCGCCGGTGCCCAGTTCCTGAATCGCCTTTTCGGTATCAAACGCCGGATTGGCCCGCATGGTTTGCGCCGCTGCCTTCACTGCTTTCTGATCTTTTGGCGTAAAAGCCCGCAAAGCATGTTGAACGCGATTACCGAGCTGCCCGAGCACATTATCCGGAATATCAGACGGGTTTTGCGAAACGAACCAGACGCCCACGCCTTTTGAGCGAATAAGCCTTATCACCTGCTCAATCTTATCCAGCAGTACCTGCGGGGCATCGTTAAACAGCAGATGTGCCTCGTCGAAGAAAAACACCAGTTTTGGTTTCTCCAGATCGCCCGCTTCCGGCAATTGTTCATACAACTCTGAAAGCATCCACAGCAGGCTGGCGGCGTACAGTTTCGGCATCTGATAAAGTTTCTCGGCGCTGAGGATATTGATAACGCCTTTACCGTTGGCATCGGTGCGCATCCAGTCTTTGATATCCAGCATCGGCTCACCAAAGAAGTGTGCTGCGCCTTGCTGTTCCAGCGACAACAGCCCGCGCTGGATGGCACCAACCGATGCGCTACTGATATTACCGTACTGATTCTGGAAGGATTTGGCGTTATCGCCGATGTACTGGGTAATTGCCCGCAGATCTTTAAAGTCGAGCAGTAACAGCCCCTGATCGTCAGCAATGCGGAAGATGATATTCAGCACGCCAGATTGCACATCGTTGAGATTCAACAGTCGTGCCAGCAACAGCGGCCCCAGATCCGAAACCGTCGCCCGCACCGGATGGCCTTTCTCGCCAAAGATATCCCACACCACCACCGGATTGGCATGCGGTTGCCAGTCATTGACGCCGATATTTTTAAGCCTTGCGAGCAGTTTTTCCGACACCGTTCCTGCCTGCGCGACGCCGGTCAGATCGCCTTTCACATCAGCCATAAACACCGGCACGCCGATTTCCGACAATGACTCCGCCAGTTTTTGCAGCGTAACGGTTTTACCCGTCCCCGTTGCGCCGGTAATCAGCCCATGACGGTTAGCCATTCCCGGCAGTAAAAACAGTTCTGTGTCCGGCGTGCGGGCAATTAACAGGGGTTCACTCATGAGATATCCTCCAGTTTCCTGCCTGGAGTATAGGCAACGTCCGGCAAAGAGAATACGTGTAATGAAGAGAAAATAACCTAAAGCGTGTTGCCGTGATAAATCTGATACCCGAGGTCAACAGTGTTGTGGTTGTGATCGTTATTTTTAATTTTGCTCAGCAACATTTGGGCGGCCATCCGACCAATATCAAAACGGGGAGTAATTACGCTGGCGAGGCTTGGGATCATTTGCCTGCCAATCTCCAGCCCATGAAAACCCGCAATGGAAATTTGTTCTGGCACGGCGAGGTTTCGCTCGCGGCACAGCAGAAGCGCACCCATCGCAATATCGTCATTGGTGCAAAATACACCGTCTAAATCCGGGTTTGCGCTAAGGGCATCACGCATTAACTGCATTCCTAAATGAATGGATGAGATGGCGCGTGGATTCATGCGTAATGGGGAAAGATTATGCAGCATCATCGCATCGCAATACCCCTGATAACGCTGTTCATCGCGGGTGTCATCTTTGGAACCGAGATACAGAATTTTGTGCCTGACTCGCTTCTCCAGCATGGTACACACCATGTCAAAAGCGGCCTGCCGATTATCAAAACCGACCTCCATATCCAGCCGTTCTCCCTGTACATCCATCAATTCCACGACCGGAATGGTGGCTGAACGCAGAAATTTCACCGTCCTGATGGTGTGATATTTTTCCGAAAGTATAATCCCGTCAATGTTATAAGAGAGCAGGTTAATCACCGACTCTTCTTCGGAATCGCGATCGTAATTGTAATTAGCAATAAGGGTCTGATAATTATGCTCAGAGGTGACGGATTCTATTCCCGCGAGAATGTCAGCGAAGAGTTGATTTTGAAATGACGGAATCAAGATACCGAGGGTATAACTTTGTGCATTCAACAACATGCCGGGAGCGCGATTAGGGATATAATTGATCTCTTCCATAATTTTGGCGATGCGCTCGCCTGTTTCCTTTGCCACCTTTTTCGGCGAGCGGATATAACGACTCACGGTCATTTTTGTTACGCCAGCCAGCGTAGCGATATCCTGTAAAGAAATTCTGTGATTGCGCATAACTTCTCCCAACGTCGGGGGAATCTTCAATCTTCCCCCGAAACTACATCACAATATTTTATTCTTTCAGTGCAATACGGCGTTAATGGCTAACACGCCCAGCAAACCCATAATAGAAATAAGGGTTTCCATCACCGTCCAGGTACGCAACGTTTCACCAACCGTCAGATTAAAATACCCTTTAAATAGCCAGAAGCCAGGGTCGTTTACGTGTGACGCGATCACGCTGCCCGCACCGGTTGCCAGTACCATTAAAGCGGGATCGGCATGGGTAACGTTGATAATCGGCAACACCACACCCGCGGTGGTAATGGCCGCGACGGTGGCAGAGCCCAGAGCGATACGCAACAGCGCCGCAACAGTCCAGCACATCAATAACGGCGAAAGTGTAGTTCCGGTCATTAAGTGTGAAATATAGTGCCCGACACCGCTATCTACTAATACCTGCTTAAACGCGCCGCCGCCAGCGATAATAAACACAATCATCGCGATAGCGCCTATAGAATCCCCAATGATATCCATGATTTGCTCGATGGTGCGTCCATTACGTCGGCCCAGTGTGAAAATCGCAATAACAATGGCAATAAACAGCGCAACGGCAGGGTTACCGACAAATTCAAAGAAGAGGCGCACGGTGTTAGTTTTCGGTAACGTAATTTCACAAACGGCGGCGATAGCCATCAGGATGACCGGGATCACGGCAGCGAAAATACTGTTCCAGAAGGAGGGCATCTCCTCTTCGCTAAACAGATGAGGATTAAATAAGCCTTCCGGTGGTGCTTTCTCAAAGCGAGTTAGCAGTTTAGAAAACAGCGGTCCTGCGACAATAACTGTCGGAATGGTAATGATAAATCCATACAGTAAAGTCGTTCCGAGATTAGCCTCAAAGATAGTCGCGATGGCAGTAGGCCCTGGATGTGGCGCTGCTACCATTGGTACGCCAACATACAACAGGGGTAATCCTGATGATGCTACGATGGTAAATACCAACGGCAACAGCAGGACAAAACCCACTTCAAAAAACATGGCGAGGCCCACAACCAGACCGGTGATCACTAGCGCCCATTGCACGCGTTTTTTACCAAAAGTAGCAATCAGCGTAGTGGCGATACGTTGTGCCGCACCCGTATCACAAATCAGCTTGCCTAACATGGCCCCGAAACCGAGGATCATTGCCAGCCCGCCGAGCGTGCTGCCGATACCATTTTGTATAGAGTGCAGGACGGCCTGTGCATCCATCCCTTCGGCAAATCCGACGACGGCAGCGACCAGAACGAGGGCAATAAAGCCGTTAACTTTAAAGCCGATCATCAGGATAAGAAGCAGCGCGACGCCTGCCGCAATAATGATTAATGGCATAGTCTTTATCTCTTATTAGTGCCAGAAAAGCAGCGCTTTCGCGCTGCACGTAGGGGGGCTGTTAAACAGCCACTAACATGCCGCCATCAACAAACAACAGGTGGCCGTTTACGAAATCAGAGGCTTTTGAAGAAAGGAACACCGCAGCACCAATCAGTTCCTGCGGATCTCCCCAGCGTGCGGCGGGGGTCCGTTTGCACAACCAGGCGGTGAAGGCTTCGTCCTCAACCAGTGCTTTAGTCATTTCTGTTTTGAAATAGCCCGGCGCAATACCGTTGACCTGAATATTGTGGCGCGCCAGCTCGACGCACATGCCGCGGGTGAGCATTTTTACCGCCCCTTTCGATGCGGCATAAGGGGTGATGGTGTCACGTCCCAGTTCGCTTTGCATCGAGCAAATATTAATAACTTTACCTGCCTTGCGTTCAACCATGTGACGAGTTACCGCTTGCGATACCAGGAACACGGCGGTCTGGTTTACTGCGATCACATCATTCCACTCTTGTTCAGGGAACTCAGTAAAAGGATGACGGCGCTGGATACCGGCGTTATTCACCAGCACATCAATGGGGCCGATGTCCTTTTCGATATGTTCAACGGCGGCATCAATTTCATGTTTATGAGTAACATTAAAAGGTGCGGCAACGGCCTGAATACCCTCCTGGTGGAGTTTTTCTACAGCAAGTTCTGCGCGTTCGGCAGTAATATCATTAATAATTATTTGTGCGCCATATTTACCCAGGCCGGTTGCCAGTAAAAAGCCATAACGCCGGGCTGAACCGGTAATCAAGATATTTTTTCCTGCCAGTGAAAATAGATCGTTCATTGTATTATTCCTTTATTTATCTCTTAGAAAACAAGCTGGACTTTTGCTGCCTGGGTTTTATCACCGGCGAAACGTAGCGCCTCTTCCAGGTCAGTGAAGGGATATTCAGCACTCAGTAAAGGCAGTGGATTGATAACGCCATTCGCCAGCCATGACACTGCGGTATTAAATTCGCTGGTAAAACGGAAAGAGCCTCTGAGTGAAATCTCCTTACCAATCAACGTCATCATTGGGAATTCTGCCATCGCGCCTCCCATACCTACCTGCACCATTACGCCGCGTGCACGAGTGACCTCCAGACAGGTATTCACTGATGAAGGATGACCGGACACTTCAAAGCTGACATCGAAATAGCCTTTTTCCGCTTTCCAGTGATCCATGTCGTCGTTTTGTGGGTTTACGAGCACATCCGCCCCCATCTCTTTGCCCAGCGAAAGGGAACGGGGACTCACATCAGCACAGACAATTTCCGCGGCCCCCAGTGTTTTCACTGCACTGACAATCAGGCAGCCAATGGGTCCAACACCGGAAATAAATACTCGCTTGCCCTGTAACTCGCCGGCCTGATGTGCGGCATGAATCGCGACGGCTAAAGGTTCGGCAAAAGCCATAACCTTTTCGTCAGCTTTGGCCGGATAAGGGACACATTGCGACGTTTCGACCATTTTATAACGGGTAAAACCACCATCAACATGAGGGAAATACATGGCACTGCCAAAAAAACGCATATCTGTACACTGATTCTCGTTATGTTCAATGCAGTATTTGCAGTGACCGCACGGTTTAGACGGATTAATGGCTACCGTTTGCCCTTCATGTAATTCTGATGAGTCGCTATGAATAACTTTACCGATAACTTCATGACCTAACACCATCGGTGCCTTTATCATGAAATTACCTACTTTTCCTTCCTGATAATAATGTAAATCGGAACCGCAAATTCCACCTCGGGTTATTTGTACTAATGTTCCATTATTATTCCAATCTATCGTCTGCTCGGTAACGGCAACAGTTTTCTTGCCCGCAACAACGCAGGACTGTGTTTTCACTTGCATAAATTCCTCACTGGTCAGGTAGACACCTCGGAAGCATTTAAGCGGTTTTAACTGTCATTATTTGTGATGAAGATCACGTCAGAAAATTGTTACATTACTATGTTACGCATAACGTGATGTGCCTTGTAATTCTTATCAGTAGAAATAAAAAAACGTGAAATTATTATGCCGCCAGGCGTAGTATCGCAGCAGGTAAGATGATTCAGGAGATTTTAAATGGCGGGTGAAAGCTTTATTTTGATGGGCGTTTCAGGGAGTGGTAAAACATTAATTGGTAGCAAGGTTGCCGCGTTATTATCTGCTAAATTTATTGATGGTGACGATCTTCATCCAGCCAAAAATATAGATAAAATGTCGCAGGGTATTCCATTATCTGATGAAGATCGACTTCCCTGGCTGGAACGCTTAAATGATGCTTCATACAGTCTTTATAAAAAGAATGAAACAGGATTTATTGTCTGTTCATCATTAAAAAAACAGTATCGTGATATTTTACGCAAGGGTAGCCCCCATGTTCATTTCCTCTGGTTAGATGGCGACTATGAAACTATTCTCGCGCGAATGCAGCGTCGGGCTGGGCATTTTATGCCGGTAGCGTTACTAAAAAGTCAGTTTGAGGCACTGGAGCGTCCACAAGCAGATGAACAGGATATTGTGCGCATTGATATCAACCATGATATTGCCAATGTCACCGAACAATGTCGGCAGGCTGTGCTGGCGATACGACAAAACAGAATATGTGCGAAAGAGGGCAGCGCCTCAGATCAGCGCTGCGAATGATTTTCAAAAATCGGCTTTCAACACCACGCGGTAACGCGCCTTACCGTCGCGCACATGCTGGATGGCGTCGTTAATTTTCGACATCGGGAACAGTTCGGTGGTCGGCGCAACCTTGCTGCGGGCGGCAAAACGCATCAGCTTACGCAGCTCATAAGGCGTGCCGGTAGCAGAACCAGAGACGCTGCGATCGCCCGCAATTAACGTAAAGGCCGGAACAGACAGCGGCGTGAGAACCGCACCGACCGTATGGAAATTACCGCCATAGGTCAGCGCCTCAAAATAGGGCTGCCAGTCGAGGCTGACGTTGACGGTGTTGATAATGAGATCAAACTGCCCCGCCAGTGCTTTCAGTGCCTGCGGATCGCGGCTATTCACCACTTTATCGGCACCCATCGCCAGCACTTCCTGCTCTTTCGCCGGATTAGAACTAAAGGCTGTCACCTCGCATCCCATTGCGTGCAGAAGTTTTATAGCGATATGCCCCAACCCGCCAATACCAATTACCCCAACGCGGCTGGTAGCAGTGATATGGTGCATCAACAGTGGTTTAAAGACCGTGATACCGCCGCACAACAGCGGCCCGGCGGACTCGATATCAATATTTTCTGGCAGTGGAATCACCCATTGCCAGTCCGCACGCAACTTCTCGGCAAAGCCACCGCGATTCATAATCGTCGGCACCGCACCTTGCTCGCAGTTGATCTGATTACCGCTAATACAGGCGTCGCAGTGACCACAGCTACGCGCCGTCCAGCCAATCCCGACACGCTGACCGACCTGCAAACCTTTATCCTGCGCGGCGCTCCCGAGTGCCACCACGCGCCCAATCACCTCATGCCCGGCAACCAGCGGATATTGTGAAAATCCCCATTCGTTATCGATCATCGACAGATCGGAATGGCAGATCCCGCAGTAATCCACCTGCACTTCAACATCTTGTGGCCTCAGCTCACCGGGATCGTACTCATAAACTTCCAGTTCGCCGCCCGCTTCTTTTGCGGCATAGCTTTTTATCATCGACATTTTTTGGTCCTTCTCTGGTGTTGTTTGGGAAGTGTAGAGCATGGCAGGGCGGGGTGCCTGGAGTGTGACAAAGGTTACACATCGCTGTATGCAATGCTGAAAATTTCAGCACTTAGCGAGGTGCGAGCAAGCTGGCGCTTGCATGGTGGCGTGCGACAGGTATAATCCACAACGTTTTCCGCATACCTCTTCAGTGCCGAAGTGGCGAAATCGGTAGACGCAGTTGATTCAAAATCAACCGTAGAAATACGTGCCGGTTCGAGTCCGGCCTTCGGCACCAAAAGTATGTAAATAGACCTCAACTGAGGTCTTTTTTTATGCCTGAAATCCAGTGTTTATCTATCTTTCCCGCTATATTAACTCTCTCAAGGTCAACCGATATCAACGTACATCTACCAACATATGTTGGTACAGATGATGGTATTTCCGGTTCGATAATGCTTGTACCAACAGGGAGGGAATACGATGGCATTAACAGATATCAAAGTCAGAGCAGCCAAGCCAACGGATAAGCAATATTAGCTGACTGATGGTGGCGGTATGCATCTGCTTGTCCATCCAAATGGTTCTAAGTACTGGCGTTTGCAGTACCGTTATGAGGGAAAGCAAAAAATGCTGGCACTTGGGGTTTATCCTGAAATCACACTAGCGGATGCCAGAGTACGTCGTGACGAGGCGCGTAAGCTGCTTGCGAATGGCGTCGATCCGGGAGACAAAAAGAAAAATGATAAGGTTGAACAGAGTAAAGCACGAACCTTTAAAGAAGTCGCGATTGAGTGGCATGGCACCAATAAAAAGTGGTCTGAAGATCACGCCCATCGTGTGCTAAAAAGTCTTGAAGATAATCTTTTTGCAGCGCTTGGTGAACGTAATATCGCTGAGTTAAAAACTCGAGATTTATTAGCACCTATTAAGGCCGTAGAAATGTCTGGACGTCTTGAAGTGGCCGCTCGTCTTCAGCAGCGCACTACAGCCATCATGCGCTATGCAGTGCAAAGTGGGTTAATTGATTATAACCCGGCACAAGAGATGGCTGGGGCGGTTGCTTCCTGTAATCGACAACATCGTCCCGCGCTTGAATTAAAGCGCATCCCTGAGTTGCTTACAAAAATAGATAGCTATACTGGTAGGCCGCTAACCCGATGGGCGATAGAACTCACTTTGCTGATCTTTATTCGGTCCAGTGAGCTGCGTTTTGCTCGTTGGTCAGAGATCGATTTCGAAGCGTCTATATGGACTATCCCACCGGAGCGGGAGCCTATTCCTGGAGTGAAACATTCCCATAGAGGCTCAAAAATGCGTACAACGCATCTAGTGCCTCTTTCAACGCAAGCTCTTGCAATTTTAAAGCAGATAAAACAGTTTTATGGGGCCCATGACTTGATATTTATTGGTGATCACGATTCGCACAAACCCATGAGTGAGAATACGGTAAATAGTGCGTTACGGGTCATGGGGTATGATACAAAAGTAGAGGTTTGTGGTCATGGCTTTCGAACAATGGCCTGTAGTTCATTGGTCGAATCAGGTCTGTGGTCTCGTGATGCTGTTGAACGTCAGATGAGCCACATGGCGCGAAATTCAGTGAGGGCCGCGTATATCCATAAAGCAGAGCATCTGGAAGAACGGCGATTGATGCTACAGTGGTGGGCCGATTTTCTGGATGTAAACAGAGAAAGGTTTATCAGTCCATTTGAATATGCAAAGATTAATAATCCATTAAAACAGTAATCATCCCGGGCAAATGCCCGGGAATTATTCTAGGATTATTTTCTTTGTTAAAAAAGACAAACGGTATTAACTGATGTATTTACTATTTACCGCTCCCTGCAGGGGGGATTATCAGAATCCGCGGTTATTCATTATTTATATACATTCAATAAAAAAGTAACCTCATAAAAAATCCTGTACTCACAGGGTGATGCGGGATAACTGACGTAAGGAGTGCTGCAGGGATTTGATGGTCCCTTGTGCTGATATGAATACGGATATTTTATACAGAATACTTTTCAGTACAAGCGACTGTATTACAGTCTGCCATATATGATTACCTGTGATCAGGAAGAATAAGTGGCTGAGGTTTCAAACTGTCTGCCGGTATATTCCTCTCTCCCTTAAAAACCATAACAGGTTAGTTATCTTCGTCTGTCAGCGGATTGAATGGCGGTATATTTTCAGTACAAATACCGGTCATCCACTGAAAAATACCTGCGAAATGACGGGCACTGATTTTTCTACTGACGGGCTGATGAGACGTTATGTCACTGGCGGTAATAATCAGTGGCACACTGTAGCCTCCCTGCACATGACCATAATGATGAACAGGATTGGCACTGTCGCTGACCGACAGCCCAAGGCCAGAAAAGTAAAGCATGGCGAAATGACGTGAGTACCGGCGAAGGATACCATCAAGCTGGCCAAGAAAGTTATCCAGTTTACTGATGCTGGCGAGGTAACAGGCAATTTTTCGGGGATACTGCTCCAGGTAATTATTCGGCTAGGAGTTAAGGCTGTCACACGGATTTGGATGAGAACCCATCATGTGCAGGAAAATTATCTTCGGAGAGGATGTATCCGCCAGCGCACGTTCTGTTTCCTGTAACAACAGTTTGTCATCTGTTTTACGGGAAGCGAAGCTGCCTTTCTTGAGGAAAGTGGCATGCTCCGCATCAGAAGCAATAACAGAGATGCGTGTGTCATGCTCCCCCAGTTTTCCTTGATTGGATATCCACCATGTGCTGTATCCTGCTTTTGCTGCCAGCGCCACCACATTGTTGCCGGAATCAGGGTTCTGCTCATAGTCATAAATCAGTGTCCGGCTCAGGGAAGACACTGTACTGGAGGCTGTCGAGGTATAATCGTCAATAAATAAACCGGGTGCCGTATTCAGCCACGGTGTGGTTGGTACGGGATAGTCATACACTGACATATAATCCCTGCGCACACTCTCACCAGTGACAATAACAATCGTATCATATAACGGTGCTCCCGGCTGGATTTTCCAGTTGTCAGCCCCGTGCTACTCAGTTGTTCATAACGCTGCATTTCACGTAATGTGTCAGTTGTCCCCACAACTGTTCCTTTAACCATCCGCAATGGCCAACGGTTTACAGAGCATAATACGAATAGCCGTAGAGCCAGCCAGTTACGGTGGTCGCGATGGTGTGTCCGCCAGAAAATCACCACGAATACCAGAATCGCGGCACTGACCAGAAAATGATAAACAGGAAACACGGGGCGGTTCACTTTGCTTTCTCCTGTAGTGTTTTCTGTAGGTTCTGAACCGGTTCTAGCGGGGTTGTGAGGCTGATGGCAATCGCCGGGCTCTTCCTGCATGTTACACTGGTACTGCAAGAGGGGGCCTTCGCTCCTCTGACATTACTCAGTATTTTCACTACTACACCCCATCTGCCATCCATAACAACCGATTCACCCCCTCGCGAGGCGTTGTTGCCCGTCACCCGGACAGACACCGTTATGGACTTCTCTTGTTGCACGATCGATCAATTGTTATGCATGCTGACACCACAACCCCGGTGGGTATGACCGATGCCTTTCTCACTCTCTTCCCGGTCATCGTCGGCCTTCCCCGTTATTGTGGCGTGTCAGCACCCTCGACGGCATTTCGATGGCTGCTCAGTGTTCACTCACGTTACGGCCCGCATAACCCGTTGACTTCCTGAAGAAGTCGTTTCAGGGAGAGATTCAGCCCTTTTGTTACCTCCTGGACCGCTTCTTGTCCTTCCAGTCGGAGCGAGAGTTAGCCGGGGCGGACTTTCACCGACGGAAAGATCGTGCATTTCAAGGCACACACAACAATATCTGCGAGCGTGCTATCCGTCCGGTCGTTATGGGACGAAAGGCCTGGTTGTTCGCTGGTTCACTGGTGGCCGGGAACCGCGCGGCACAGATAATGAGCCTTATGGGAACCGCAGTCTGGAGCCACATGCTTGGCTGACGGACGTCCTGACGCGTCTGCCGGAGTGGCCGGAGGAGAGGTTGGCTGAGTTACTGCCTCTTGAGGGCTTTACCTTCTTCGGGTAAGTGATACCTGCCGTCAGGTGTTTGTGCACCGGGCCATAACCTGCAGTTGGGAATTGAACGCCTGACAACAGGAAATGAGCTAGAGCAGTAAACACGCGGGCTGACAATGGGTCAGAATATGAGTTAGCCCGGCGTTATTCCTGGGGTCAGTACTTCAGATCTAGCCTCCGGTACCAGACTAGCTAGCCCCTACGCAACCAAATAAATCAACCATCGTCAGAGTGCAATCGTTCATATACACTGTCGGTGATGCGCTAAAAAATGCGTTAATGTTGAGTTCCTCGAACCCTTACCAATTAAGGGACATAGCCAGATACGCAACTGGCTGATGCAAGCAGTCTAATGTCTTTAGATCCGCTGGCCTGCGGGCATGACAATGTCAAACAGTCAAAGATTGTGGCGTTGACGGTCAGTCTTGGGGACAAAAAAGCTCAGTATTCTCGTTGGCAACCAGATAATTTAACAGTTGATGCTGAAACGAAATAGGCATCTTGGTTCTGTAATGCCAGTCAGTTAAGCAACTGACTGGCTCTTTTTCGGGGCTGTGGGGTATT
>OATU01001686.1_pt1 | contig 12515 bp, 8 predicted proteins | sample 1516711 | NCBI WGS metagenome assembly OATU01 (sample SAMEA2579971, study PRJEB22360) | human gut metagenome | biome: human gut; feature: human-associated habitat; material: faeces | place: Denmark | collected 2008/2010 | reverse complement strand
CCTGCGGTTGTGGCAACTGCCCAGCCCGCATATCCGGGACGCCTGCCAATCATCCTGTCGCAGAATACGATAAACGCACCGCCCACAAATACAGAGATAAGACCTAAGATCACGCCAGGTATACCGCCCTTAAGGACATTCATAAGATTGATTCCCGCGCCCAGGGTCAGTCCCACAAAAGGAATCATCACAGAGCCTGCTGGGGAAACGAATTCCGCAAACTTCTTATCCATATTCCCCAGGATCATGCCCACCAGGATGGGGGTCACGGTTGCAATCAATGCCTGGATCGGAATATTGGCAAGACCCGATACGCCCATGGCAATCATGGTCATGAACGGTCCGTCATTTAACGCCAGCAGCGCCATGGCTCCTCCGTCCACATCATCTCCGTAGGTCTGCATCAGGGCCAGGTATACGGAGCCGTTGCTGTTGGTTACGGCGCTGATGATTGCCAGTGCAGATAATCCCAGGACACCGGCAGGTCCAAATATCTTGCCTACAGCAATACCAATCACTGAGCCGATACAAAACTTTGAAAGCAGCAGAATCACGCCCCGCTTCACCCCCCTTCCGATATCGCCCAGCTGCAGCGTGGTTCCCAGGCATACAAGCTGGATACCCATGGCGGTTGCTGCGCCTGCATTGGAAAATGTTGCTGTTGTAAGGGAGCCCAGCTGCAGCGCCTGGGGAAAAAAGGTGTTTAAGACCGCGCCAATCAGCAGCGGCACAATCATCATTCCGGCAGGAACTTTTTTAAGGAAATTCATTATCATAGTTTTACCCCTCTCTTCTTTGATTGTACGTATATTCGTACGATATGCGCATTCTCGTACGTCACATAAAAAGAATATATCTGATTCAATAAAAAGTCAATATTAATTTAACATTTTGACAGATTACACAAACATATACATTTTATATTGTACATGTTTACTAATGGCTTTCTCAAAATTCCCTCTGGTATAATAGACTCAGCAAGTTAAAAGGAGCGGACAATGCCAAATACAGAACATAAACCAACCGAGCGTGTTTTAAACATACTGGAACTGCTGGGAACCACCCCATCCGGACTTAGCCTTTCTGATATAGCCAAGCAGATCGGTTCCCCCAAGACAACCGTGGCCCCTATCCTGCACACCATGGCCAGCCGGAACTTCATTGCATACCACAAGGACAGCAGCCTTTACACCATAGGCATCGGCGCCTACCTGGCAGGAATTTCCTATTACGGTGAAAAGAGCATCATGCAGTTCATCAAATCCGAAATGGAATATGCGGTCAATGAAACAAACGAAATCTGCCAATTCGGAATCCGTTCCGATAACAGCGTGCTCTATATAGCAAAGGTGGACTCAAAGGAGGCCATACGCCTTGTATCCAGTGTGGGGAAACGGCTTCCCCTCTACTGCACGGCCCTTGGAAAAGCCCTTCTGTACCAGCTTCCCTTTGAAAAGGTAAGGGCCCTGTACCCTAACGGTCTGGAAAAGTTCACCGAATATACCATCACTGATTTTGAAACACTAAAAAAAGAGTGGGATGAAATCAACGCCAGCAAATTCGCCCATGAGAAAAAAGAAACCGCCCTGGACATCTGCTGCTATGCAGTCCCTATCTGCTGCAACCAGAAAACCATTGCCAGCCTGTCCATCAGCGTTCCAGCCTTCCGGGACACGGAGGAAAAAGCCATATTGATAAAAGATATACTTAAAAAGGTGGGAAATACAATCGAACAGTATTTGTTTGAGAATAATTTGGATGAGAATGCGTTCTGCATTTATGAAGGGTAGGGGTTGTTGATTTGTGGGATGAAGGGGTAGGTGCATCCCCATTCCGCTCACCCGCTACGTATCGACAGCCTCCTGCATCACACAAATCAGAAGTGTGAGATATGAATCCCTGGAGCAAATTTAATACCAGTACCACTACATCCAGCGCCGCTGCCTGCGTCAGGAGTGGATCTGCATAGCAACGGCGTAGTAGTCGCTACGATTCGCTTTGCAGACACGCTCCTGGCGCAGATAACAGGTGCTGGATGTAATGGTACTGGTATTTATATTTATGCTGAGCTATGCCAGCCACATCTTCCTCGCTGCTTCCCTATTGCTATCTAATTGCTTTTTTATACTTTTTTCTTCCAGCCTCTCCATCTGGCCTATTATAGCGTAAGTTCAATGGCATATGGGCAGTTGTCCATATTCTATTAAGCATCTAACAATGGCATGAATCACCCCCCATACCAACCCAACTTGATACCACCAACATAAAATATCCCATCAACCATCGGACTGTCTGCGGCATATGGCGGGCGGAATCTTTTTCCTGTGGTGGGGTGTTCAGACGCAGTGGCAGGAGTGGGGACGGGAGGCGGGCGGGCTTTCGGTTCCTTGTGGAGGGTGCTTGGTCTGCTTGCTCAAAAAATGGGCGGAAACAGGGCCGAGTGAGGGCTTCCAGGCCCGAACGCAGAGCGCCTACGGACGAAAAATCATCAAGATTTCTTCGGTAGTTGGCGCGGTGCCCTGTTTCCGTCCATTTTTTGAGTTAGCAGACCATGCGCCCGGAACCAGGAACCGAAAGCCCGCCCGCCTCCCGTCCCCGCTTCCGGAAACAAACAAAAGCAGAGGTTGCGTACCCTCCTGCACCCCTCTGCTTCTAACCCCCACTAATACCTATTATCAAATACCCGAGTAGACTTCTTTTCACTCCGCGGAAGTTCCCCAAGGTCCACCAGCTTAACAACCGGTGTCAGACCTATCCTGTTTTTGAAGCCGGTCTGTATTTCTATCTCAAGGGCGTACCGGTTAATGGATGGGATGGTTTCCACAAACAGGGTCATTACGTCCTTGCCCATGAGATGGTCTACCATGACCTGATACTCGCTGGACGCGCCTTCAATGGAGCTTAAGAGTTCTTCTATCTGGCTTGGGAAAATGTTGACACCCTTTACTTTTACCATGTCGTCCGTGCGTCCGATTAAGGTTCCGATCCTTGGATAGGGGGAACCGCACGGACAGTCGCCTGGCACAATCCTGGAAAGGTCATGGGTGCGGTAACGGATTAAGGGGGCGCCTTCTTTTTTCAGGGTTGTGATGACAATCTCCCCCACTTCCCCGTCAGGCAGGACTTCCCCTGTCTTCGGGTCCACAATCTCAATATAAATAAAATCATCCCAGTAATGCATGGCTCCCTGGGCCTGGCAGTTGATTGCAATGCCGGGACCATATACTTCTGTGAGCCCGTAGATGTCGTAGAGGTCAACTCCAAGCTCGGCGGCAATCCGCTTCCTCATCTTGTCACCCCAGCGTTCTGAGCCGATTACGCCTTTTTTCAGACATATCTTGTCACCAATCCCTCTCTTGGCTATCTCCTCTGCCAGCAGCAGTGCGTAGGATGAGGTGGCGCACAGGACCGTGGACTTCATGTCCATCATCATGCGCAGCTGTTTGTCCGTGTTGCCGGGTCCCATGGGCACGGTCATGGCACCCAGGCGCTCGGCGCCCAGCTGGAAGCCGATTCCTGCTGTCCACAGCCCGTATCCCGGCGTAATCTGTATCCTGTCCATGTTGGTGATTCCCGCCATTTCATAGCAGCGGGCAAACATCAGGGCCCAGTCATCCACATCCTGTCGGGTGTAGGGGATGATGACCGGGGTACCGGTGGTTCCTGACGAGGAATGGATGCGCACGATCTTATCTTCGGGTTCAGCCATCAGACCAAGGGGATAGGCCTCCCTCAGGTCGCCTTTCCATGTAAACGGAAGCTTTTCAAAGTCCTCCTGTGACTGTATCTGGTCCACATTGATTCCTTCCAGCTTGTGCTTGTAGAAACACTCCTTGCCGGTTAGTTTCTTAAGCTGTTCCTTTATTAGAAGGAACTGGGATTCTTTCATCTTCATTGGTTCTATCCTCCGTTTTTCACGCATGTTCTGAGGCAGCGCCCAGGTTAAGCGCTGTCACGTTCATGGCCCTGAACTTCTCAGGTACCCGTTTTAATATGGCCTGCTCCATCTCCTCCAGGGAAATGCCAATCAGACCGCTGGCAATGGCAGCGCCCAGCAGCGCCACATTCAGTACCTTTGGGGAACCGCTCTGGGCGCAGATGGCCGTGCCGTCCACCACCACCAGGTTATCCACGGTCTGTTTAAGATACTCCATCATCTCATTGCCGGTATAGGCGCCTCCTGTAAGGGAAGCTGTAACCGGGCGGATCGGCACGGGTGATACCACCATGCAGCCTCCCTTTTTCAGGTACGGAAGACAGCGCACTGCCTCGGCAGGTTCAAAGCCAATGATGACATCTGCTGCTTTATATGGTATCAGGGGGGAGTGGATTTCCTCCCCGATCCGCACATGGCTGACCACACTGCCGCCTCTCTGTGCCATTCCAATGGTTTCCGCACCCCTGGCTTCCATCCCCTTTTCCATGGCAGCCAGGGCTATCAGGCGGGACGCAAGGACGGTTCCCTGTCCTCCCACTCCACATAACAATACATTCTTTGTCATAGCTATCCTCCTCGCTTATTCCACAGGTTCAATGGCGTCCACAGTACATATCTGGCCGCAGAGCCCGCAGCCCGTACAAAGGCCCGGATCAATCCTGACCGTATCCTGGTCCAGCACCAGGGCCGGACATCCGATTTCATTGATGCAGGTACGGCAGTCCACACACCTGTCTTCCACAATCCTGCATTTTTTCGTGGTTTTTACAATGGCAATACAGGGCGCCTTAAATATCACGGCTTTTACCCCTTCCAGGGCAGAAAACTCCAGCACGGTTTCCACGCACTGCTCCAGATCCAGCGCGTCCACGGTCCTTATGTGCTTTACGCCGATTCCTTCCAACACCTTTGTTATGTCAACCTTTTCCACTACCTGGCCCATCATGGTCCGGCCGGTACCCGGATGGGGCTGGTGCCCTGTCATGGCCGTGGTGGAATTATCCAGGATACACAGGGTCAGATTGGCCTCATTGTACACTGCATTCACAATACCTGTGAGCCCGGAGGCAAAGAATGTGGAATCCCCAACAAAGGAGAAATAACGCTTGTGCGGCTCCACCCTCTGCATCCCCTGGGCCATGGTGATGCCTGCCCCCATGCAGAGACAGGTATCCACCATGTCAAGGGGTTTTGCATTGCCCAGTGTATAACAGCCGATGTCACCGCAGTAACCGCCTTCCACTGGCTCCTGTCCATCCGGCAGCTCCTGATTCAGCTTTTCCATAGCCCGCTTGACCGCATAAAAGGAGGACCTGTGGGGACATCCTGCGCAAAGGACCGGAGGACGGACGGGAAGGGACGGCGTGGGATGGGAATCCTCAAGGGAGACCGGGACGGCGGCACCGGAACACATACCAGGCACCGCGCCGGCTGCTTCACCGGAACACATGTCAGGCACCGCGCCGGCGGACAGGGATTCCAGATAATCTATGTACGGCGCTCCCAGATAAGCCTCCAGCACCTTCTGCACGGACTCCACACTGTTCTCACCCGCGCACTGCACATCCCCGGTAAGCTTTCCCCGGATGTTAACGTCCAGGTGGTGCCTGCCGCAGAGCAGCGTCAGTTCCTGCTCCAGCACCGGATCAAGCTCTTCCACTGCCATGACCTCCTTAAGGCCGTCCATGAACTGAAGCATCAGCTTTTCCGGCGTGGGGTTGGGTGTGGATATCTTGATGATACGCGCGCCCTTATATCCGTTCAGCGCTTCCATGACAAACTCATAACTAATCCCATGGGTAATGATTCCCTGGATTGTCTCCTTTTCTTCCCTGTGCACAAGATTAAAGCGGTAGGTGCTGAAATCCTCCCCGATTACAGGGTTGCGCGCCTCAATCATCTTGTGGTTTGCATTGGACAAACGCGGGAAAATAACCCATTTATCAGGATCCTTCACGAATCCCTGGGGCGCCGGGAGACTGATCCGCTCCTTTAACTCCACGCTGGCACAGCCATGGCAGATTCTTGTGGTGGGACGGAACAGTACCGGGGTGTGGTATTTTTCCGAGTAATCAAAGGCATCCCCAATCATCTCATAGGCTTCCTCCGGGGAACTGGGGTCAAATACAGGCAGCTTGGAAAACTGTCCGTAATGGCGCGTATCCTGTTCTGTCTGGGAGGATATGGGACCTGGGTCATCCGCCACCATGACGACCATGCCCCCCTTGACGCCCACATAGGCCAGGCTCATAAGGGGGTCCGAGGCCACGTTAAGCCCCACCTGTTTCATTGTGACCATGGCCCTTGCGCCTGGGTAGGCGGCGGCTGCAGCCACCTCCATACCCGCTTTTTCATTCACCGACCACTCCACATAGATATCTCCTGGATTGTGTTTTGCAACTGTTTCCAGGACTTCCGTGGACGGGGTGCCCGGATAACCTGACACCACCTGCACACCCGCCCTGACTGCTCCCAGGCCGATTGCTTCATTTCCCATTAAAAATGATTTGGACATTGCCCTTCTCCTTCCGTTATTTACATTTTCTGCTATTTCCAGATACAAAAAGACCTGCCCCTTAGAAAGGACAGGTCTGGATATAACACCTGTGGTACCACCTTGTCTGCTTACCTCTTTTACAAATATGCCGGTACTGCGCTGCGTAAATTCCCATCATCCGGAACCCGCCATCCGTGCTTGGACCTCCCAGCACAAACCGGCACATATTCTGCCTTTAACGCAGGCCTGCGGTCCGGATACTGGGGCTATGGATGCCGGACAATCATCACAGCCAGCAGCAGCCGATTCCGGCTTTCCTGCTGCCCGCTTCCTGATTCCGGCCGCATCCGGCCTGCCTGTTCACCTTTCCCTCAGCGGTCCATTTGCCGTCCGGCTTATTACAGGGATCCCACCATCCCCTGCTCTCTGTGAATGCCCTCTACGGTTTGATCTCCGCTTCATCGGTTTAATACTTTACTTTATCAGTCATTATTACAGATTTCATTGTAAATGTCAATGACTTTCCAATGTATTTCCATGCCTGTAATCCTATGCCTGGTCATTGGTGAGATGGAAGTAATCCAGCACATAGAACACAAGGCTTAAAACCATACCTACCACACAGGCCAGGACCATGCCGGTCAGCTGGATGTTGCCCAATTTCACAGCAATCCCTGAAAGGCCGGTGACAAATATGACAGAGGTCAGGGCCAGGTTCCTTGAATTGCCGTAATCCACCTGGGAATCCACCAGGATACGCAGGCCTGACGTGCCGATCATGCCATAGAGCAGGAAGGAAATCCCTCCAATGACCGGCCCCGGTATTGTGCTGATCAGGGTGGACAGCTTGCCGATAAAGGAACATATGATGGACAGCACGGCAGCTCCTGCGATTACGCGTACGCTGTATACCCGTGTGATGGCCATGACGCCGATGTTCTCCCCATAAGTGGTGGTTGGCACGGAACCGATAAGCCCTGATATCATGGTGGAGAAGTTGTCCCCGAACAGGGAACGGTGAAGGCCCGGGTCCTTTAACAGGTCGCGTCCCACAATCTTACTGGTAACCACCTGATGCCCGATATGTTCCGAAGTGATGACCAGCAGGACCGGAAGGATGGTCATGATTGCCTCCAGGTTAAACTTGGGCCTTGAAAAGTTGGGCAGCGCAAAGACAGGCGCTGCGGCCACTGCTGAAAAGTCCAGGAGACCGCACGCAAATGCAGCCGCATACCCTGCTATGACAGCTATCAGGATAGGGATGACGGAAAAGAACTTCCTGAACAGGATGGAGCCAAACACAGCCGTGCCCAGCGTGATTACGAATACAATAATTTTGCCCGGGTCCATCACAGGGTCCAAAAGGCCTGCATTTTCAGCCGCATTGCCGGAAAGTTCAAGACCGATCAGGGCCACCACCGGTCCCATGGCTGCGGGCGGAAGGACAACATTAATCCATTCCGTGCCGAACTTGTAGACGATAAATGCCAGGATGCACCCGCAAAAGCCCACGGCCACAAAACCGCCCAGTGCATAGGCATATCCGGATTCCCCAAAGCTTTTGATGACCACTCCGGCCGGAGCCAGGAATGCAAAGCTGGACCCCAGATAAGCAGGGGCCTTCCCCTTTGTCACGCAGATGAACAGCAAGGTTCCCACACCGTTCATGAACAGGACCACGGCCGGACTGATGCCGAACAGGAATGGCACCAGGATGGATGCGCCGAACATGGCGAACATGTGCTGGATGCTGAGGGGGACAAGCAGCTTAAAGGGCACCTTGTCCTCCACCTGAATGATACGTTGATTTTCCATTTTCTTCCTCCTTTGTCTTTTCCATACGCTTCTGGCAATAACTGGCGCATCCCTGCGCAGGCCTGCGGTAATGGCCCGCTTCTATGATGCGCGGCGCCGTCCCCCGCGGTTGTGGGCACGGTTTATCTTCCCCCGCTCAAAACATTTCTCACATACGGAGAAGGGATAATCCCATGACAGCTCCCTCCCGCAGGCTGAACACTTGCGGGAATAGCTGGCACATTCTGTCTTCAGGATGCGGCTGATTTCTTCCTCGGTGTGACGCCGCTCCTCATTGAGGTTTCCGGTCTGGACCGGAAGCCCTGCCTTCCTGGAAAACTGGAAATACAGGTCCAGCATCTTATAATAACTTTCCAGGTCATACAGGTCGTCGCCAGGGCTGTAGGGGAATTCCAATTCATCCGCATCCCTGTAATCCCTGCAGTAATCCTTCCACAGGTCCATGACCATCTTATTATCTATGTCAATGGAGCATGTTATCAGCTTATATATCTCCTGCCTGGTAAATGTGTCCATGTCATCCTGATGCACATGTTCAAATGTCATGTACAGGGACAGCAGCTCGTCCACCTCCATTTTCTCATAGATGGAAGGCGTATCCATGGATGCCCAGATTTTTACCAGGGTGTCAATCTCAGCCGGCAGGTTGAGCAGCTGTTCCGGGAAACCCACATACGCTTTCATGATGGGTATGGGAAGCCTGGACAGCCCGTCCCGAATCACTTCCAGCTCGTCGATGGCAGTGACGAACCCTTCATCATAAAGCCCGTATCTCCCGGCCCGGCCCGCTATCTGCTTAATCTCTTCCGGGTTCAGGGTACGTTTGCCCACCCCGTCGAATTTCCTGGTCTCCACAAACACGATCCTGCGTATGGGCAGGTTCAGGCCCATGCCGATGGCGTCCGTGCTTACCACCACATCGGTCTCCTTTGCCAGGAACCGGCGCACCTGTTCCCGCCTGGTGGCCGGGGGCAGGCTCCCATATATGACGCTGCAGTGGGTTCCCTCGTTCTCCAGATGGGCTGCCAGGGCAAGCACTGACTTCTTTGAAAATACAATCAGGGCATCGCCTTTTCTCAAATCCCGTTTCAGGTTATACGGCTTTGTCTCCAGGGTCAGCCTGGTATTCCGTTTGTGGCGCACCACCCGGAACTGGTCCCCGCAGCGTTTTATCATCTGCACAATGATATCCTCTGCCTCAGGCGCCATGCACAGATGTATCTCCTCTGCCCTCAGTCCCAGGACCGCCCTGGTCCAGTTGTGTCCCCGGTATGGGTCCGCAACCATCTGGCATTCATCTACCACAACAATATCAAAATAATCATGGTCATTGAGCATCTCCACGGTACAGGCCTGGCACACGGCCCCTGGCACCTCCAGAGTCTCTTCCCCTGTTATCATGGAACATGCAAGCCCCTCAGAATTAAGCTTGTCGTAGACCTCCAGGGCCAAAAGCCTTAAGGGGCCGAAATACGCCCCGTGGCCGCACTCCTTCAGCCGTTCCAGCGCATCATGTGTCTTGCCGCTGTTGGTGGGACCTACATGAAGGATGAACCTGCGCTTCATCTCCCTGGCTCCCGGATACTCCTCCTCCGGCTTCTGGTTCACGGATTCCCGGATTCCCTTTTTGATGGTCTTTGGTATATAGAACAGCTGGTAGGCCCGGTCCAGGGAGTTGGTCAGCAGGTAACGGCGGATTCCCTGCATCCTGAGCACATGCTCCAGTTCCTCCAGTGACAGGCCGGACAAATACTCCAGGTCCTTTCTGGCAAGGGCGCCGCAGAATTCCTTCATGCTGGCACAATTCTTTTCCCACTCCTGGACAGCCGGTCCCGGCGGCAGCTTTCCCTCCTTGTGCATCAGATATGCGCAGACCTTGGACAGCATGGCATGGACATCGCTCAGCTCATTGGCTTTTTCAAGGGGCTTTATATTCGCCTCGGTGAGACGCTTTAAGCGTTTCCTCAATTCCACGGCCGTCATGGCCCTGTACCGCTTATTCACATTGCCGAAAAACAGCTCCTTATAGTATTCCTCCAAATACTGTGCGCATTCTCTTTTTATCTCCATGGATTTCCTCTTTCTTTCTGATTTTCACAAAAGCAGCCAGGTGCACATGTTCCCACGTCCATCTGGCAGCTATTAAACTTACACCATGGTAGTATCCACAAAATGCTCAAAACCCGAAATGCCATATTCCGCGCACACGCTGTTGATACCGTCCACAATCTCCTCCCGCGAATAATTCGCCTCGAAAAGTGTGTCATCCTTCATCTGGTTAAGATACATATAAAAAGTAAGGGCCATCTCCAGGCGGTCAATATCCTGGGGATCCAGCTGGTCCGAGAGATAATTCTCAGCCCCGTTGATATCGCCCGCGTCCGCCATGTCCTTTAACTGGCGGTACACCCGGTCCATAGGCGTATACTTGTCCTCGTCCTCCGGAAGTTCATAGTCTATATCGTTCTTGCCCAGCGCCAGCCTTGCAATGGCCCTGACCAGGTCGCTGATCGTCCTCATCACATAATCGTCCTGAAATCCCATAACCATCCATCTCCTGCGTATTTTCCTTTTAGTATAGTTGATATCGTTTCCGCCGTCAAGCCGTAGAATTCATCCTGCCTGACAATGTCCTGCAGACTGCCCCCCAAAGCCTGTGCCGTTTCAGCCATACCCGGCGCTGCGCCGCTGTACTGGCACCACACAGATTTCCCGGCATATCTAATCATAAGGCCCAATCCGCTCCCTGGATTGGATTTATATATGGAGTGATTGAATGGAACATGAATGCAGCGTGATTGCCCTTGCCGGAACCCCAAAGGCCGGAAAAACCACAATATTCAACGGACTGACAGGTATGTGCCGTTACACCGGCAGCTGGTGGGGGGACAGGGGAACGCCTGGCCGCGGTACGTACACCTACTGCGGCCAGACTTATATGCTTCTTGACATGCCCGGCGCCTATTCCCTTCCCCCTGCTCCGTTCCCGGATTCCGGTTCCCGGGAAAACAGGGACTCCTTCCTGGGTTCCCAACAGCCGGACGTCATCGCGGTGGTGGCTGATGCCACCAGGCTGGAACTTGGACTTCACCTGCTAAAACAAGTGCTGGGCATGGATACAGGAACCAGGGATGCAGACAATATCCCGGTAATACTCTGCGTTAATTTTTGTGACGAGGCGCTGCGGACAGGGCTGGTGATTGATTATAACCTCCTGGAGGATGTGCTCCAGATTCCCGTGATTCCCTGCTGCGCCCGGCGCCGGAGCCATCTTGACGATATCAAGGCCGCCATACATTATGCGGCCAAACCAGGGAACCGGAAGGCTTTCTGTTATGACTGCCTGGACTTTTCCCCTAAGAAATTAGCTGCGGAATGTATCTGCGCCTCCTCCGACACGGACGGCGCCCGCAGGGTGCTTCTGGACCTGCTCCTCACCGGGCCGGTTACAGGCAAGATCATACTGCTGTTCCTGCTGGCCGGGGTCCTTCATCTGACCATGATTGCCGCCGGTTTTCCCTCCCGGCTTTTGTGGGAGGCCCTGTCACGGCTGGAGCTGTCCCTGGACAGGGCCATGACATATCTGGGGGCGGCCCCCTGGCTTACCGGCTGCCTTGTCCACGGGGGATTCCGCGCGCTTTCCTGGACAGCTGCAATCATGCTGCCTCCCCTTGCTGTGTTCCTTTTTTTCTTCACCCTGCTGGAGGACCTTGGATTCCTTCCCCGGGCATCCATGGGCATGGATTCCGTATTTGGGAAATGCGGCGCCTGCGGCGGACAATGTGTGACCATGGCCCTGGGTCTGGGGTGTAATGCCGCCGGAGTGGCCTGCTGCCGGTCCATCCAGTCCCCCAAGGAACGCACCATTGCCGTACTCACCAATTCCATGATTCCCTGCTGCGGCCGCTTTCCTGTTTTTATCATGCTGATACCCCTGTTTTTTGCAGCCGGGCCAGTGGACTCCCTGACCGGTTCCCTGTCCTGCGCCCTGTTGTTTTCCATCCTGCTGCTGGCCGCTGTCTACCTGTCCATGGGGATATCCTGGCTTCTGTCAAAGACACTGCTAAAGGGACTGCCCTCCGCCTTCACCCTGGAGCTGCCTCCTTACAGGAAAATGCACATCACCCGCTCAGCCCTGCGCTCCCTTCTGAACAGGACCATGGTATTTACCGGACGCGCGGTCAGGGCAGCGGTTCCTGCCGGAATCATCGTCTGGTTCCTGGCCAACCTGTTTTACACAGGGCCATCCGCAGGCCTTGTCTCCTT
>OATU01001668.1_pt1 | contig 12614 bp, 9 predicted proteins | sample 1516711 | NCBI WGS metagenome assembly OATU01 (sample SAMEA2579971, study PRJEB22360) | human gut metagenome | biome: human gut; feature: human-associated habitat; material: faeces | place: Denmark | collected 2008/2010 | reverse complement strand
TCTCGCCTGAGTTTGTGGCAAATTAATGGCCTCAGCCACACTTAATAACGGCGCGACAGGCACACCAACTTCATGTATTCTGGCTAACCAAACTTCAGCTGCCTGTGTTTTTAACGTCCGCTCAATATATTGTTTAAGAATAGCCTGGTTTTGTACGCGTAAAATATTGCTGATAAATCGGGGATCATCAACCAGCTCCGTCAGATCCAGTGCCTGACATAACGCAGAAAAAAGCTTGTCATTACCACAACAAATCGTAATCGGCTTATCCTGAGTATCGAAAACATCAAAAGGTGCCATGTAGGGGTGACGATTTCCCAGACGTTGTGGTGACTTCCCAGTCGCGATATATGCCATCAGTCCGTGCTCCAGAAAACTCAGCGTGGCATCAAACATCGCTATATCGACATGCGCCCCTCGTTGGCTCTTTTCGCGGCCATAAAGTGCACTCACTATTCCACTGAATAAATAGACACCGCCACATAAATCCGCAAGAGAGGTACCCACGCGCACTGGCGGAGCATCAGGGTATCCCGTTTCCATCATTATCCCGCTCATTGCCTGAATGATGGTATCGTAGGCAGGAGCATCTTTTAGCGGGCCGGTATGCCCAAAACCTGACGATGAAGCATATATGAGACGCGGGTTGATTTCTTGTAGCGTTTCCCATGAAAACCCCAGTTTTTCCATTGTACCTGGGCGAAAATTCTCAGCTAATACATCCGCTTGTTTAAGCATATTTATAAATATGCTTTTATCGTGATCATTCTTTAAATCAAGAACCACACTCTCTTTGCCATGATTAATAAAACTGTAATAGAGTGACTGTCCATCCACATAGGGACCAAATGTGCGGGTATCATCACCATGACCCGGCGGCTCAACTTTAATTACCCTTGCGCCCATATTACAAAGAAGTTGAGTTCCGAAAGGTCCATTAAGGACATGTGTCATATCGATAACTAATAAGCCTTCAAACGGCCCTTTGCATTCATTATTTGTCATTTGCTTATGCCTTGAAAAAAGCCGAAGGTGAAAAGACACTTCGGCATTTATGTAAAATCAATAACATGATTAATTATGAAACCAGTCGACTGACATAAATCCACAAAGGAGCCGTGACGACAAAGCCCAGTACGCTCACAGCCAGTGACGCTGTACCAGTGCGGGTGTAGACATTAAACCGGCTGGCAATAATGATTCCGGAGAATGCCGGCGGTAATGCGCCTGCCAGTACCATCATCTGCAAATGTTCGCTGTTCAAATGACATGCCATACCAACGAGAAGCAGCGCCAGTGGCATCAGAATTAGCTTCAGGAAGGTGTTATAAGCAATTTCGGCACTGAACTGCGTACTGGGTGCAGCCAGAGTCACCCCCGCAGCGAATACCGCCACCCCTGAGTTTGCCTTCGCAATCAGATTAAAGGTTGGGTCCCATGCTGCCGGAATTTTTACCCCAACCAACACCAGGATCGTTGCCAGAACAGGTGCCCATACTACTGGCTCCTTTGCCGCAGAAATTAATGCGCTCAGATTACTATTCTTCTTACCATCCGCTCCTGAGGAAGGATTCAGCAAATACAGACCAATAGGAATAGTAATTGCGTTAACAATAATAGAAATAATTGCTACCACTAAACCTGTTGATACGGAATCGCCATAAATAGGATCGAGAACTGCAAATCCCAGGAATCCGATGGTAGGTGAACCTGCAATTAATGCACATACTGCTGCTTCTGCATGAGTACGTTTAAAAAATTTGTAGCAACCAAACCAGGAGAAAAAGAAACATCCGACAATAACCACAAGTGATACAAGGGTCAGGCGAGTGTCCGCAAAAATCATTTCCCTGTTTGCCCGGGTAATAGAAACAAATAGGGCCGCAGGAAGAGCGTAGTTTAATACCAGTTTATTAAATGCCCGGGCTTGATCTTCTGAAAAAGTTTCTCGTCTGCCGCTAAAATAACCCAACAGCATGATTACGATAATAGGCAATAAATCGCCAATAAAAAATGTTAGCATAATAGTATTTCCGATAAGGGTCCCCTCACCATCGATAATGAGTTGGCAAGAGGAGACGATGTCAGTATTTAATTACCAGCGACTTGTTTTGGGTTAAGTTTGGTAATATGGCCACTTTCAGTTCCTGCTGCAGGGTCGATGACCACATTAATAATGGTCGGTTTGCGCGACTGAATACCGGTGGTTAAAGCATGACGAAGTTCATCTGTCGTAGTGACGTTATAGCCAACGCCACGAAACGCATCCATTAATTTGTCATACCTTGCATGGTGCAATAGATCTGTTGGTGATGGTGCACCAGCGCCACTGAGATCAACACCGTCTCCTCTGTAGATGCCGCCATTATTAAAAATAACGATCGTCACCGGCAGGTTATATCGACAAATCGTTTCAATCTCCATCCCACTGAAACCAAAAGCACTATCACCTTCAATGGCGACAACCGGAGAACCAGAGGTCACGCTAGCACCGATGGCATAGCCCATACCGATGCCCATGACACCCCAGGTACCACAATCCAGACGGCGACGTGGTTTATACATATCAATAATATTTCGTGCATTATCCAGGGTATTTGCACCTTCATTAACTAAATAAATATCCTGGTTCTCGCGCAATACATCGCGCATAGCACTTAATGCATTAAAGTAATTTAATGGTTGAGTATCTGTACTTAATTTTTCATGCATTTTTTGTGCATTTTGCTGCTTGTGGATATTTAAAATATCGCGCCATACCAGTGGAGTCGTAAATGTGTTTTGTTTCAGTTCTGCCAGCATACCTTGCATACTGGATGCAATATCGCCAACGACTGGCACAGCAATGGGGCGGTTGCTGTCAATTTCCTGCGGTTCAATATCCAGTTGAATAAACTGTGTATCTGCCGCCCATCCTTTTTTACCGTGTGCCAGTAACCAATTCAGTCGTGCACCAACAAGCATGACAACGTCAGCATTTGCCAGGGCAAACGAACGCGCAGTTGCCGCAGAAAGTGGATGTGTATCTTCGAGGATCCCTTTCGCCATAGACATTGGCAGGAATGGAATCTGGGCACTTTCAATAAATTCACGAAGCTGTTCATCCGCTTGTGAATACGCCGCGCCTTTGCCAAGGATAACTAATGGTCGTTCAGCTTTTGCTAAAAGCGAAATTGCGCTAGCGACTGACTTCGGGCATGGCAATAATGCTGGCGACGGATTTTCAACTTTTACAATCGTGGTTAACGCTTCGTCTTTTTCCATCGTCGCGGCCAGGACATTTGCAGGCAAATCAAGATAAACTCCGCCAGGGCGACCCGATACTGAGACCCGGATAGCGCGTGCCAATGCAATGCCAAGATCCTGCGGCTGATTAACGCGAAATGCTGCTTTGGCATACGGTTTTGCCGCATTCATTTGGTCCAGCTCTTCATAATCACCTTGCTGTAGGTCGACGATCGCGCGGTCGCTGGAGCCGCTAATCATGATCATCGGAAAACCATTTACCGTTGCGTTGGCCAATGCGGTCAAACCATTGAGGAATCCTGGCGCAGAAACTGTCAGGCAGATCCCCGGTTTTTGGGTAAGAAAACCGCTTGCCGCAGCGGCATAGCCTGCCGACTGCTCATGACGAAAACCAATATAACGAATGCCTTCCGCCTGGGCATGGCGTGCCATATCCGTCACAGGAATACCTACAACACCATAAATAGTGTCAATATCATTCTGTTTTAATGCTTCAACGATGATATGCATACCATCTGTCATTTGAAGTTGATCTGACATGATTAATAACCTCGAAATTTTTATAAATTGGGAGCCAGAAGCCCCCGTTAATATCAGATGGCGTGGTTTTGCTTCATTGCAGCAATTTCATCGTCGCTATAACCCAGCTCCTGCAATACAGCAGCGGTATGTTCACCTAATAGCGGCGCAGCTTTAATATCCGGCGTAAAGGCAGAGAATTTCATTGGACAACCAACTGTCAGATATTTTCCACGCAACGGTTGTTCCACTTCAACAACACTGCCACTTTGGCGCAAAGAGGGATCAAGTGAAATTTCTTTCATACTTAAAACCGGTGCACAAGGAATATCAAACTGAGTCAAATAGGCCACCGCTTCATGTTTATCAATAGTGACAGTGTATTTTTCGATTTCAGCAAAAATATCGAAAATATGTGGCTGTCGGGCATGGGCTGTACTGTATGCCGGATCGGTAATCCAATCTGGTTTGCCGATGGCTTTACAGGTGTTTTCCCAGTTTTGCTCCTGAATAGTGAAATAAATATAGGCGTTAGGATCGGTTTCCCAGCCTTTACATTTCAGGATCCAGCCAGGCTGACCGCCACCACCCGCATTACCTCCGCGGGGAACTGCATCACCAAATGTGCCATTCGGATACTGCGGGTATTCTTCCAGATAACCCAATTTATCGAGACGCTGCTGGTCGCGTAATTTCACGCGGCAAAGGTTCAATACGGCATCCTGCATTGACATGGTGACTCGTTGCCCACGCCCCGTTTTTTCACGATGCAGCAAAGCAGCAAGTAAACCGATCAGTAAATGCATTCCGGTGTTGCTGTCACCCAACGCTGCAGCGCTTACCAGCGGCGGACCGTCCCAAAAACCCGTAGTGGATGCCGCGCCACCCGCTGCCTGAGCAACGTTTTCATAGGCTTTTACATTCACATAAGGCGAACACTCATCAAACCCTTTGATCGAACCAAAAATCAGACGTGGATTGATTTCTTGAATATGCTCCCAGGTGAAGCCCATGTGATCAATAGCCCCAGGATGAAAGTTCTCGACTAAGATATCAGCTTCGCGGATCAGCTTTTCCATTACCTCTTTGCCTTCCGCTGTTTTGGTATTTAATTCAATAGAACGTTTGTTACTGTTAAGCATGGTGAAGTAAAGCGCATCGATATCAGGAATATCTCGCAGCTGGTGACGCGTTACGTCACCAACGCCGGGACGTTCAATTTTAATGACGTCAGCGCCAAACCAGGCCAGCATTTGAGTACAAGATGGGCCAGATTGCACACCGGTGAAATCGAGAACTTTAATTCCTTGAAGTGGAGTTGACATAGCAATACCTATTAGTTAATTAAATATGTGTTAATTTAGCGTTTATTTAAGACATAACGCCTCTATAAATAATCCGCAAAATATCGTCGTAGCTGCACTCGATATTTTTAAATTCCTGTATCAAGTACTGAAAATCATTTCATCGCTACTTCCAATTCCTTTCTGCATGGTAAGTAGTGAGGACGAAAAGAAGAATATGATAAATATTGGTTCGCGGTAATCAGAGAGAGCCGCGACATTTGTGATGTTATTCTTACAACTGTAAGAAGCGCCGGTGATTTACAAGTAAGGGTATGATTACGCTTTTTAAAGCGTACCATAAAACATAACATAATAAATGATTTGTGATGACACGGGATTATTGCGGTTTACTTTGAGGAAGATAAAATGCGAGTTTATAGAACCGCGAGCGCCAAATAATTTTATGACCACAATCTGTCGTATTGTGGTCATAAAAAATTGTCGGCTGGAGGGAGTTAAATCCTTTACCTCAATATACTGCCTGTCAGCATTAGTTCACAAACAGTGCTTCGCTATCGACGATGATTCCATCTTCCGCACCTTTAAGCGCCAGGTTTGCCTCGTAGTATTGCTTTTTATCAAGCAGTTTCTGCGCATCAGCAAGTGCATTACGAGTCTGTTTGAGCGGCATCAGATATTGGTTTTCCATTACGCCAACACCGGCCAGGCGAAGCTCTTCCATTGCGCCCTTTTTATCCCCTTTCGCCATTTTTTCGTTGGCAATTTTTATCGCGGCTTCTTTTTCGGGTGTCGCTACATAACTCTCAGAAATTCCGATAGATGCATTAATGACAATATATTGGTCATCATTGACATTGGTTTTTTTTCCTGGCTTAGCGAACTTTGCCCATTCGGTACTGTCATCTGACAACAAAGCTGAAGCTTCATTGGTCAGTTCTTTTGCCTTTTCCGGATCGCCATGAAACAGAGCCAGGCGCGCTACCTGCACGTCACGCATCGCATATAAACCTTGTTCAGAGATACGCTCTGCTGCTGCCGTTTTCTGGGTTTGCTGAACTTGCTGAGTTTGCTGTTGTGCCGCTACCGGTGCATTATCAGCCGCCCATACAGTTGAAGATGCCAGAATTGCTGTGACCATCGTAGCCATAATTAAACGTTTCATACTTACCTCATTCTTTAACAGTTTTAGAAAACGCCGCCATCATATTGGGTGAGTATGAAATGAGAAATCAGAGAGCAACGGTCATTTTGAAAGGGTTATCTTACAGTTGTAGTTATTATCGCAAGAAGTATTTTAGTCTTACAATTGTAGGAATATGCTTCCTGTCACAGAGAACTATTCTTATATACCAAAAAGAGATGTCATTTATTATATCGATGTAAATACTGATTAATTATATGTAAATACAGCAATAACGTCGTAGGTTTTCAGTGAACCATTTTCAGGATAACTTTCTATGAAAGTAAACTTAATGCTTTTTAGCTTATTTTTATTGGTCTCTATTATGGCATGCAATGTTTTTGCATTTTCTATTTCTGGTGGTGGTAGTGAGGCGAGCTATAAAGAGACGGAAAAAACTTCAGCCATCACAGGCGATTTTGTTTAAGATGAGAGAAGATGCGCCACCATTAAATCTCACAGAAGACATTACGCCCCCTTTTTCGACAAAGGCGAATTATCTTATTCATCCTGTGCGATAGCGTCTGTCACATGGCAGGTGAACAATCATGTCTGATGCTGATGTGAACACCTGCCCAAATGAACCATCCTGACCCACTACCGCCTGCCATAGCCCACCATAAAGCGAATCATCAAGCCACAAGCCGGGGCAAGAAACATAAATATCCCCGTCACCAGTTCATTACCGCCAGTTAACCACATGGTGAAGTAATAAATGAGTGCAGCGAGGATCACCATGCCGAAGAAAGAAGAGACCGCCGAGACCACGTTCAGGACCTGACCGATGTAGCCGCTTACGCAGACAATACACAGGGCGAGAAACATCCATAAATAAATCATAGCTCAACCTCCTGCCGCGCTAAAAAACCTGTAACTTCAGTCACTTTAATAGTAAGACAATCCTTAACCTCTGGCAATTTTTGCTAAGCATCAATGAAAACAGCACCTTAAATGCAACACTATTGCGTGGGGAAAACTTTTTACTTTGCACGATTAATAATCAGTAGCTGAAAGCAGTCAGCCAGTGATAAAGTAGAGCCACCGCATTCATGCTCCTCGTGGTTATGTCCTGACTAGTCTTTACACTCTTTACAGGAACCATTGTCGTACATGATGGCCCAACCAATTGAGTGTACCGCTGTCGACATGGAATCTTCTGCGATACAACAATTCGTATCTACAGAAGGTAACTATGTTTCCACAATGCAAATTTTCCCGCGAGTTTCTACATCCTCGCTACTGGCTCACATGGTTTGGGCTTGGTGTACTCTGGCTTTGGGTACAGCTTCCTTATCCTGTTCTCTGCTTTCTCGGCACGCGTATTGGCGCAATAGCGCGACCATTCCTGAAACGGCGTGAATCTATCGCCCGTAAAAACCTGGAACTTTGTTTCCCACAGCATTCTGCGGAAGAACGCGAGAAGATGATTGCCGAAAACTTTCGTTCACTCGGCATGGCGCTGGTAGAAACCGGCATGGCGTGGTTCTGGCCCGACAGTCGCGTACGTAAATGGTTTGATGTTGAAGGGTTGGATAACCTTAAACGCGCACAAATGCAAAATCGCGGCGTAATGGTTGTCGGCGTCCATTTTATGTCGCTGGAACTGGGCGGCCGCGTGATGGGACTGTGCCAACCAATGATGGCTACCTATCGTCCACATAATAATCAGCTGATGGAATGGGTGCAGACCCGTGGGCGCATGCGCTCTAACAAAGCGATGATCGGCAGAAATAATCTGCGCGGCATTGTCGGTGCACTGAAGAAAGGTGAAGCGGTATGGTTTGCTCCCGATCAGGATTATGGTCGTAAAGGCAGCTCCTTCGCGCCGTTCTTTGCGGTGGAAAATGTCGCCACAACCAATGGTACGTATGTCCTTTCACGTCTCTCTGGCGCAGCCATGTTAACCGTAACGATGGTAAGAAAAGCGGATTACAGCGGATATCGTTTGTACATCACCCCAGAGATGGAAGGCTACCCGGCAGATGAAAATCAAGCCGCTGCCTATATGAACAAGATTATCGAAAAAGAGATCATGCGCGCACCGGAGCAGTACCTCTGGATCCACCGTCGCTTTAAAACGCGCCCGGTGGGAGAATCGTCGCTATACATTTAACAAACTGCTCTAACTCTTTCCCTCCTCAAATCAGCCATAATAACCTCATGGTTTTTATGGCTTTTTTCTTAAGGTTTTTTCCTTCGCTGAATCTCTAATTATTACCGTCAGAAATTAAACTGTCGCCGATATGAGACACCTGTAAGTTACTAAAAGTAAATAAGAAAATGCCTCTTGTCTCGTTTCAGTTTTAGGCGTACATTAGCGCCGTCTGGAGCAGTTTAGCTCAGAATTCTGGGGTGATGCCCACGGTAAAATACAGGACTTTTAAGGTCGTTTTGCCCGGTGTCAACTCACTGTATCAGGTGTAATGAAGTCATTCAGGCGTAACAGTAATTACGCGGAGAGATGTAAAGTGAAATATTTCTTTATGGGCATTTCTTTTATGGTCATCGTTTGGGCCGGTACTTTTGCCCTGATGATCTAAAAGCAAACTGTGCAATGAAAAACAGGAGCCATCTGGCTCCTGTTTGCATTTCTGGCGATGGTGTTTATTCCGCGTTTTCGTGAATATGTTTGCTGCTGGCGGGAAGTAAACCGTCGGCACGGAACATCGCTTTAATTCCACGAATCGCCTGACGAATACGGTCGCGGTTTTCAATCAGTGCAAAGCGAACATGCGTGTCGCCGTAGTCGCCAAAGCCAATCCCCGGAGAGACACAGACCTTCGCTTCGTTCAGCAGCTTCTTGGCAAATTCCAGCGAGCCCATGGCAGCATACGGTTCCGGGATTTTCGCCCAGACATACATCGAAGCCTTCGGCATTTCGACCATCCAGCCCGCTTCATGCAGCCCTTTAACCAGTACATCACGGCGGCGTTTGTACTGTTCGGCAATATCGCGCACGCACTGTTGATCGCCCTCCAGCGCCGCAATCGCTGCCACCTGCAACGGCGTAAAGGTGCCGTAATCGTGATAGCTTTTAATACGTGCCAGCGCGCTGACCAGCGTTTTGTTGCCAACCATAAAGCCGATACGCCAGCCCGCCATGTTGTAGCTTTTCGACAGCGTAAAGAACTCGACCGCCACATCGCGTGCACCCGGCACCTGCATGATTGACGGCGCTTTCCAGCCATCGTAGACGATATCGGCATAGGCCAGGTCATGGACCACCAGCACATCGTAGCGTTTCGCCAGCGCCACAACCTTCACAAAGAATTCCAGTTCCACGCATTGCGCGGTTGGGTTCGACGGGAAGCCGAGGATCATCATCTTCGGTTTCGGATAACTTTCGCGAATGGCGCGTTCCAGTTCGTTGAAGAAATCGACACCTTCCACCAGCGGCACTGAGCGTACCTGCGCCCCGGCAATCACCGCGCCGTAAATATGAATCGGGTAGCTTGGATTAGGCACCAGTACAGTGTCACCATGATCCAGCGTCGCCAGCATCAGATGCGCCAGTCCCTCTTTCGAACCAATGGTGACGATGGCTTCTGATTCCGGGTCGATCTCGACGTCGTAGCGATCCTGATACCAGCGGGAAATGGCGCGACGTAACCGCGGAATGCCGCGTGAAGTGGAGTAACCATGCGTGTCCGGGCGCTGGGCCACCGTACATAATTTTTCGACGATATGCGGCGGAGTCGCACCGTCCGGGTTACCCATACTGAAATCGATAATATCTTCGCCGCGCCGACGCGCAGCCATTTTCAGTTCAGCGGTAATATTAAAAACGTAGGGCGGGAGACGATCAATGCGCGTAAAGCGACGTTCAGGGCGAGTGTCAGCCATAATTTCCTCAGATTAACGTTAGCGCCCGGACCGTCCGAGCGACGTCGCCACGATGGTGGCTGTTTTGAAAATAGCCTGATTAATTTCTGTCTGTCCAGCGTTTTAGAACATTTTTATCAATGGCTTTAAATGAGGAACGCCACTTCAAAAACAGGAAATTTATCTGCGCTAACAAGAAAATTACCACTCATTTTATTAACATTATAATTTCAATAAATTTACCAAGCAGATGTGCATTATCAAGAGATGCATTGCTAATACACCATTTATCTTTCAATCCCCTTTTAAAATTGTGGTTTTTCCTCAAAAACGGCCTGCTGGTCATCAGCCTTCAGGTTACCTATCATAGAGGTTTAATCCTTATTCAGAGTCACCCGTGCACGAAATATTCAACATGCTGCTGGCGGTCTTCGATCGGGCAGCGTTAATGCTTATCTGCCTGTTCTTTCTCATCCGTATCCGCCTGTTTCGCGAACTGTTGCACAAGTCGGCACACTCACCGAAAGAGCTGCTCGCCGTTACCGCCATTTTCTCGTTGTTTGCTCTGTTCAGCACCTGGTCCGGCGTTCCCGTAGAAGGCTCGCTGGTGAACGTTCGTATTATCGCGGTAATGTCAGGCGGGATTCTGTTTGGCCCGTGGGTAGGCATCATTACCGGCGTGATTGCGGGTATTCACCGGTATTTAATTGATATCGGCGGCGTGACGGCGATCCCCTGCTTTATCACCAGCATTCTGGCGGGTTGTATATCGGGCTGGATCAACCTGAAAATCCCCAAAGCACAGCGCTGGCGCGTCGGTATTCTCGGCGGCATGTTATGTGAAACGTTGACCATGATTCTGGTGATTGTCTGGGCACCAACTACCGCGTTGGGGATCGATATCGTCTCTAAAATCGGGATTCCAATGATCCTCGGTAGCGTCTGTATCGGCTTTATTGTGCTGCTGGTGCAAAGCGTTGAGGGCGAAAAAGAGGCCAGCGCCGCGCGGCAGGCCAAGCTGGCGCTGGATATCGCCAACAAAACGCTGCCGCTGTTTCGCCATGTCAATAGCGAGTCATTACGCAAAGTTTGTGAAATTATCCGCGATGATATTCATGCCGATGCGGTGGCGATTACCAATACCGATCATGTGCTGGCCTATGTTGGCGTGGGTGAACACAACTATCAGAATGGCGATGACTTCATTAGCCCGACTACCCGACAGGCGATGAATTACGGAAAAATCATCATTAAAAACAATGATGAAGCCCACCGCACACCAGAGATTCATTCCATGCTGGTGATCCCATTGTGGGAGAAAGGCGTTGTGACCGGAACACTGAAAATTTACTACTGCCACGCGCATCAGATTACGTCATCATTACAGGAAATGGCGGTCGGTCTGTCGCAAATCATCTCCACGCAACTGGAGGTTTCACGCGCCGAGCAGCTACGTGAAATGGCAAATAAGGCAGAGCTTCGCGCCCTGCAAAGCAAAATTAATCCCCATTTCCTGTTTAACGCTTTGAACGCTATTTCATCGTCGATCCGTCTGAATCCGGATACCGCTCGCCAGCTGATCTTTAATCTGTCGCGTTATCTGCGCTATAACATTGAATTAAAAGACGATGAGCAAATCGATATCAAAAAAGAGCTGTATCAAATTAAAGACTATATTGCCATTGAGCAGGCCCGCTTTGGCGACAAGCTGACGGTTATCTATGATATTGATGAAGAGGTGAATTGCTGCATTCCCAGCCTGCTGATCCAGCCGTTGGTGGAGAATGCCATTGTCCACGGTATTCAGCCTTGCAAAGGTAAAGGCGTTGTCACCATCAGCGTTGCAGAGTGCGGTAATCGGGTACGCATTGCGGTGCGAGACACCGGGCACGGCATCGATCCAAAAGTCATTGAGCGGGTCGAAGCGAACGAAATGCCGGGCAATAAAATTGGTTTGCTGAATGTCCATCATCGCGTGAAGTTATTGTATGGCGAGGGGCTGCATATCCGCCGCCTGGAACCAGGAACGGAAATTGCGTTTTACATTCCTAACCAACGCACCCCAGTCGCCTCACAGGCTACGTTATTGCTTTGAGCCGGAGTGATATTGTGAAAGTCATCATTGTTGAAGACGAATTCCTGGCACAACAGGAACTGAGCTGGCTAATTAAAGAGCACAGCCAGATGGAGATTGTCGGCACCTTTGACGACGGTCTGGACGTGTTGAAGTTTTTGCAGCATAACCGCGTCGACGCCATTTTTCTGGATATCAATATTCCGTCGCTGGATGGCGTGTTGCTGGCGCAAAACATCAGCCAGTTCGCCCATAAACCGTTTATTGTGTTCATCACCGCGTGGAAAGAACATGCGGTAGAAGCATTTGAACTGGAAGCGTTTGACTACATTCTCAAACCGTATCAGGAGTCACGCATTACCGGGATGCTGCAAAAACTGGAAGCAGCCTGGCAACAACAGCAGACCAGCAGTACGCCTGCCGCGACGGTAACGCGTGAGAATGACACCATTAATCTGGTGAAAGA
>OATU01001661.1_pt1 | contig 12637 bp, 10 predicted proteins | sample 1516711 | NCBI WGS metagenome assembly OATU01 (sample SAMEA2579971, study PRJEB22360) | human gut metagenome | biome: human gut; feature: human-associated habitat; material: faeces | place: Denmark | collected 2008/2010 | reverse complement strand
CATCAATTATATGGTTGAAACGGTGGAGAAAACGCCGCAACTGAAGGGCAAGCTGACCATCAGCCACGCCTTTGCGCTGGCAACGCTCAATGAGCAACAGGTAGATGAACTGGCGCACCGGATGGCGGCGCAGCAAATTTCTATCGCCTCGACGGTGCCGATTGGCACGCTGCATATGCCGCTCAAACAGTTGCACGACAAAGGCGTAAAAGTGATGACCGGCACCGACAGCGTTATCGACCACTGGTCGCCTTACGGCCTGGGCGACATGCTGGAAAAAGCCAATCTGTACGCGCAGCTCTATATTCGTCCTAACGAACAGAACCTCTCCCGCTCGCTGTTTTTAGCCACTGGCGATGTATTGCCGCTCAACGAAAAAGGCGAGCGCGTGTGGCCCAAAGCGCAGGATGATGCCAGCTTTGTGCTGGTGGACGCCTCCTGTTCCGCCGAGGCGGTGGCGCGTATCTCGCCGAGAACGGCGACGTTCCATAAAGGGCAACTGGTGTGGGGGAGTGTGGCAGGTTGATACGCATTTGAAACGCCTGCAATGGTGAATCGTAAGAGATTTAAAGCCCCAGGGAGTGGGGCGGGAATGGTTTGTTAATGAATGATCCTGAACTTTATAATCTCCCGGCATAATTTCCAGGGGATTATTTGAGAGAAATACACAAAAGTGAGTTTTAACAATATTTATCAAGCCATAAATGTGACCGGCTTCGGATAAAAAAGATTAAACATAGAAAAACCAATGATCCTCTTGCTGATGGTTATCAACAGTAATTAAGATGTGATTTTTTTCCGTAATCGCGAAAATATTCTCATGACCATAAAAGAAAAAATCTCACAAAAATATCCCCATGCTTCCTTTTGTACTTTTGGCGATTCAGCAGCGTTGGCCGATCACCTCGCAACGTTGATTGCGACAGGTGTTAAAACAGCTTCCTGTGGTTCGCTGGCGGGATGTATTGAAGACAACGCATTTCCGATGATTGGTGAGTATAAGATTGTAGAAAATAGCCGTGGTGAGCCTGTCTGTGTTATCAGAGTGATTGGCCTGCATTTACTGCGCTTTTCTGATGTCACCGCGGAGCTTGCCCGTAAGGAAGGTGAAGGTGACCTCAGTCTTGAATATTGGCGTAATGAACACCGTCGTTTTTTCCAGGCAGAAGGATGCTATTCACCCGAAATGGACGTTATCTTTGAAGAATATGCCCTTATTGACGTTGTGTAGATAACTATTTTTCTACGCGAAATAAGCTCACAAACATAAAATATCGCTAATTTTGTTTATTTTGCTATTTTTTACGTGATGAATGTCACACTTATTATTGCTGCCCGTTTTGTCCATATTTATAACCAAATTTTTAATAGCTGCCTGAAATAGGGCTGTTTATTCTGCATAAAAATATTCGAAAATTCTTATTCTCTCCAGCGCGCTAATTTGGGCGAACACTTCCTGACTACCCTGCAATGAGGCTGAAATGATGAATAAACGTTTTGTTATCAATATGGTGTCTTCGCTGTTATTAGGCGCTGCGCTAATTTCTGCGCCGCTCCAGGCAGCGGAAAAAGTCGTGGTGAATATCTCTAAAGTCGATGGTATGCCGTGGTTTAATCGCATGGGCGAAGGTGTGGTCGAGGCGGGTAAAGCCTTTGGTGTTAATGCGTCACAGGTGGGGCCTTCAAGTACTGATGCTCCGCAACAGGTTAAAATCATTGAGGATTTAATCGCCCGTAAGGTTAATGCAATTACAATTGTGCCAAACGATGCCAACGTGCTGGAACCGGTATTCAAAAAAGCGCGAGATGCCGGAATTGTGGTTCTGACCAACGAATCCCCCGGTCAGCCAAGTGCTAACTGGGATATCGAAATCATTGATAACGAAAAATTTGCCGCTGAATATGTTGAACATATGGCGAAACGCATGGGTGGCAAGGGCGGCTATGTGATTTACGTGGGTAGTTTGACCGTGCCGCAGCATAACTTATGGGCTGACTTGCTGGTGAAATACCAGAAAGAGCATTACCCGGATATGCATGAAGTTACCCGCCGCATGCCGGTTGCCGAGAGTGTGGATGACTCACGTCGTACCACACTGGACCTGATGAAAACCTATCCTGACTTGAAAGCGGTTGTCTCCTTTGGTTCAAACGGTCCGATTGGCGCGGGACGTGCAGTGAAAGAGAAACGGGCGAAAAATAAAGTCGCAGTCTATGGCATGATGATCCCTTCACAGGCGGCATCACTGATTAAAAGTGGTGATATCACCGAAGGGATTACTTACGATCCGGCCTCTGCAGGTTACGCACTCGCGGCCGTCGCCAGCACGTTGCTGAAGGGTGAAGAGATCAAACCTGGATTAGAAATGCAGAATCTGGGGAAGGCCGACGTAGATATAGATAAGCGAATTATCCGTTTCCATAAGGTACTGCTGGTCAACAAAGACAATATCGACTCACTTTATTAATCCATTTCTTCGGGGCGAAAGCCCCGATTCTTATTGCCAGGGGATGTTATGGAAACCTTCCTTTCCCTTCGTCATATCAACAAAACGTTTCATGCCACGCGAGCGCTGCGCGATGTTTCTCTCGACTTTATGTCGGGTGAAGTGCACTGTCTTGCCGGGCAAAACGGCTGTGGTAAATCGACGTTGATTAAAATTATGTCCGGAGTTTATCGCCCGGATGAGGGAGCGGAAATTACGCTTGGTGGGAAAAACTGGTCAAAGCTGACACCCGCCGCTTCGGTGGCGCAGGGGATTCAGGTGATTTATCAGGACCTCTCTTTATTTCCTAACCTGAGTGTCTGGGAGAATATCGCCGTGAATCACTATCACCACGGTCTGTTTGTTAACCGCCGTCGTCTGCGTGAGGTGGCGCAGGCGGCAATGACCAGTATTAACGTCACATTGCCACTGGATACGCTCGTTTCTGAGCTTTCAATTGCCCGCTGTCAGCTGGTGGCAATTTGCCGTGCACTGGCGCAGGACGCACGGTTGATCGTGATGGATGAACCAACCGCTTCGCTGACCCATCAGGAAGTGCAAGGGTTATTACAGGTGGTGCATCAATTGCGGGAACGCGGGATCTGCGTGGTCTTCGTCAGTCATCGTCTGGAAGAGGTGATGGAAGTTTCCGACCGTATTTCAGTGTTGAAAGATGGTGAGCTGGTCGGGACCTTTCCGGCTGCAGAGATGACCACAAAACAACTCGGTTTCCTGATGACCGGCCAGGAGTTTGAATATCAGGTGCGAGAGTTGTGGCAGGGAAAATCCAGCATCCCAGTGCTGGAGGTGCGTAATTTAAGTCGTCATGGGGAATATCAAAATATTAACTTGCGGGTGGAAGCGGGCGAAGTGGTGTCGATTGTTGGCCTGCTTGGTGCGGGGCGCACGGAATTATGTCTGAGTCTGTTTGGTATGACCCGACCGGATGCTGGCGAGATCCTCATCAACGGCCAGCTGGTTACACTGCATAGTAACCAGGACGCCATCCGCCACGGTATTGGTTATGTTTCGGAAGATCGCATGTCGCGTGGTTTGGTGATGGCGCAATCTATTGAAGACAACATCATTAGCACTGTTTTTCACAAGGTAAAAGATCGCTTCGGCTTTCTGAGTGAAGCTAAAGTGCGTGACCTGGTGGACAGGCTAATCAAGGCATTGACCATCAAAGTCTCTGACCCACATCTCCCGGTGAATACGCTTTCTGGGGGTAACGCGCAGCGAGTATCGATCGCCAAATGGCTGGCGATTGGGCCACGACTGTTGATTCTCGATAGCCCGACTGTCGGTGTTGATATCGCCAACAAAGCAGGAATATACGGCATTATCAGCGATCTGGCGGCTCATGGCATTGCGGTATTGATGATCTGCGATGAAATTGAAGAAGCGTGGTATCAAAGCCACCGGATTTTGGTAATGCAGAAAGGTCAGATCACCCATAGCTTCCTGCCTGACAGCAGTTCTCAGGCCAGGATTGCGGAGGTGGTAAATGGCTGAACTGAAAAAACGTCATGAATTCTGGCTGGCATTACTGATTGTGGGGCTGTTTGTCGGCCTTGCCTGGCGCAGCGACGAGTTTCTGACATTCGGTAATTTGTACGATCTCGCCAATAACTATGCCATGTTGACTATTCTCGCCTGTGGTTTGTTTGTGGTGTTGATTTCCGGTGGAATTGATATTTCGTTTCCAGCAATGACCATCATTGCGCAATACGGCATGGTGCTGTTGCTGCAAAAAATTGGTGGCAACTTCGCTGTCGCGTTTGCCCTGGCGGGCGGCATCGGCATTTTACTTGGCTTAATTAACGCCTTACTGGTTAATCGCCTACGGGTGCCTTCTATTATCATCACTATCTCGACGCTGAATATTTTCTATGGCCTGCTGTTATGGTTGAGTAAAGGTGTGTGGCTGTACGACTTTCCGCCGTGGTTTGAGCAGGGGGTTATGTTGTTCAAGTACACCGATGCTGATGGCTATGACTATGGCCTTGGTCTACCGCTGATCGCCATGATTACGGTGGTGCTGCTAACAGCGTTTATCATGAATTTCACCAGTGTAGGGCGCAAAATTTATGCCCTTGGCGGGAACCGTGAATCCGCCAGTCGCATCGGCTTTAGCGTGCTGAAACTGCAACTTTTCGTCTACGGCTATATGGGATTGATGTCTGGTGCTGCGGGTGTAGTGCAGTCGTGGACGGTGATGACTGTCGCCCCCGATTCTCTTCTGGGTTATGAGCTGACAGTACTGGCTGCGGTGGTGCTTGGCGGCACTAGTTTGCTCGGCGGGCGCGGCACGTTAACCGGTACTTTGCTCGGCGTGGTGTTGTTGGCAGTGATGCAAAACGGGCTAAATTTATTGGGAGTCTCGTCTTACTGGCAAACATTGATCACAGGCATCATCATCGTTGCCAGCATTAGCGCCACGGCGTGGAGTCAGCATCAGAACCGGAGTCTGCTATGAAAAAATCGTGGCGTAATAACGTTGAGTTTTACTTGATCGGCCTGTTGGTGCTAACTGTTGCCGCCTTCAGCATTACTATGCCGGAGATTTTCTGGTCGATAAGTAATTTCCAGTCCGTCGCTTCGCAAATGCCCGTGCTGGGCATTCTGGCGTTGGCTATGGCGGTGACCATGCTTTGCGGTGGCATTAACTTGTCAATTATAGCCACTGCTAACGCCTGTTCACTGGTGATGGCGTGGGTGGCGACTCAGTATCCACCGGGTATTGCTACGGTTGTCGCTACGCTGCTGGCGGGCGCTGGCGCGGCGGTGATAATCGGTTTATGTAACGGCGTATTGATTGCTGGTATTCGAGTGTCGCCAATTCTTGCAACACTCGGGATGATGACGTTGCTCAAAGGGGTAAATATTCTGGTGACAGGCGGTAGCGCCATTGCCAATTATCCCTCATGGGTGCTGTGGTTGAATCATGCACAGTGGTTCGGTATTCCGCTACCGATGTGTTTGCCGCAGTGGCGCTGGGGCTGTGGATATTGCTGGAGAAAACGCCGCTCGGTAAATCCATTTATCTGATTGGTTCTAACGAACGAGCAACACTTTACTCCGGCATTAACACTCGTCGGGTGCTGATTTGGGTTTATGTCATTTCCGCCTTGCTTTGTGCGGTAGCGGCATTTTTGATGATGTCGAAACTCAACTCGGCTAAGGCCTCTTATGGCGAATCGTACTTGCTGGTGTCAATCCTCGCGGCAGTACTCGGCGGGGTTAATCCGGACGGCGGCAGCGGGCGGATAATTGGTATGGTGCTGGCGCTGTTTCTTCTGCAAATTATTGAAAGCGGCTTCAATATTCTCGGTATAAGCCCCTACCTGACGATGGCCTTATGGGGAACGTTGCTGCTCTGTTTCATTCAGGCTCGCGGCATGTTGGGGCTGGATCGGGTGGTTTAAATATTGGCTATATTCAATGGACGCGTTTTGCCGCGATGACATATCAGGCATCGCCAAATACACATAGCTAATCAGGAGTAAACACAATGAAGATCAAAGCTGTTGGTGCATATTCCGCTAAACAACCACTTGAATCGATGGATATCACCCGGCGTGAACCGGGACCGCATGATGTCAAAATTGAAATCGCTTACTGTGGCGCCTGCCATTCCGATCTCCACCAGGTCCGTTCCGAGTGGGCGGGGACGGTTTACCCCTGCGTGCCGGGTCATGAAATTGTGGGGCGTGTGGTAGCCGTTGGTGATCAGGTAGAAAAACATGCGCCGGGCGATCTGGTCGGTGTCGGCTGCATTGTCGACAGTTGTAAACATTGCGAAGAGTGTGAAGACGGGCTGGAAAACTACTGTGATCACATGACCGGCACCTATAACTCGCCGACGCCGGACGAACCGGGCCATACTCTGGGCGGCTACTCACAACAGATCGTCGTTCATGAGCGATATGTTCTGCGTATTCGTCACCCGCAAGAGCAGCTGGCGGCGGTGGCTCCTTTGTTGTGTGCAGGGATCACCACGTATTCGCCGCTACGTCACTGGCAGGCCGGGCCGGGTAAAAAAGTGGGCGTGGTCGGCATCGGCGGTCTGGGACATATGGGGATTAAACTGGCCCACGCGATGGGGGCGCATGTGGTGGCATTTACCACTTCTGAGTCAAAACGCGAAGCGGCAAAAGCCCTGGGGGCCGATGAAGTTGTTAACTCACGCAATGCCGATGAGATGGCGGCTCATCTCAAGAGTTTCGATTTCATTTTGAATACAGTAGCTGCGCCACATAATCTCGACGATTTTACCACCTTGCTGAAGCGTGATGGCACCATGACGCTGGTTGGTGCGCCTGCGACACCGCATAAATCGCCGGAAGTTTTCAACCTGATCATGAAACGCCGTGCGATAGCCGGTTCTATGATTGGCGGCATTCCAGAAACTCAGGAGATGCTCGATTTTTGCGCCGAACATGGCATCGTGGCTGATATAGAGATGATTCGGGCCGATCAAATTAATGAAGCCTATGAGCGAATGCTGCGTGGTGATGTGAAATATCGTTTTGTTATCGATAATCGCACACTAACAGACTGAAAAAATTAATAAATACCCTGTGGTTTAACATATTAACTTCGCTCTCCACTTAACTTTTTAGTTAAGGAGAGCGAAATAATATCAAAGTAGCAGTAAAACCTATAACGTAAATTCAAATTGTTAAATTAACTCCCTCCAGTACACAATACTTCACACGTTAGTTATGAGCGATTTCTGATAGTGCCTGGTTTAATCAGGGCTTTATTATCTGCGACGTTTATTTTTATTTAAGAGAGATCGCGATGATATCATTAAAAGCTCCGCACAATAATTTGATGCCATATACGCAACAAAGCATACTTAATACAGTAAAAAACAATCAGTTACCAGAGGATATCAAAAGCTCCCTGGTCTCCTGTGTCGATATATTCAAGGTTTTGATTAAACAATATTATGATTATCCTTATGATTGTCGTGATGATTTAGTCGATGACGACAAACTCATTCATCTCATGGCTGCTGTACGAGACTGTGAGTGGTCAGACGATAACGCACTCACTATAAATGTGCAGTTTAATGATTTCCCTGGATTTTATGACTGGATGGATTACCCTGATCACCCGGTTAAGTTTGTTTTTCGCATACTTGAAAATCAAAAAGGGACAGTTTGGGTATATGACCAGGATGATGCGTTTCTTGATATTAAAGCAAATGTGCAGGCTGGACGCTTTACCGGGCTTAAGAAATTAGTGCAGTTTATCGATTCAGTGCGAACAGATTGCAAATGTATTCTTCTTGAACACCATATGCCTTTGCTGAGACTTTTCCCTAAAGGGAAAGAGTGTATGCATGTGGAAAAATGGCTTCGCGAAATGTCGTCTATTCCGGAGACCGACGCACCCATTAAGCAGGCGCTTGCGCATGGATTATTATTACACTTAAAAAATATCTACCCTGTTTTTCCTGAATCACTGGTGATGTTATTGCTCTCTGTTCTGGACGTAAAAACATACAGAGATGATGCGCGATTAAATCAATGGATATCTAATAGAGTGCAGGAATTAGGTGACAGATATTATCCTGTAAATAAGCACGTTAAAATCCGCTACACTCTTTAGTTCAGAAAGGGTTCCACCTGCGAGTTGTTATTCCACCAGAGAGTGAATCGCAAAGCAGGTGATCATTTCATCTGTATATCCGTATGCCAAATGGCATTCCACCGCCTTTTTCGCCGATATTTTGTTGTGATCGGCGACACTTCGCTTAAAAAAGCATCAGCAGTGGTTTCGCAGCTATACGGTGTATAAAAAATGATCTCATGCAGATGTTTTGTGAATGTGTGGGTTGACATTCATATGAAAAAAATCATAATTCCATCATGTTTGTGTGGGGTCTTTTCTGTATCTTACGCATCGCACTCAAGCCTGACAGAAAATATGCTGTAAGGCTCATATCAAAAACCGCCATTAGCTCATCAGGAAGAGCAGACGACAACCAGGATTGTTGTATGGTACGGGGTTCGAGGCCTCGATGGCGGTCCAACTTTTCATAACTCTTCTGAATCAGATCCCCTTATTATCATCCCTGCAAAGTGGAACATTGCCATTGTTTGGCTATTCAGGACGGGTCAGAGCAATGAAAAAAGCCCACACAGGGGAGAGTGGGCTGAAATGGGAAGCTAAAGACTCAAGTAAACTTATCGGAAATAAGGACCACGCATTACGGGGGCTATCATCGCCGATGGTCGGGATTCGGCAAATCAGGTTGATTACGTAGAGAGTAAATTATCTGCTCACCGCTGTGTCACCCCTTCGTAAATCAGGCGTAGCGCGAATACACCAATAATTGCACCAATAACCCGACTGGCAACGCGTTGCATACGCCCATAAGCACGACGCACAGCGGGCAAAGAAAACGCCTGACTAAGAAAAACGCGCCAGATAATTGATGCGAGCACAATCCCCGCTCAGGCCATTAAACGTGCCCATGTTGGTGTTTCGGCATTTAATGTTACTGAGAAAATACTGATAAAAAATAAAACGGTTTGCGGGTTAGAGAGATCGGTAATTAATCCACGGCGAAAAAAGACATACCAGGGGGCGTTAATCGGTTGTTGTAGTGTGCTCATTTGCGGTGTTGACTGGCGGCGCATGCTGCACCACGCAAACCATAAGAGATAAGCGCCGCCGACGATTCTGATAAGCGAAAAAATCTCCTCACACTGCGTAATTAGCGTTGCAAGACCAAACAAACCCAACCCGGAATAAAATGCATCGCCCAGCGCCACGCCCAGCCCGGTCAGCACCCCTGCGCGTCGACCGGAAGCCAGGCTGGTTTGTACTACCACAAAGAGATTGGCTCCCGGATTAAAAAAAGTAATCACGAACAGTCCTACGGTCAGGTAAACGGCGTGCAAAGGATCCATAGTGATTTCATCCATAAATAAGTGAACTAACTGCATCATATTTCTACCAAAAATAATCGGGTGCGAGAGAGATCACAAAGTGTCTTATTTCCGGTTACTGGCGTTTATGCCCTGACTGAACTAATTATTAATCAACCCAATAATGTGGGTGGGTGATAGTGTGATAACAACTCTGGAGCCGTAATATGAAAATAATCTCTAAAATGTTAGTCGGTGCGTTAGCGTTTGCCGTTACCAATGTCTATGCCGCTGAATTGATGACCAAAGCGGAATTTGAAAAAGTTGAATCGCAATATGAAAAAATAGGTGATATTTCAACCAGTAATGAAATGTCGACTGCAGATGCAAAAGAAGATTTAATCAAAAAAGCCGATGAAAAAGGGGCTGATGTGTTGGTGCTGACCTCTGGTCAAACTGACAATAAGATTCACGGCACGGCAAATATTTATAAGAAGAAGTAATTCTGAAACCTATGTAAACATCCCCGATGCGTAAGTTTATCGGTGATCATCATCTATTGAAATTTATGCCGGATAAAGCGTTCGCGCTGCATTCGGCAGTTCAGTTTTTCAGCCGCCGCCAGAACGTCGTCCGGCTGATACCTAAATAATTCGCCGCTGCTGTTTTATCGCCTTTAAATTTCTCCAGTGCCTGTTGTGGTGTCAGTAAGCGTGGAGCGGGAATTTTCGCTGATTCGCGCGCTAGTTCCGGCAGTAGCAGCTGCAAAAACTGCGGCGTTAAATCCGGCGTCGGTTCCACACTTAAAAACAGCGCCAGTCGCTCCATCATATTGCGCAGTTCTCGAATATTGCCCGGCCAGTCGTAGTGCACCAGCACGGTTTCGCTTGCCTGTAATCCCTGGCGTAATGCGGAAGAAAACGGGGCAGCAAGTGCAGCCAGAGACACTTTCAAAAAGCTTTCCGCCAGCGGCAGAATATCTGCCACCCGCTCACGCAGTGGTGGCAGTTGCAAAATGCTCAGCCGATAAAACAGGTCACGGCGAAACTGCCCTTGCCGCATATCTTCTTCCAGATTGCAGTGAGTGGCGCTAATGACTCGCACATCCACCGGAACAGGCTGATGCCCGCCGACGCGGGTGACCTCTTTTTCTTCCAGCACCCGTAACAGGCGAGTCTGCAAAGGTAGCGGCATTTCGCCAATCTCATCCAGAAACAGCGTACCGCCGTGGGCAATTTCGAACAGCCCGGCGCGACCTCCGCGTCGCGAGCCGGTAAACGCCCCTTCCTCATAGCCAAACAGCTCCGCTTCCAGCAGCGATTCGGCAATCGCTCCGCAGTTGACGGCAACAAACGGATGCGACTTTTTGCCCTGTCGCGCATCGTGGCGGGCAAAATATTCCCGATGAATCGCCTGGGCCGCCAGCTCTTTGCCCGTCCCCGTTTCCCCTTCAATCAACACCGCTGCACTGGAGCGGGCATACAGCAAAATAGTCTGCCGTACCTGTTCCATCTGTGGTGATTGACCGAGCATATCGCCCAGCACGTAACGAGTACGCAGGGCGTTGCGGGTGGCATCGTGAGTGTTATGGCGTAACGACATGCGCGTCATATCCAGCGCATCGCTGAATGCCTGGCGCACGGTGGCGGCGGAATAGATAAAAATTCCGGTCATTCCGGCTTCTTCTGCCAGATCGGTAATTAGCCCCGCGCCGACCACCGCTTCGGTGCCGTTAGCTTTCAGCTCGTTAATCTGCCCGCGTGCGTCTTCTTCGGTAATGTAGCTACGTTGGTCGAGGCGCAAATTAAAGGTTTTTTGAAACGCCACCAGTGCCGGAATAGTTTCCTGATAAGTGACAACGCCGATAGAAGAGGTGAGTTTTCCGGCTTTTGCCAGTGCCTGTAACACATCGTAGCCGCTCGGTTAGAAGCCGGAAACTGGCACTGCCAGGCGGCTTTTCAGGTACGCGCCGTTAGAGCCAGCGGCGATGATGGCGTCGCAGCGTTCGTTTGCCAGTTTCTTGCGGATGTAGGTCACTGCTTTTTCAAAGCCAAGCTGAATAGGGGTAATGTTCGCCAGATGATCAAACTCGAGGCTGATATCGCGAAACAGCTCGAACAGGCGCGTTACAGATACCGTCCAGATAACCGGTTTGTCGTCATTCAGCCGTGGTGGATGTGCCATAGCGCACCGCAAAGTTAAGAAACCGAATATTGGGTTTAGTCTTGTTTCATAATTGTTGCAATGAAACGCGGTGAAACATTGACTGAAACGTTAACTGAAACGCATATTTGCGGATTACTTCATGACTTTATTTATAACAAATTGAAATTAAACATTTAATTTTATTCGATCAATTGTGGCACACCCCTTGCTTTGTCTTTATCAACGCAAATAACAAGTTGATAACAAAGGATGGGCTATGTCTCTACACTCTCCAGGTAAAGCGTTTCGCGCTGCACTGTCTAAAGAAAATCCATTGCAGATTGTTGGCACCATCAACGCTAACCATGCGCTGCTGGCGCAGCGTGCCGGATATCAGGCGATTTATCTTTCCGGCGGTGGCGTGGCGGCAGGGTCGCTGGGGCTGCCCGATCTCGGTATTTCTACCCTTGATGACGTGCTGACCGACATTCGCCGTATCACCGACGTCTGCTCGCTGCCGCTGCTGGTAGATGCGGATATCGGTTTTGGTTCTTCTGCTTTTAACGTTGCGCGCACCGTGAAATCGATGATTAAAGCCGGTGCGGCGGGATTGCATATTGAAGATCAGGTTGGTGCGAAACGCTGCGGCCATCGCCCGAATAAAGCGATCGTCTCGAAAGAGGAGATGGTGGATCGGATCCGCGCGGCGGTGGATGCGAAAACCGATCCTGATTTTGTGATCATGGCGCGCACCGATGCGCTGGCGGTTGAAGGGCTGGATGCGGCGATCGAGCGTGCGCGGGCCTATGTTGAAGCGGGTGCCGAGATGTTGTTCCCGGAGGCGATTACCGAACTCGCTATGTACCGCCAGTTTGCCGATGCGGTGCAGGTGCCAATCCTCGCCAACATTACCGAATTTGGCGCAACACCGCTGTTTACTACCGATGAATTACGCAGTGCCCATGTTGCAATGGCGCTGTACCCGCTTTCAGCGTTTCGCGCCATGAACCGCGCCGCCGAACATGTCTACAACGTCCTGCGCCAGGAAGGCACGCAGAAAAGCGTCATCGACACCATGCAAACCCGCAACGAGCTGTACGAAAGCATCAACTACTACCA
>OATU01001658.1_pt1 | contig 12662 bp, 27 predicted proteins | sample 1516711 | NCBI WGS metagenome assembly OATU01 (sample SAMEA2579971, study PRJEB22360) | human gut metagenome | biome: human gut; feature: human-associated habitat; material: faeces | place: Denmark | collected 2008/2010 | reverse complement strand
TGCTTTCCAGAAATTGTACACTGTCTGCGACAACTTCTGTTACATAAACGCGTTTCCCACTCTGATCATCATAGCTGCGTGTCTGGATTCTTCCTTCCACACCGATCAGTGAGCCTTTATGCGTATACTGCTGCACACTGTCCGCAGTCTTATTCCAGACGACAGTGTTAATGAAATCAGCATCCGGCTGTCCCTCCTGCTTGTATCGGCGGGTACAGGCCAATGTAAAGCTTGTGACGCTGACACCGTTTGCAGTCTTACGCAACACTGGGTCTTTTGTAAGCCTGCCGACTAATACCACTCTGTTGATCATAAGCTCACAACCTCCAGCAATTCGTGATTTTCATAAATATTTCCAACGACTTCAACGCTTTTCTTGTATTTTCCAATGTACACGTCCAACAATTCTTCGATGCCATATTCGTATTCTCTTGATATTTCACCGTCGATTAAGTAACAAGCACTGAATCCGATGTCACTCCACACAATTACAAACAAATTACATCCATTAACGGTTTGGTGTATGTCTATGATATCTCCCTCATAGATTTCTTTGCCATTCATGTCTTTTAATCCTGTACATTGCATGACGTAAAATGCGCGTTGCTCTGGTGTGCCCGGAAAAATCTCCCATGCAGGATGATTCATGATGTCGCCCCATTGCAGCATTCTTTTTTCTATTAATTCCCATACTCTAAATTTTAATACTTTCATTCTTTTTCACTCTCCTTCATGAATACAAACCAATAAGTCTTATTCCCTCTACCTTTATCTCCAAATATCGGTATAGTATCTAATACTTCAAACAATTCTTTTTGCTTTATATCTGTTTCATTCCATTTGAATACCAATGTTCCATATGGTTTAAGCACCCTCATACATTCATCAAATCCCTGTTTCAAGTATGGTTTCCATTCTGGCGGTAATTTTCCATATTTCTTTGCCAACCATGAATTATCTCCAACCTTTACTAAATGCGGCGGATCAAACACAACCATGTCATAGGTGTTGTCCGGTACAGGTAGGTGTCTGAAATCCCACTGAGTATCCGGATCTATCTTAAGCATTCTTCCATCGCAAAGAGGTTCCTCTAACTTTCTGATGTCATTGAAATGCACAAGAGGATTATTTTTATTAAAATAAAACATTTTACTTCCGCAACAAACATCTAAAATCCGTTTCATCATTTTTCTTCTCCTTCATATAACTCTCTTATCGCTTTCTTTACTTCATCTAGTGCCACATAATCTTTATCATTAACAGTGACAAGGACATTTTCCAGACCGCACTTTTTGAGTATATCCTCAATTTTTACTACGGCGTGACCTGCTATTACTGACTGTTTTATCGCTATATCTCCAGCGCCAGATTAACATCCGAGAGCATCAACTTTTTTGACTTATTGTAAAACTCTTTTTTTATCTCAAACCCATAACAACTGCGGTTTAATTCTGCGCACGCTCTTAACGTTGACCCGCTGCCTGCTACCGGATCAATCACCACATCACCGATATCAGTGTAAATCTGGATGAGTTGTTTTAATAAAGGGATTGGTTTTTGTGTTGGATGTATTTTAGGATAATTACCGCCTCTATCCCACTCAAACCAATCCAGTATCATCCTTCCGTTGTTGTTAAACTTTGGCAGCTTATCACGGTACAGTACAATCGCTGTCTCTGTCGCTCCGCACACACGCATGTTGGCCTTTAGCACCTGAGATGATGTTTTTTTTATGAAAAATAACGGTTGTGCGTGTTTAAATCCAAATCCTTTTGCGTACTCCCTTATCTCATTAAGCTGCTGCCAAGAACAGAAAATAATCATGCAAGGTGCCTTCCCAGTTTCCTTAGGCTCTTTTTTCAATAATCGTACACAGAACTGGAAGAAATTATAAATCTTGAAATCATCATCTGTATCAAAGAAAGTCTTTCCTGCCTTGCTGCTCTCGCCGTTTTTGTTATCTCCATCAATGTACCAGTCTGAACGCGATCCGTATGCGTTTGTCCCAATGTTATATGGGATATCGGCTATAATAAGCTGCGCTCTTGGTATCTGGTATCGTTTGGCATTTTCAAAATGGTCGTTATATAATTCAATTTTCAATTCTTACACCTCTCTCTAAAAAAGCTGTAACTGTGTTTTATTCATTTTAATTCGATCTTTTGCTGTATTGAAAATACTTTCTTCTGATTCTATTCCTATGTATTTACGATTTGTGTTCTGCGCTGCGATGCAAGTAGATCCAGATCCCATACAATTATCAAGCACAATATCGTAATCATTTGTATAGGTCCGGATAATACCTGTATACTGCGTGGGTAGCGTGCAGCGGAATCATAGATATAATCTTCATCTGCTTGTCCATACTACACCTCAAACAGGCTGATCTGGCCTTCCACTGGGTCCGACTTCTTTTTTCTGGTATTCTTTACTGTCTCTTTTGTTTGCTGCTGTTGTTCAGCAGGGGTTGGGTTTTCTTTCGATTTTGCAGTAATCTTTTTCTGATTAACAGCGTTTACTACCACTTTTTTTGCATCTTTTAGCGGCGCTAGTTTGATATCATCCTCATCGTAATAATGCACTGCCATACCATACACAGACCCATCATCCATCATCACGATAGGATCATTTTTTACCATTTTGCCTATTTCTCTTTTGACATAACGATAGCACTCCGTTAATGTTTTATTCGCTTTCGCTATATTGCTAGCAACCGACGGATCCTCAGCTGCCCGCCGTTTTAAATACAATCCAATTTTGTAAGCAGACACTTCTTCGATTGTTTCTTTTCCCTTTAAACTTTCTAATTCTTCCTCGAACGTCATACGGTTCACCTCTTTTTATGTATTGCATACTCGTATATCCATCTTAATGCCTAATGCGTGCATAGTAGCAAACATCATATCGACCGGCATCCTGTTTTTATACGATAAATAATTGTTCATTGAGTGATAACCAACAGCTACTATTTTTGCAAGTTTACGGTTACTGATGCCCAACTCACCTTGACGTCTTATGATGATATCCAGGATGCTATCGTAAGTTGTCATATTTTTATTAACCACTTATCTCTCTCCTCCCTCGTCATAAACTGTTTCTGAGCTCTTCTATTTTCCTGTCGAATTCTTCCTCATCAAATTCAGGATCAGTTTTAATTAAATCTTGATTATCCCACCATGCTGGCAGTTGCTTTTCAGTGGAGCCAGTTTTATTAGAATTATTAGTATAGTTACCGTCAAGTATCTTTGCTAAGTTTGTATCCTTTAGCATCCAGTCAAATGTCGCTGACCAGTTACGATTGTTAGCTCCCTTTAAAAAATCGCTCTGCTCTGCCAATGTGAAGGCCTTTTGTAAATCGTCAGCTGTGTATGTCTTAAGCCTTGCCTTGATGGCTTTTTTACGAGCATCAGATAATTTTGTAAGGCGAGGGAACGACACGCAAGTGTTGTTATACATATCAGCGATTTGCTGATAACATATATCTTCTTTCTTTTCATTCTTAACATTCTTTACATTCTTATCATTCTTGTTTGTGTTCAACTGTTGTTCATTTGATGTTCGCTTGTTGTTCAACTGTTGTTCATTTGATGTTCGTTGTCCTTGGTATTTATCCCAATTTAATACGGTGACTAAAGAGTATTTGTTGGTCTTTTTGATGTTCAACATTTCCATTTTTTCAAACAAGCTCAGCCATCTAAACAACGTTAGACCATCAACACGTCGGTCTTTCTTCACGTCACGATTAAATTCGTCAGATAGAGCTGATCTGCCGGTGATAAACTGCCCTGCCTTTAGCTCTATGATTTGATTGCCTACCACCTGTGTTTTTTCATCATGTGTCGCTTTCATCAGACACATAAGCCATAGCTTTAGTTTGTCCGAATCAGCCCACACAGGGGTATCCGTAATTTGTCTGTACAGCTTTATGTATCCTTGTTTTGACACATTTCCTCTCCTTTAAAAATTAGCTTTCTGCGATTATAATCACGCACTTGCTGTTGTCTATCTCAATGCGCGTTTCTATGCAGGTAGTATTTGCATTTGCAATCTCAATCGCTATTAGATAATCATTCAACAGCTGCTCAGGTACTGACCTCTCAATGAGGTTTTTAACTTCTTCCCATTTCATGTTCTATAATTCCTCAAATTCCTTTTCTTTTCGCTCTAATTCACTCTTTAACATTTCTCGTAGTTTTGTATCAATTTCTTTCGTCGTGTGTTTCCTGTAACCAGCGTGCTGTCTGTACACACCATTCCAAATATAAAGGATTTCATCCCTTAACATTTCTCTTATATTCTGGATTTCTTCATCTAGCCTCAACGCCTTGTCCAAAACTTCTTTATTCATTTTCACGTCTCCTTTATCTCGATTCCGTATTTCTCCGCCATCATGCGCCGTTTCAAGCGGTACACAGGCGTTTTTACTCCTTTGGCATCCTCCACTATCAGCTGACCGTTTAGGTCGTTATACGTAAAGTCTGCTATGTATCTAATAGGCATACCGTATTTGCTCTTGGGTATCAATTCAAACGGCACCTGCAAGCGGAGGTTTATTATCTCCCCTGCCTGCTCCAGTAGCCGTAATTCTTGATATCTGGATGCCTCATGTTTGCTGTCAAATTTTATCCCGTCTACCTCTGTTTTGACTGCTCCATACTTGCTCTTTTTAGGCTTTGTGGGTGATACTTGTCCAGAGGTATACTTACGTCCGTCTGGGTAGTTAATCGACGATGATCGCATCAGCAATACTCATTAATTGATTTAACGATCGCTGCGTATCACCTTTAACAAATTCATCCAATTTTTTGTTAGGTTTCTTACCAGCTAATAATAATTTGATAATTTCAATGTTATTTTCGGTGGCATCTACTCTAGTGATTTCATCAATGTACTTTTCATCTTTATAAATCCAAAGAATTTGATTTTTACAAACTAAAGCAATGTTTTGATTATTTTCACCTAACTTTTCACACATGTCATCATCTTTAAATATCTGATAGAAGAATCCACTTTGGTCGTAGATTTCTCCCGGACAATAACATCTGTCTGTTAAATAATCATGCATATCTAAAACGTCTTTTAATTGCATTATATCCTCCTATAAACTGCCATAGTAAGCAGTGTCGAGCCCTATCTTTGCGGCATAATCTAACGCCACATCAATGAGCTTGGTCATTTCTTTAGTGTTGAATGTACTTGATCCGGGATACAGTCGGTAAATCAAATAGCCTTCCTGCTGCGCCGGTCGCAAGACTTTGACCGCGCGCAGTCCCTGAACCTTACGAAACTCCTCTTCTGCTTCCGCCGGTGCCACCAAGTCGGTATGCTTGGCATCTGCCAGCTCCAGTAAGGCGCAGTATGTATCCCAGTCATTTGCTAGGTGTCCATCCTCTTGCTCCGCTATATCGTGTATGATTTTCCATAGCAGCGCATTCTGGTCGGTTGATCGTTTACTCCTTGGCTTTGATATCTCTAAGGCATATGGCTGCGTTTCAAGGCTTTTACAAGCTGATATCCAGTTATATGAGTGTTTGTCTACCTTAAAGGTGATCTCCATGTCACCGTCTTCTGTAAGTGTTCTGCGCTGGAATGTAGCTATGATTTTTTGCTTTGCCATAGTTCCTCATACCTATCTCTCAATCGTGCTCTAAGTTCTCCTGTGCATTCATCACCATTTAAAAAGTTTTTCTTAAATTCAGACATCCATTTCTCGTGTCCGTATATTTTTTCAAAAGTAATCTGTGCAATCATTTTTAATAAATCTGCCATATCGGCATTTTGATGCACTGAATAGTTTGTATCTTTGTGCACATCGTATCTTAGATATACTTTTAAGCCGTATTTCTCTGATTTTTTCCTAAATGGTCCATTCATAACGTGATGTTCTTGCAGCTCCAGAGTAGAGTGCGTTATATAGCACTCTTTCTGGTCTTGCATGATTGATTTAGCCACCTTGTACACCTTCGTGTTTCAAGTCATACAGTCTGATAAGTTCTCTGTATGCGTTACACACATTTATGTTATGTTGCCCATCGTTTCCAAGCCTCTGATCTTTGATACCCATTTTTGCAAGTAAGCTAACGACACCTGGTTCATTACAATCAATGTTACGTTTTTTTAATTCTTCGCGTAACTCTACATATTCATTTTTGCTGCGGTTAATCAATTCTCTGTCTTCCGGCTTGTCTTGCTGTTGCTTGTGCTCATCTGTATCTGCATCCTTGGCATCATCAATCGCAAACAGTCCATTTAAAGCATACTTCCTTGCATATGATGATGCCGTTCCGGTTATCTGGCTCTCATCCATGCCTTTCTTTTCAGCACACTCTCTTGCATATGCCGTATTGGAGATACTTTCCTTAGTATCCCAACATGTAATTGTTGCGGTAGCTATGACATAATATCTACTACCTATTAGCTGCAATTCATCAGTTACAGTAAGTGTTGTCTTGTGTTTATTACATAGAGGTTTTGCAGCTTCAAGAATGTCTTCACAATTCCGATAATAATATTTACCGAATATATTCCATTGATTTTTCGGTGCTTTCAATTCGCATTGGATCATGGATAACTTTTCGTATATTCCCGCTTCTGTCATTCTGGTCACCTCACTGCTCAGTTGTTTCAACGTTACACTGGTTATCACAGCACTCTGCATGTTTGCTCCTGTAATAAGGGCACCACTTATTTACGTTGCAGTAGTTGTCGCAGCGGTTGTCTGCACCCTCACGTTTCACAATACTGTGTTTATCATCCAACATCATATTGTCAAAATAAGCTCTTGCATCCCCTTCTGTTTTAAACAGCTTAACAGCTGATTTCCTGCCCTTTTTCATGATTGCGTATGTATCATCTTTGTGCCAACGTTCCTCCGGCGTGCAGCTCGGCAAATCTGCATCGTCCATTTGCTCGCAGTCGCTTAAATCTTCAAATCGCTGCTTTATCCATTCTTCAATTTCCGCAAATTCCGTATCTGTGAAATCCCACCCAATGCGATATACAGGATGCTGTGGATAGTTACCACCTTGCAAAGCCTTAGTTTTGCTCTGGTCTTTGAGCATGGCCACAATCTCACCACGGCGCGCATCAAAGCCAATCTGTCGCAACATCCAACAATAAATCAGTGTTTGCTTACGATAATCGGCCCAATCATTAAACAGTACCTTGTTAACTGATGCCGTCTTGTAATCGGTAACTGTTCCTGTCTTATCATCGTAGAGGTCAAATATTCCACTCAACTTGTAACCGTTAGCCAGGTCTATGACCAGCTTATTTTCTTTCAACTGATTTTTGGTTTCCTGCGCCTGCTCCAGGATGCTATGTACAGCAGTACCAAATATCATCCATATCATTTCTGATACATCCTGCTCGATTTCATCATCATGACGGCGTTCCAGTATGACCTGCCCCGGTCCTTTTAACAGCGCTGTAACGCTATACTGCTTCGGTTTGTGCGTATGCTCTCGCATAACTGCTGCTACGATTGGTTCTGGTAGGTTAAGCTTGTTTGTTATTATCATTCGTTTCCTCCTCAAACGGATCAATTTCTCCGTTCATGATGTTTGTGATTTCCACCATTTTTTTTGCAATAGAAATATCTGTGTCACGAAAATCAAAATCAACATAATGTGATTTCAGAATGCCTCTTCTTCCTTTGCTTTCACCCTCCCACAAATGCATACCTAATTCAATCTGCTTGCATACTCCAATTCCGATTTGCAAATGGTAGCTTACGTGTTTTTTAGGTTTGCTGCGTATTACAACTTGTGCTAACCACTCAGCTACCGCCTGTAATTCTCCGTACATTAAAATACCTCCTCAGTAGATCTGATATATCTCTCCACTGCTGTTTCCTTTCTTTCTTCCTCTTCTGCATCTGCCTGCAGGTCTGCCAGCTCCTCAGCTGCCGGCTCCCACTCTTCATCGTAATGGTCTGGATCCATGTGGTTATCGATGGTTTTCATAATGATTCTCCAATAATACCGCTGGGTCGCATATAACTCCCATGCGCAGCGTGTTGTACATGCTGATAACCAGATATATAGTTAATGCTGCATGACCGATTACTATGTATTCCCACATCACTCTTCCTCTGTGATGGTGTTTGCATCTTTTATCGCTTCTACCAAATCCATAGGGCATGTATAACGCTCTATGATTGTATTTACATCGTTCAGATATTTTCGCCTTATCGCTTTATAAGACCTAACACCAAACTTATGCTTGATTTCATGACCGATGTCTGCATATACACGGCCGCGCAACGAATCATCACAGTATGCTGGCGAGCCGTGCCCGCCAAGAATCTTCATTCCTAATTGTCGAACAGCCTTCTGGACATCATCGCATTCCACAGGGAATAGTGGAATGTCTTTTTTAAAATATTGTAGGTCGTCATTGATTTCTTCTACACGTCCAGCAGTCTCACTTGATAAAGCCAGTGCGATTTTAGCCTGCTCTGCAAGTGATGGCGCAACAGCTTTCCGAAAATAACAATCTACCAGTTTATCGTACAACTCCCACGCTTTATCAGTGTTTAATGATTTAGCATGCAAGAACGCTCCTTTTTCCGTCCAGATATACATGGAACGAATTTTGCTTGAATTTTGCGTTCCTAAATTTAAGGAATGCAAAAATGAATTAAGTTCTTCACCCTGCAAAAGGAAATAGTGTTTTCCTTCTTGATAGCGGATTTTGTTATTGTTGAAGTTATTTGAAATAACCTTTTGCGTCGTGTCGTAACTTTCTGCAAGTTGTTGTGTCGTTAGAATCCTTTGATTCCGATATGTGATGATCTTTAATTCATTCATTTGTTATCTCCTTTCAGATAAATATGTGATATGATATACATAAAGGGGTGGTAAATAATGTATGGAGAATCCTAAATTCAAAAAATATGGAATTTTAGAAGTAGTGGCAGGTATAATACAACTATGTGTCTATTTTGTATTCCCTGATGCAAATCCTTTCATTTCATCCATTCCTGGAGTTTTGATATCTGTTATATGTTTATCTGCTTATATAGCCAAGAAAGTTATATATTGGACATATGGCCCTAAATTCAATAATCTTATAAAGGAAAACAAAATTTTAAAGGATGATATCACTGCTATTCGGAAGCAAGCAAATGAAGCTCGCATTTCATTAAACATGTATGATGATTCATTAGATTCTATAATTACTGAGTTAACGCAAGCATCATTCTATTCTCGTGATGAAAATGAAAAGAACACAATAAATTCGATAAAGATGCTAATCATATCCAAATGGATGAAATTGCTTACAGAAACAAACAGAAAGAAGGTAAATGTTAATGAGTTTAAAGATAGTTAGTATAGTAGATGAATATCAAGTCATTGTAAATGCTGGTAAAAAGCAAGGTATTGAAAAAGGTACTACATTTAATGTATTAAGCAAACCCATAACGATAGTTGATGAAGAATCAAATGAATCGTTGGGTGATATAACGCTTAATAAAGCTACAATCAAAGCTGTGAAAATTTTTGATGATATGTGTATTTGTGAAGATTCAGATAATCACGCAGGATACATTACGAGTAAAGCGTTGCAAGATGCAACAAAGATTACTGGAAGATTAAGTCCATTTGATGATAGAATACATGTAAGTGAAGTACACAAAAAGTTAAATATTGATATAAAAGATTTAGCAAAATCTTTATCTAATAATGCAATGTCAATACGTATTGGTGACTTAGTTGAAAAGAATTAATTCTTTCTTTCTGATAATTTATCAGAAAGTTTTTTTATTTCCTTCTCAATATCTCTTAATTCCAAATACTGCACTAATATATAAATTAGCAGCGAAATTAAGAAGAGTATCTTTTCGTACTTATCCATAACAATCACTCCTTTTCCACTTTAGTATTTAAGAATGTGCAATAAAAGGCTCAACACTCCAAAAAACACAGTAGCTATTAAAATCAATATCCTTTTTTGAATCTTTCTCATTTCGCTCTTTAATTCTTCGTATTCTGCTTTCATAAGATATAACTCCCTTGCTTTTTATTTGTTTCCCTCGTATAATATATTTGAACTTTTATATGAGGGTTCGTCTTTAGATGCTCGTTCAGTTTGCCGACTTGGGAGCATCTTTTTTTGTGCATTTGTGACATACAAAATCACTAAAATCTGTCACACCATTTAAGAAGTCAATTAAATCATCAGCTTCCAGTGCATACTGTCTGCCACATTTTGTGCAGTATACTGTAAGCTCTCCCTCATATATCGGGATGTTTATGATTACTCCATCTTCATATTCTTTTCTTAAGTAAATCATTTACTCACTTCCTTTCCTGCTCTACTTTCTTTTTTCTGCGCTTGATTTTGTAGTATTTGCAAAAAGTCTCAGTCGGTACAACCCGCTTACCAAACGGCGGTATCCTTGATTTATCAATGAGCGGGTTACCGTCTGCATCCACAGCTGCTTCAAGCTCGTTTATGATTGCATATGCCGTGTCCTTTGAGCATACACTCCCCAGCGCTGCCATAATTCCTTTGTAATCCAGAAATGGATAATCTAAAGGGTCATTCATTTTTTCATCTCCTTTCTGCACTTGAATTATTTTCAAGTGCAGGCGTAAAAAAAATATCATCAAGAGTAACACCAAAAAGATTAGCAATGGCGTTTCCATAGGAAATTTTGATTTTTCCAAAATTGTTTTCCCATGAATTATAGGTAGCTGTAGTGATACCTAACTGTTTCGCAACATCCTCTTGCGACCATTCTTTTTTTGCACGTAATTCTTTGAGTGTATAAATCACTTTATCACCTCCTGCCATAATAATACTTGAATATTATTCATGTGTCAATAATAAACTTGAATATTTTTCTGTGTTTTTATAATTAAAATAAAAATAAATTGATTTTTTTTCAAGTTCGTTATAATATATAGATAACAGGAAGGTTGATAAATATGTCTTTTTCAAATAATTTAAAATATCTAAGAAAACAAAAAAACTATTCACAAGATTATCTCGCAGAACAACTCGGTTACAAATCCTTTACTACAATACAAAAATGGGAATCTGGTATAGCTGAGCCATCTGTGGATGTTTTAAAAAAACTTGCTAGAATGTTTAATGTTAGCATGGATGAATTATTGAATGAGGATTTAACTAATGATTCAAAAATTCAAGCGAGTATTATAAGTAAAAATATACGTTTTCTTCGTAAGCAAAAAGGGTGGGGCCAAGATGAATTAGCTAGACGAATTGGTAAATCAGAATCTGCTATTCAAATGTGGGAAAGCGATAAACGTTCTCCAACAATGGGTACAGCGGAGGAACTAACTAAAATTTTCGATATTGACATAAACACTCTTATTTACAAAGACTTGCAGACAGGAGAGGTAAACAAAAGCGGTTATGCTACACCTTTTGAAGAAGTTACAAATCCCGATGATGCAGCTATGGTCTTTATCAAACATCCTCAGGTAGCGGCTTTTGGAGGATATGATATCGAAAGAATGAGTGATGAAGAGAAGATAGAATTTGCAAATCAGATACTCGATAGTATAAAATTTTTCGCAAGTAAATATAAAAAATGATATTGTTACATACATGATGTAATGAATTGACATATACTTCCATCAAGGAGGTATTTTTTTATGGAATTTAAAAATATAATGGAAAAGGTGGACGATCTAAAAAACTTATCACCCGAAGATTTGATAAACAGTGAGGGGATTGATGTAATCTACGACGAAGCTCTTTGTTATGGGAGAGATAGCAGAATAGACAAAGGATTTGGGCAAGTGGTTATATTTATAAACCCTGGTCTGCCTGAACAGTACGAACATTTTTTATTGCTGCATGAATTGGGACATTTTTATTTACATATGACAACCGGTATCTCTGATGCAGCTTTACAAATACGTAATATTAGGCGTGAAGAAAATGAAGCAAACATTTTTGCTTGTCTATATTTATTGGATAATCAGATATATGATAACGAATATTACGATACCTATCTATGTAGCGTAGGTGTTCCAGTTAAAATCGCCGATTATGTACAGGAATGTATATTTCAATACAAACAAGTTAGAAAATGGGGACAAAAATGGATGAGATTGGAATGTTGATTTCAAAAATTGTGGTATAATTATAATAAAGAAAAATGGAGGAAAACTAATGAAAAAAGTAGTATTAGCCTTATTGGGGGCATTTATCACATTCGGTGTAACCGGATGTTCAAAGCAAGAGACGAACGAAAAGCAAGCTAATTCAACTTCTAATGAACAAGAAAAACAGTATTTTTCAATGAGTAATGATATCAATATCACAGATGGCTCCACAGGAGATACGATAATGAAGATTAAAATCGATTCTGTAGAACTTGTTGACACGGAAGATGCGGCGAGTAATGAGTTTAAAGACTCTGATCAAGTAATTAAAATTACATACACATATAAAGCGGAGAATGTGCCAGATGGTAACCTTCCATTAGAAATAACACCGGCTGATATTACTGTCGCTAATGAAAACAAAGAAATTTTCTCTAATGGCTTTTCGAGGATGTCAGAGTACCCTAATGGAGTAGAAAACGGATATTCTGAAACAGGAAAAGCTTATTTTGGTATTGCTGGTAAAAATAAAAAAGTTTTTATAACATACGATAATCCATTTGGCGACCCTGTAGAATT
>OATU01001650.1_pt1 | contig 12690 bp, 16 predicted proteins | sample 1516711 | NCBI WGS metagenome assembly OATU01 (sample SAMEA2579971, study PRJEB22360) | human gut metagenome | biome: human gut; feature: human-associated habitat; material: faeces | place: Denmark | collected 2008/2010 | reverse complement strand
CAGAAAGCTTCATGATGGCGGCAACATTTACACGTACGAAAATTAAAAGAGAAGATTTACCAGAAGGAGATGAAATAAACATGTGTGAAGCAATGGACAGATTATTTCAAAGATTTGAAAATCAAGGAATTGAAAAAGGAGAAACAATTGGAATTGAAAAAGGAAAACGAGAAGAAAAACAAAATACTTTAAAAGAACTACTTAAAGTAAAAATAGGAACTTTATCAAGTTCTTTAGAAAAACAACTCACAAATGCATCGCTAGAAAAATTAAATGAACTTACATTAAATATATTTAATGTAACAAATGAAGAAGATGTTTTAAAAATTATTAATTAGAATAAAAAAAGATTTCAACTGTTATAAAATAGTGAAATCTTTTTATATGATTATTTATTTTGAAGGAACTAATAATTGAATTGATTTTTGTAAGTTATGTACATCAATAGGAAGATGGGTTCCTTCTTCACCATCTATATCCATTGTGAGATCTTGATCACAAGTAATGTGAATATGTTGTCCTTGAACATAGTGAATAAAAGGACTTTTATCATGTTTACCAAAACGATAATCTTTAATCAAAGCAATTAAATCCGTAACAGAACATCTTTTTACAATAACAAGATCGAGTTTTCCATCATTAATATCCGCAAAAGGAATGATACCATCAAAGCCACCGACACGATTGGTATTTGTGATGGCAAATATGTAAGCATCTTCTTCAAAACTTTCATCATCAACCGTTACATTAAGATGTAGATTTGTAGATAACTGTTGAGGAAGTTGGGTCATGCCTTTAAAATAATAAGCTAATGGACCAAACTTTTTCTTTTCTTCTTTTGATACCACAAAAGAAATATCTGAAAACATTCCTGCAGCAGCAACATTAATGAAATATTGATTATTAATTTTTCCTACATCACTCGAAATAACATTAAAGTTTTTAATCATTTCTACAATCCCATTTACTGAATTTGGAATATTTAAATAATTTGCAAAGTCATTTACTGTGCCTGCCGCTAATATGCATAATGGTATTTTTTTATGACTATCTACCATTCCTGAAATAACCTCGTTTAAAGTACCATCACCACCAACAGACATGATAAAATCATATTGATTCTCATCACAATCTCTTGCTTTATAATAAGCATCATCTTTTTTCTTTGTATAAAATATTTCAAAATGTTCTACAATGTTTTGTAAAGTTAGTTGACCGATAATACGATCAAGTTTATTTTGAATAATATGTTTTCCAGATGATGGATTGATAATAATAAGACATCGTTTCATACACTTTACCTCACTTGTTTAAAATAGACTATATTTATTTTAAAACAATTGAAAAAGATATACAATTATTGTTTCAATGATTATAATAAAAAAGAATAAATAAAGGAGTAAACTATGGCAAAATTTTATGCAGTTAAAGAAGGAAGAAAGCCAGGAATTTATCATACTTGGGATGAATGTAAAGAACAGGTCAATGGTTATTCGGGAGCTGTTTATAAATCATTTACAACTGAAGAGGAAGCAAAAGTATTTATAGGAAAAGAAGTAAAGAAAGCAAGTGATGATTTAGGATTACTTGCCTATGTTGATGGAAGTTTTAACATAAAAACGAAAGAATATGGATATGGTTGTGTTTTAATTGAACGACAACAGGTTATCCAACAGTTATTAGGTAAGGGAAGTCAACCAGAGTATGCTTCTATGAGAAATGTTTCAGGGGAAATACTAGGATGTTTAAAAGCTATTCAATATGCAATCGATCATCATTATGAAGCTATTTGTATTTACTATGATTATGAAGGTATTGAAAAGTGGGCAACAGGTTTATGGAAAGCAAATAAGGAACAAACGCAAAACTATGTAAAAACCATACAGGCAATGAAGAAAAATATTGATATCTATTTTCAAAAAGTTTTAGCACATAGTGGCGATTATTATAATGAAGTAGCCGATGGACTTGCAAAAAAAGCTGTGGGTATAAAAAAATAAAGCTTTGATTTAAGCTTTATTTCTCTTTGTAATAATAAAACAAATAATAATATAAACAACAAGAACGATTGGTAAGATCCATAAGAAATTACTAAAAATATATTTAGCGTCTCCAGACCAACACCCGAACCATTCACCGCATTTTTTAATAAGAATAGAAAGTGCATATGATAAAGTTCCACATCCAACAACACTTAATAAGACTTTCATGATTTTATTAAAAATCTCTTTAAATAAAATAAGAGAGATAAAACATACTCCAGCAACAAATACATTAATGACAAAATGCATATTATTTCCTCCTTATAAATACTTTAATAAAATAGCACAAAATCAAAGGAAATGCAATAATACGTGTACTAATAGATGAATTATGATAAAATATTTTTGGAGGATTAAATTATGAAATTATTAACAGTATGTATACCTTGTTATAACTCAATCATGGAAATGCATAAAGCCATTAATTCATGTCTTTTAATGAAAGATGAAGTAGAAGTATTAATTGTCGATCGTCATTCACATGACGAAACATTACAAGTAGCTAAAGAATATGAAGAAGCTTATCCTGAAACTGTAAAAGTTATTACAACAAGGGAAGATGTTCCTTTTTTAAAAATAGCTCTAGAACATAGTGAGGGCCTTTATTTCAAAATACTTCAATGCTTTGATTATTTAGATCAACCTTCACTCGTAAGTGTTATTGAAACGATTCGTGACTTTATTCGAATTCAAGCTAATTTAGATGTGCTTGTTACTGATTATAAATATGTTATTCCCCAAGAAAAAGAAAAACGTGTCTCTTATAAAAATGTTTTTCCAATGGAAACAATTTTTGAATGGCATAATATTAAAGCATTTCATAAACATTTTCAAATTGATTTAGGTTCAGTCATTATTAAAACAAGTACTTTAAAAAAGATAAATACAGATGAAGAAAATATTTTTTATAATGAATTAACAGTTTATGGAACAATTCCTTATATTAAATCAATGTATTATTTAAATGTTCCTTTCCATTGTTATGGAACACGTCGAAAAATTCATATTTCTAAATCAAATAGTTATGTTGATTTAATGAAAAGCTTATGGGATTTATATGATGTTTATTCTTTAAAGAGCCGAAGACAAAGAAGTTATGTTATTGAATATTTATCTAAGGTATATGTTATTACTGTTTATTTGTTATTAAGATCAAATCAAAAGGAACAAATTGAACTTTTAAATGCACATTTAGGATTTAATGATCCTAAATTATATAAAGCACTCACAAAGCGTGTTTATGGTTTTTTAATTAGTAGTAGTAATGAAAAGCTTTATGGTATGCTTATTAAAGTCTTTGAAAAAGTTTATCAATTAGAAATAGAAGAATAAGATGAAAAAGAAATTTTTATTTATGATTCCTCTTTGTTTATTTATCATTGATTACTTTTTGATTAAATATCAAGTCATTCAACCAATAGATTGGTTCATTTATCATTTGGTTCAAAATTTAAAATGTGATTTGATGACATCCTTTTTTAAACTTTGTTCAACCCTTGGAAGTACTTGGTTTTATGTAATTCTTGTTTTAACTTTAGTGATTCTAAAAAATAAAAAAGATATTTGGGTAGGAATTCACTTGTTAATTATTCAAGGAATAAATCGTATAATTAAAGCTTTGGTTAAAAGACCAAGACCACCTCAAATATATCATTTAGTTAAAGAAACAAACTATAGTTTCCCAAGTGGTCATAGTATGTCAGCAATGATTGGTTATGGATTATTAGTTCTTGAAGTTCAAAAAAGCTCTCTAAAATATAAAAAAGTAATAGAAATATTTTTAATAACGATGATTTTTTTAATAGGATTAAGTCGTATCTATTTAGGTGTACATTATTTTTCTGATGTTATAGGTGGCTTTTTGTTGTCTTTAAGCTATTTATTATTTATTTATTATAATACCTCACTTTATACATAGAATGTGTAAAGGAGGTTTTTTTATTGGATATTGATATCATTAGTGGTTTATATCATTATGGTTTGACCATTATAAAATATGAACAAGATTATTGTTTAGTAGATTTAAAGACTCAAGAAGTTTATGAAAAAATGAGTATTTATTATATAAGAAGATTATTAAGAAGTTGGAATAAGCATCGTAAAAATATAGAGAATGTGATATAATGGAAAAAAGTTTGAGGTGGTTTAAAATGAGGACAGTAAAGAATTATGTAGGAATTATTTTGTGTGCGTGTGTTATTATTTTTATTTATAAAACATTTGATATTTCATTATTTTCCAATATTTTATCAGCTTTTATTCCTTTGATTGTAGGAGCAATACTTGCTTATTTTTTACAACCATTGGTTTATAAATTTGAAATGTTTTTAGACTCTTTTCAAAATAAAAAGCTTATTAAATATAGTCATACAATTTCTTCTATTTTTGTTTTTGTTGTCTTTGTTTTAATTATTGTTGTTTTAATGATTGCAATCATTCCAGCACTTGTCAATTATGTTGTCAATATTGCGGATAATTTAACCTTGTATATTAAAAACTTTGAAAAAACATTGGAAACTTATTTAGGAAGTAATCTTGCCAGTGAAGTTATCATTAAGATAGATGAAATGGTTGTTAAATATGTTAATTCAATTGAAGCTATTGATCCTATTACGACACTTGGGACTCTTTTTAAAGCAGGAAGTACGATTATTACAGCTGTTTTAGGTTTGATTTTTACACCTTATGTTTTAATTGAAGCAAAAAGGCTTGTAAGTATCTTTGATCGCTTATGTTCACTTTTTATGTCAAAAGAAAAAATACAACTTATTCATGATTATGCAGTACGCTCACATCAAATCTTTGGACAATTTATTTATGGAAAATTCTTAGATTCGTTAATTATTGGAATTATCGCATTTATTGGACTCGCTATTTTAAAAGTAAAATTCTTCCCAATTCTTGCTGTCTTTATTTTGATTACGAATATGATTCCTTACTTTGGACCATTTATCGGTGGGTTTCCTGCTGTTCTTGTAGCCTTGATGACAGGAGATTTATTCCATGCTTTAGCAGTCTTAGTTTTTGTCTTTGCTTTACAACAATTTGATGGTTTATTCTTAGGACCAAAGATTTTAGGAGATGTTGTTGGTATTTCACCATTTTGGGTTTTACTTTCTATTACCGTCTTTGGACATTTCTTTGGCTTTATTGGAATGTTCATTGGAGTACCAATGATTTGTGTCATTCGTATGCTTTTTAATGATATCATTGACTTTCGTAATAAAATGAAAGAATTAGATACATAGATTGTATTTTAAATAAATATTTGTTAGGATAATAGAGGCTTTGTCCTCGTAGCATAGCTGGATAATGCAATCGCCTCCTAAGCGATAGATCGGGTGTTCGAATCACCTCGAGGACGCCAATATGATTAAAAAGTCTTGATTTTCTAAGACTTTTTTATTAATTGAAATTTGGCAATAGAAGTGAAAATAATAAATAAAAGTTGATAGAAAGAAATGTGTCATGTAGATGATTGTTTAAATAGTTCAATTAATTACAATAGATGAGGTTGAATATGATAATAGGTTTTTTTATTTACTATAAAGGGTGCATTTAATATATTGAAGGGGTTAAACTATTTTATTTTCAAAGATAATTTTAAAATGATTCCTATGGAATTAACATCTGTATATAAATCACCTGTTAGTGTTCATGAAATTACGTATATATATTGTTATCAATCTATTCATCAAGGAACGAATGTAAAATATAAAACCAAAGGACATGATTATAAAAAAGAAGTAGGAGATATTGATTTCTTTTATTATGATGAAAGATTGCATATTGTTTATGAAGATGAAGAATATGTTATTTCTTATATGATTTTAGGAATATTTTTATTTTTATTTGGATTAAGAATAATTTTTTTGTACATATAAAAGAGGATATGATATTCATTAAGATTTGATGCAAAAAAAGATTGTAGGACAGTATCTACAATCTTTTTTGTTCTAGTATTAGAACAAAACTCCTAATGTTTATGTTTGTGTTCTGATATCAGAACACAAAATGTTATTCAAAAGCTTTTGTTCTGTAATGAGAACATGAAATAATATGACATTTGTTGATTTTATTTATACACAAATATGATAAAATAAAGTCACAAGGGGGATTTGTATGGAAAAAGAATTGAACTGGACAGTCATAGGAACAGGTGTGATTGCTAACGAAATGGCACAAGCTTTACAAAAGATGGGTAAAACACTTTATGGAGTTGCCAATAGAACACAAACAAAGGCTATTGATTTTGCAAAGAAGTATGGTGTTAAAAAAGTCTATGATAAAATTGATGAAGTGTTTGATGATGAAAATGTTGATATTATTTATTTGGCAACATCACATAATACGCATTATCAATTTATGAAAAAGGCGTTAGAACATGGAAAGCATTTATTCGTAGAAAAATCAATTACGTTAAATAGTCGTGAATTAGATGAAATGATGGCACTTGCTAAAGAGAAAAATTTAATTCTTGCAGAAGCCATGACCATTTGGCATATGCCAATCTATAAAGAATTATGGAAAATTGTGCAAAGCGGTGAACTTGGTAAAATGCAAATCATGACAGTAAACTTTGGAAGTTTTAAAGAATATGATATGAATAATCGTTTCTTTAATATGAATCTTGCTGGTGGGGCTTTATTAGATATTGGGGTTTATGCTCTTTCTGCAGTACGTAGCTTTATGTCTAAACAGCCAAATGAAATAGTAAGTCAAGTGAGGTTTGCACCTACAGGATCTGATGAACAAGCAACGATTTTGCTTAAAAATGAAGATCAACAAATGGCAACGATTGCTTTATCAATGCATTCAAAACAACCTAAAAGAATTATGATTTCATTAGAAAAAGGGTATATTGAAGTTTATGAATTTCCTCGCGGACAAAAAGCAACGATTGTGGATGCTGTAACAGGAAAACAAACAGTTATTGAAAAAGGAAATACTGAAAATGCACTTTATTATGAAATGTGTGATATGGAAGAAGCTGTTAGAAATCAAGATGATTCACATTTAAATTTAGAGTATACAAAGGATGTCATGGATATTATGAGTCAACTTCGTAAAGAATGGAAAATGCAATATCCAGGAGAAAAATGGTAAGGACAAATTTTTTGTCCTTTTCTTTATGCAGTGATAAAATAAAGTAAATAAAGGAGGATCATTATGGATAAAGTATTAAAATTTTTAAAAGATGCAGAAACTTATTATTTAGCAACAGTAGAAGGTGATCAACCAAAAGTAAGACCTTTTGGAACAGCACATGTTTTTGAAGGAAAGCTTTATATTCAAACAGGAAAAGTCAAAGATGTTTCGAAACAACTTCATCAAAATCCTAAAGCAGAAATTTGTGCTTTTAAAAATGGAGAATGGTTACGAGTAAGTGGAAAATTAATCGAAGATGATCGTAATGAAGCAAGACAATCTATGTTAGATGCTTATCCAAGTTTACAAAAGATGTATAAAGCAGATGATGGCAATACGGAAGTTTTCTATTTTGAAAATGCTACAGCTATTTTTTCATCATTTACTCACGAACCACAAATTATTAAATTTTAATCATAAGTTACCTATTAAAGAAGCTTTTAATAGGTATTTTTTATATAAATAGACAAATAAGATAAATTGTCAATATATGGATAGATAAAGAGGATTATGCATTGTTGTTAATATTTCATTTAATATAATAAAATTAGATAAAAGAAAGGATGAAATATCGATGTTAAAGAATGAAAAAGGACAAGCAGTTGCACCAAAAACAGTCACAATGACAAAAAAAGATTTTGAAGATCAAGGAAACACCCGTGTTTATTGGCTAGGTGGCGCAGGAGCCATGATCAATGATCATGGAATAGTGATTATGATTGATCCCCTTTTAGAAGGCTTTGATATGCCCTTATTGATTGATATGCCAATTGATGTAAAAGATGTACCGCATGTTGATGCTATTTTAGTATCCCATGTAGATAACGACCACTATTCAAGACCAACGTGTAGAGATTTAAAAGATGTTTGTAAAGAATATCATACTTCTTATTATGTTGCTTCTTTAATGAAAGAAGAATGTGGTTTGGATGGAATTGGACATGATATTGGAGATCATATTCAAATTAATGATATTGATGTTGAACTTACACCTGCTGATCATGCTTGGCAAAACCAAGTCGCAAAATATAATTATCGTATATGGGAAGATCGTGAATATTGTGGTTTCTATGTAAAAACACCAACAAAAAAGATTTGGTATGTAGGAGATTCTAAATTGCTGAATTGTCAATTACATATGGACCCACCAGATGTAATGTTCTTTGACTTTGCGGATAATCCTGTGCACATTGGTTTAGAAAATGCTTATAAACTGGCTAATACTTATCCAAATACAAAACTTGTTTTAATTCATTGGGGAAGTGTTGACACACCTGAAGCAAGTGCTTTTAATGGAAATCCACAAGATATTTTAGACAATGTCGTTAATCCTGAGAGAGTTGTTGTTTTAGCACCTGGTGAAGAATATGTTGTTGATTAAGAAGTAGAAATCATGAGCTACAGTGAAGTTAAAGATTTTAATTATGATGATTGTTTTAAACTTTGATGTTTAATTGCGAAAAACATGGTAAACAAAAAGAACTGATTGCGATTAGAATTTATATAGATGATTTTGTTATCTTTCAATATATTATGGAAGGTAGAGATGCAGGAAATATTCCATGGTTAGAACGTAAAGCCAATGCCGTTAAAAAGACAGGAATGTCTTCTATCGAAGCTTTTTATGCGACAAATGAAGGAAAATTTCCTAAATTAAAAGATGATCCAACAGTTGCTTTATATGGAGGAGGTTATTCATTATATAAAGATGAAAAAATCATTTGTATTGTAGGTGTTTCAGGAATGGCACATGAAGATGATGCAAAATTAGTAGAAGAAGCTGTTAAGGAATACTTAGAAACAAAATAAAGATATAATTGACGGAAGCAATGAAGATGGAACTAAGAGTATTAAAATATTTTTTAGTAATTGCTCGTGAAGAAAACTTTACGAAAGCCGCAAAACAATTACATATTACTCAACCGACTTTATCAAGGCAAATAGCTCAATTAGAGGATGAATTAGGGGTAACTTTATTTGAAAGAAATAATCATAAAATTGTTTTAAGTGAATATGGTATGATTCTAAAAAGAAGAGCACAAGAAATTATTTCTTTAGCGAATAAAACCAAACAAGATTTCTTATATAAAGATGAACATCTTGAAGGAACAATTTTTATTGGTTGTGGTGAATTTCAAGCAACGAAATGTCTAACAGATTGTATTGCCTCTTTTAGAAAAGAACATCCTCATATTAAATATGAACTCTATAGTGGTAATACGAATAATATTAAAGATAATATTGAAAGAGGCTTCATTGATTTAGGGTTGATGTCTTGTCCTATTGATCTTTCTAAATTTGAAAGTGTTGAAATGCCTTTAAAAGAAACATGGGGTGTCTTAGTAAAAAAAGATAGTCAACTTGCACTTAAAGAATTTATTGAACCTCAAGATTTAATTGATCTTCCAATTGTTACATCTATTGGCGATTATCAAGAAACAATTCTTAATCATTGGTTTGGTAAATATCAAGACCAAATGAACATTGTAGCAAGAGGAAATCTTATTTATAATGAAGCACTCTTTGTACAAAGTAATGTGGGTGTTGTTTTAGGTATTAAGTTAAATTATGATTATAAAGATTTATGCTTTATTCCTTTAAAACCATCACTTCATCAACAAACAGCACTTGCTTGGAAAAAGGAACAATTCTTTTCACCAGCAACAACTGCTTTTATTAAATATGCAAAAGAATATTTTAAGAGATGATAGAAATATCATCTTTTTCATATACAATTTTTTACTTTGAAATTTATTTCATGATATAATTATGATATGAAATGAAAAAGGAGGGCGTTTATGAACCCTATTGAACGTATATCTGTTTATTATGATCAATTCTCTACCGCAGAAAGAAAAACATGTAATCTTATTATAGAAGATCCACAAACGGTTATTGATAATCCTATTGCTGAAGCAGCAAAGATTTATGATGTATCAACATCTTCACTTTTAAGAGTAGCGAAACGTATGGAATATAAAGGATACAGTGAATTTCGTTATGCTTTAAAAGATTGGATAAAAGAAGATAAAAATACACATAATAGTTCAAATATCATACATATTATTGAATCTTATAAATCGAATCTCGATAAGATGTATTCATATATTGATGAAAAACAAATCATAGATTTTATATCTGAATTTCCAAATTCACGAGTATTTACAATTGGTATGGGGAATAGTTCTCTTCCCGCACAACAACTGACTTACTTTTTGTTTTCGACAGGACTTTGGTCAAGTACAATTATGGATTCAGTACAACTTAAGTATTTGGAAAATTGTTTATCAAAAGATGATTTATTGATTTTCTTTTCAGTAAGTGGTTCGGTTGGTAGTTATAAAGAAATTATTGAATACTGTAAAGAAAATAATATAAGGACTGCAATGGTTACAATGAATGATTCAGAGTATTTGAAAAAGAGCGTGACTTACTATTTTTTACTTCCTATGCTGTCTATATATAATCCAAATAATAATAAGAATTTTCATCGTATAGATAATCGTAGTATATTTAATATCTTTATTGAAATTCTTGTTTCATTTTATACACCACAATAAAAGGGGCTGTAACAAAATAAAATAAACAGCTAAAAATAGAAAAAGAACAATGAAACAGCAAAAACTGAAACATTGTTCTTTTTTGTTGTATAATTTATATATGGAAAACAAAATTCAACAACAAAATGATTATAACGCATTACAACTGTCTTTGCCAATAGATTTAGGTGTTAAAATTGATGAAGATGATATGGTTGTTTTTTTCCTAAAGGCACTAGAAGGAGTGAATTTGTCTAAATATTTTAAAAAAGGTAAGTGTCGAGAAAGAAAGGGATATGACAGATGTAAGCTTTTGAAGGCTGCACTTTTTGCCTATATGTTATGTGATAATGATTTGAGATCCATGGAATCATTATGCAGATATGATATTCGTTTCATGTACATAATGGGTGAAGAAAGACCCAGCTTCATGACTTTTGAAAGACTTTTAAAAGACTATCTCGTTAAGAATATTGATGAGATATTTTTTGAACTTTCAAATAGTATAGGTGCTTTAATGAAAATAAATAAAGAAATTCAGTACATAGATGGAACAAAACTGGAAGCAGATGCAGGAAAATATACATTTGTCTATAAAACAAGGATCATCAATGCAAGAAAAAAACTGTGGCAAAAAATAAGTGATTCAATAGCTGATATCAATAAAAACAGAGGATTGGGATTCAATCAAAATGATAAATACTGTGCTCAAGAAATAGGATATATCGTACAGTATCTTTTTGAAGTCATGAAAAAAGAAGAAATTGAGCCAGTATATGGTCGAGGAAAAAGAAAAACAGAAATTCAAAGAAGCTATGATGAATTTCTAAAATACTATGAAAAGCTTTTGGAATATGAATACTGGCTAGATATCATAGACGAAAGAAATAGCTGTTCAAAAACGGATCATGATGCAACGATGTGTGCAACAAAAATGGATTATTACTGTAATACGGGATTGAGCAGACCGTGTTATAATGCACAGATAGCAGTGAGTGATGGTGTTATTGTCAATGCAGAACTATATCAAAGACCTGCAGATTCAAAAACGTTCATCCCATTCATGGAAAGATATAATGCATATAACGGAGAATATCCAAAACATCCAATGGCAGATGCAGGATATGGAAGTTTTGAAAACTATATGTATTGTACAGATAAAAAAATGGAACTTGATATGAAATATTCAATGTATGCCAAGAAAAATGAACCAAAATATAAAAAAAACAACAAATATAATCCATTGTTGTGGGAAATGAATGAACAAGGGTATAAAGTATGTCCAAATGGATATGTGTTTAACCAATATGTAAACGAAAGATATAATGAAGACGGAAAATATTTAAGAATAATACAGTTATATGAAAACAAGGAAAAATGTGGAGGGTGTCAATTCAAAGAAAAATGTTTAAGAAGAAAAGGATATAAAACAGTATCAAGAGATGTTGTTTTAAATGAATTCTATGCAGAAGTAGATAAGAACTTGTCAACGGAACAAGGAAAAGAAATGAAGAAACAAAGAAGCATCCAGGTAGAAGGAGCATTTGGGGTAATCAAGCAGGATATGAAATTCACAAGATTTACAAGAAGAGGATTAAAAAATACAAGGATGGAATTTCTATTGGTATGTATAGGGTATAATTTAAGAAAATATCACAATTATCGAATAAAAAATAAAAAGAAACTGGTTATAAACTAAACAAACCGTTCCTTAAAAAACGACATTGAAAATTCGATACCCTCATTGCGCCTAAAAACAGGTAAAATTCACATAAAAAAGTGAATAATGATAGCTGACACATCAAAATGGATGTGATTTTTTTATTTCTAACAAAAAAAAGAAGCTTAACAATGAAAGTTAAACTTCTAAAAATTTATTTCGTTACAGCTTCTTTTAAAAAAGAAGGGGTTTGTCAAGAAAAGTGTGTAAGTAATTTAAACATTACTAAAAAATAGGTTAT
>OATU01001638.1_pt1 | contig 12755 bp, 10 predicted proteins | sample 1516711 | NCBI WGS metagenome assembly OATU01 (sample SAMEA2579971, study PRJEB22360) | human gut metagenome | biome: human gut; feature: human-associated habitat; material: faeces | place: Denmark | collected 2008/2010 | reverse complement strand
GGTAATAGATGATTGCGGCAATCACAGCTACAAGTGTTGCGGCAGGAATTGCAAGACCAATTCCGGTAAGATCATGATTCCCGTATTGCGACAGAATAAATACGAGAGGGATACGAATACATAGAGATGCTGCTATTCCATTGACCATGGCGAATAGTGTTCGCCCGCAGCCATTGAAAAAGCCGTTCATTGTAAATCCGAAGGCAACCAGCAGAAAATCATAGCGGAAATAATGCAGATATTGTTCCCCTGCAGTGATAACGGCTCCCTCCGCCTTGAAAATCTGCAGAATACTTTCTGAGGATATACCGGCCCAGAGGAAGAAAATCATGGAGGCGGTAAACGCAAAGGATATACTGATCCATAAGGCCTTTCCTGCCCGCTTCCAGTTTCCGGCTCCGATATTCTGTGCAGCAATCGTACTGATGGCAGATGCGATTGCCGTTGACGGCAGCATGGCAAAGCCTTCAAACTTGTTGCAGATACCGGCAGCAGCGCTTGCTGCAACCCCGAAACCATTGATAATAGCAGCTATACATAAGAATGAGACAGCTGATATGACCTCCTGCAAAGAAATGGGAAGACCGATTTTTAACAGCAGCAGAGCCTTATCCCTTTGCAGATGAAAGCTGGAAAGATGAAAGTCAAAGCTGAATTTCTGTTTGCGCAGAAAGATAATGGACAAAAGCAGGGATACTCCCTGAGAGAAGGTAGTCGCAATGGCAGCCCCCGCAGCTCCCATATGAAAACCGGCTACGAGCACGATATCCAGTATGATATTGAATATGCAGGCTGTCGTAATAAAATACAAGGGACTCTTGGCATCTCCCAGACCTCGAAGAACAGCACTGACAGCATTATACCCAAAGCTGAAAATAATTCCCATGCTGCATATATAAACATAGCTGCAGGCATCCTCATAGGCTTCCTGCGGTGTCTGGATAAGCGTTAACAGCTGTGGTGTCAGCACCAGCATGACAACTGTCAGCAGGATACCCAGCAGCAAAAAAAGCGTGAAGGTCGTGGCAATGGAGGATTCGATATCCTTTTCTTTACCACAGCCTGCATATTGTGCAATCAGTACGGTACTCCCCATCGTCAGACCGGTTATCAAGGATAGCAGCAGCTGCGTAATCTGGGAGCCAAGTGATACTGCAGAAATCTGCGCTTCGCTATTGTACCACCCAACTACCAGCAGATCAACGGTGCCATACAGTACCTGTATAAGGTTCGCTGCCAGAAAGGGCAGGGCGAACCATAGCAGGGCTGAATATAAATTGCCATGCAGTAAATCTATTTTCTTTTGCATTGTTTTCCCTCCCGATCAGCACTCATTTGCTTATAAGATAGTTAAAAGCTCCTGCGGTGTTTCCACAGCATAGCGGCAGGGCAGAGATTCTTCTGTGATCCTGCCCCATTTCGCCCAGACAAAGGCTACACCAGCCGCTTTTGCACATAGTGCATCGTTCATGGAATCACCGACAAACAGCAGCTGCTCCGGCAGAAGTCCGCTCTGCCTCATGATATAAAGGAGTACATCCGGTGCAGGCTTGGTGTGTGCTACGACATCCTGTACGCCAATGCAGGAGAAGCTGTTGAACGCTTCCCTTGTCAGCTGATTTTTCAATTCATAGAAAGCGTCATAGCTGCGGGAGGTCGCAATGCCAAGCGCATAGCCGCGAGTGCGCAGTTCAATCAACAGCTCATTAATTCCGGAAAAGGGTTTTACGTTATCGATTCCTTTTTCGTGCTGATGGAAACAGATATCCTCGAAGCGTTCCCTGTCTGCCGGCGGTATTTGCAGATACACACAGTTCTCCTGATCCGTCTGAAAATAACAGGGAATAAAGTGTTCATATGGCAAGAGCTTGCGATTCGGATACATTTTACGATACCCTTCATAAAGCATGGAAATCATAACGGCAGAGTCAACCAGAGTACCATCGCAATCAAATACCACCATCTTATAGTTTTGCAAACTCACAACCTTCTTTCACAATAATGGCGCAATTCTTCCGCTGCCTGCTGTTCATCGCTGCCTTCGATTTCAAATAACAGAATTTCATTCCTTCCCACATTGATTTCCATCAGCTCTACGATTCTGCGTACATTGGCACTTCGCCGCCTGCTATGCACGGTAATTGTACTGCTGAATTTACGCGCCATTGCGGAGAGATCACTCGCAGGTCGCGCATGAAGCCCCATATGACTCTTTACTGTATATTGGAATGTAATCATTCTGTCACCTCTTATCTTTTTCATGTCAATTTTTTTCATATGTTTTCGTATGATACTATGCCGGCTTTTATCATATCACTCAAGACTGGCAGCGTACATATAGGAAATACTGGTAAATTCAGGATTTGTTTGTACTATATGCAAGAGCCGGATAAATCAACAAAAGGAACATGATATATTTTTCAACCAAGCAATAATTATATTCATATTTTGTATTTTTAAAATCACCAAATTCGTATAAAATGATGAAAAGAGAAGATGCTGATCAGGCTTCGCCCAGAACATCTGACACAACGGTATCCATCACGTTTACAATAACCGTTATGAGATTGTGATGTACTATGGACTGCCGATTATCAGCATCTATTTTTCATTCCTTATTCATCATGCGTATTGAAATAATTTGATTCTGGCATTGATTCTGAATCATAACCAATAGGGTTTATGGTGATACCATAATCTGAAGCCAGTCGTGCCGCAAGTATTTCCACTACTGGTGTATATTCCAAATAAGCAAATGGGCCACCTACAGGTTCAAACGCTAAATCCCGTTCATCCTTTGTATTCATTCCAATAACAAACGCATCTCCTACCATATCTTTGATATAACTAGCTAAGCCATTTGCAAGGCGTTCATTCTTTCCATCATTCAAAATAATGACTGCAACACGGTTTGTGAAGCCCATCGTTGGACCATGCATTCCCTCATCCATTTCATATCCGACACAAAGGAATCTTTGTGCAATTTCAAGTACTTTCAAAGCACCTTCAACAGCAGCTCCGTACAGCGCGCCTGCACCATAAAGAGCATAACCATCCTTATTCATCAGCTTCCATTTGTTCTTATCAAACCACTGCATCGTAGCATCACAGATTTCACCATGATGATCTGCTGCCGCTTCTGCATCCTTAAGAAATAATGCATAATCAGTCTCTGACAATGTTCCTCTCGCCAATCCGATTTCCATAGCGGTGATCATATGTGTAAAGGCAGACATGCAATATCCGATTGTGCGGCAGCCATATTCTTCATGATCTACTTCCATCAAAATACAGCACCCGCTGGCTTTCGCTAATGGGGAGTCTGGTTCTTCTGTAATTGCAACATTCAGATACCCCATCTTATTTACTTTTTTCTGTGATGCCTGTGTCAGTGTAGATGTACCGCTTTGTGATGTAAAAATATACAGAGCATTTGGATTATACACGCTTTTCTCAAGGAAAAGGTTAGGCAAAATCACAGTGGTCGAAATACCGCTTGCTTTTTCAACAAATACATGTGAAGTCATAGAACAGGTATGACTTGTGCCAGAACCAATCATAACGATTTCATTGATTGTTTCAAGCTTATCACCTAGATATGCAAATAACCCTGCTGTTATTTCTTTTCGCTCCCTTATCACTTTTTTCACTGGTCTTGGAACTCTTCTAATTGTATCAATCAAACTCATTTTAATTTCCTCCTAAGTGCCTCTTTCTGAGGCTGTTTTCTAATGCTTAAAAAATGCCAATGTATTTCCCAACGATACCAAAGATCATAATCAAAACAATCAAAGTTGTTGGCTTCATATTCTTATTCAGTAGTTTGAAACAGCCGAGTGTTAATAACAATGGAAGCATACACGGGAAGATAGAGTCCAGCATTTCCTGTATGGACTGCTCCGCCCCATTCATGGTAAAAACATAACCGATGTTCAGGGATACCATGGTAGCTGTCATTGCACCAACTGTCATAAGCCCCACAATACTGGCTGCCTTTGTGACGAAACTCATAATACCGCTTTCTTCTGCCTGTGTCATAAATTTTGTACCCATCTTATAACCAATATAAGGAAATAGAATACGAACAGGCTCTGCCAGTAGATTAAACAGGACTAAGAAAACGATAGGCCCCAATATATTACCGTCCTTCGCCATGCTTAAGCCGATTCCCATCGTGATAACACGCCAGGTACTCTGGAAAATCGAGTCACCGATACCGGCAAACGGTCCCATAAGTGACGTTTTTACTGCTCCGATTGATGCTTTGTCGAAATTCGGTTCTTGTGCGCACTGAAGTTCCATAGCTGTAGTTAAACCGGTGACAAAACCACCAACAACCGGATTTGTGTTAAATAATTCATAATGACGTTTATAGCCTTCGATACGATCTTCTTTATTTTCATACAAAGCATTGATAACAGGAATCATTACCCACAAATAACCCATAGCCTGAAATTTCTCCCATGTATATACAGAACCAACCTGATGAGAACGTCGAGCTACTTTGGCCATCATTTTTCCTTCTTTTTCTGTTAGACCAAATTTTTCTTTAATCATCGAACAAATCCTCCTCCCCTGCATCGTTATCTACAGCATATGTCTTTATTTTTCTGCGTTTAGAAAATTCTCCTTCAAAATACAGAATAATAACAAGGATAATTCCAGTGATTGCGATTGCCATCAATGGCATACCGCAATAGGAAGCCATAATGAAACCAAGGAAATAGTAGACCGCCAGTTTTTTCTGCCACATCATCTTCAGCAGTAAACCAAAACCAACAGCTCCCAGCATATTAGCAGCTACACCCATCCCATCTAACAGAGTCTGCGGAACCATGCTGATAAATTCTTTCATAACATCTGCTCCCAAACCCACGCCTAATGCACATATTAAACCACTAACAATAGGGGTGGTTATAGAAACCAATGGGAATAGCCGTTGAATGCCTTTGTAATCTCCCTTGTCCACCATACGATCAATGAATGGAGTAAACAATGAACGAGTTGCAATTTTTGGAACGAATACCATTTGGCAAAAAATAGAAGTAGGGACAGCTAGTGCAAAAGCTGTTTCAACACCAGCCCCTAGAATAATTGCATATGCTGTACCAACAGCGGTGCCTGAAACGGAATCTGGTGGTACTGTTCCGCCAATCGCCATTACCCCCATGAATACGAGCTCCAGTGATGCGCCCACCTCAATGCCTGTTTTCACATCCCCCAGCACGATGCCAATCGCCGTACCGACAATCAATGGCCGTTCCACCATAGGGGAACAAAGCCAAAATTCGGTAAAGCCCAAAATTACTACTGTTAATCCAACTAATAGTGCCTGAATCATAATAATTCCTCCTCTCTTTTTATAAATACCTATCAATATTCGTTTTACTCTCTGATGGCACCATGCGAAGTTCCAAATCTCCTACCAGCGATTTAAGCTCCTTAAGTGCCTGGATATCTTCATCATTCAGACACACTGTAGCCGCTATCATCTTACCTCCCTCCTTGTTCTTAACGCCGCCTATATTTACACGATGGATACAATCTGTCATTTTGACAAGCTCCAATGTGTCTTGGATGGTTCTTGTAATGAGGAATATCTTTATCTTCTTCGCATTCGGATTATTAAGAAGAGTAGCAGCATCAGCTATTGTCTTAACTGCCAGCTTTACGCCGGCCGACTTTGCCATTTTCAATGCCAAGCTTGCTCATTTCATTTGTTGCCGCCTCATCATTCGCAATCAGTATGGCTTCCGGTGCCACTGCACCAACCCATGTTACCGCCACCTGTCCATGCAGCAGACGATCATCAATTCTACAAAGTTCTACCATAATTTATCATCCTCGATTCCTTTGTCAATTTCACTTTTAACACTTTGATAATTAAATAACAGAATGTTTTTCCTGGCATTCTCCATCGTTTTCCTTAAAAGCTCCTCTGTATTTCCATGATCCTGTGTCAGCAGCAGCTCCAATACAACAGACAGCGTCATTCCGGTCATCAGATAAACCTTGGGAAAGATGCATAAATGCATGAGCTGATTGTGAACACTTCCGCCATTGATATCACAGAGCAGGATGTACTCCTGATCCTGATTTTGTTCAATCTGCTCCTTCAGCAGCTGGTAGATATCCTGCGGTGTCTTATAAGTGTCCAATCCATATGCGGCGATTCCCTGCGTACTTCCCACAATCATTCGCACAGCACTCAGCATGCCCTCGGCCAATGAACCATGAGAAGCCAGTATGATATTTCTCAAATTCCTCCCCTCCTTTCCTGATATTTCACGTCTCACTAATCTATAAGCAAACTGCGTGCCAATTTTCGTAAAATCGACACGCAGTTCCTGTTTCCCCTTTAAACAGGGGCTTATTTAATTTTATTGAAGGTATTGCAGCTACTATCAAAAAGCCATCATTCAATCGTTTCCCATAATTCGTTGACACTGTCATCCACCGCCTTGACACTGTCCCGCTTAAAGATATAATCGTAAATATAGCCAATTTCACTAACCGGTATTTCCACATTGTAATGCACCTCTACATCATGAAATGCCCGTTTTACAATAGCGATGAAATCTCCATGCTCCTGTATAAAGGTATCCAGATTATGAAACTTTGTCACATTTTTATTGATAATCAGTCGCTCAATCAGACAGCTGATATGGATATACAGGCCCAATGTGATATTGCTGCTGAGAACCATCTGCAGTTCACGCTGGATCGTCTTAATGATTTTTTCCACACTGTTGATAATCTTATCGCTGTCCAGAATGGTTAAATAGTCCAGTAAATTATCCATAGAGAAATTTTTAATCATATTTTCATTAAAGGCTTCAATCTGATCCGGACGCATCCGTTGGGCAAACGCTGCATTCGTTTTCTCCACACTCTTCTGTTCAATCATTTCCTCCAATGAAATAAAAGGAATATCGGCTATTTTGGGATTCTTTGTGCCAACAATGAACAGAATATTATATTTTTCAAAAATAGAGGAGCTTCTTCCCGATTTTATCAGGGAATCATAATCATAGGGAATCACACTGATGGATACCTGTTCCGGTAATGATGCCTCCATCAGATTACTGATTTTCTCCGCCGTACCGATTCCTGTCTCACATACGGATAAGACGGCATCCTGCTTCACACGGTTTTTGATAATTTTATAATGATAAGGAAGATGACTGCTGGCTTCCCTGAGGATATCCTGTATCGTCATTTTTTCCAAAATCATACTCCCGATATCCAGCGCCAGCTTTGTCGTAACATTATTGATGATACCGATATCCATAAGCTTAACACTGCCCAATCGCTGATAGATATCCTCCAAGGAGCCCATATCGACAAGGACGATGACTTCCTTACTGCTTTCCTTCCCCTTTAAATAGTCGCTCAGCTTCGTTACGATAACCTCAAAGTCACTTTCAATCGGCATATCGATAGCATCAAATACATGCTGCTTCAACAGCTGATTGGCAACCTCGGCAATTCCGCTGGCAATTGCATAGCCATGGGCGATAATCACTGCCGGAATATCCGCAGCCTGCATGTCCCGGTCAAAATACCGGATAAATAGGAACAGGTCTAGAAAAGCAAACGGTCCGGGCACAAAGTTTAACGCATCACTGACCAGCTGCCAGATATCACAGACAATATCATATTCCAGTCCGTATTCACGATGCAGCAGATTCTGAAGCTGCTCCACATCCTTGCGGTTACAGATTCTCAGCTGGTTGATGGAAGCATAGTTCTGCATATAATCATTCATAAAATGAACAAGCACGGATATTTCATTGTTGGAGAATGTTTCCAGATGATACTTATGAATCACTATATTCATGATATTCTTCACCAGATGATTCATCATATCGAGCTTCGGCGATTCATAGGTATTTCCCGCAAACAGATAATCCACATACTGTTCCAGCTTTCGGCAGCAGCTTTCCACATAGGAGGAAAGCTTCAGCTCCGCATGATTCAAGGTACGGTATTTGTGAACAAGGTAGGAATTCAGTTTATACAGATGCCCGTCCTTTTGTATATTTACCAGCATATCACCGCTGCGAATCATTGTTTTATCGTCATAGCTGTACAGTGTCAGATCCTGACCTGTGCTTTCCAGCAGGTCGCTGGGCAGATCATACAGATGCAGCTCCACATGCTTCTGTTTTTCCTGGCTGCGTAGAAATGCCTTGGCAACGCTTGCCCGGATACAGTTTTTCAACCCTCCGACATTGCCGGCAAAAACATGACGCTCCAGCGTGCGATAGACCAGATCCGACAGGCAGATTTCCCGTTGAATATGCTGTTCCTCCTCCTGTATCAGAAATTGCAGAAGTCTTCGCTTCTCCTGCAGAGGGCGCTCTGCAAGGGAAGGCACCTTGACAATCAGCGGTATCCTTCGCAGCAGTGTTTTCAGCAGCACCTCACTTGGCTGCATGGTTGTCGCGAAAATCACTCTCGCATTGGATTCATACCATACATCATTATCCCCGACCATATGATAAATGCCCTTATCCATGAAGAGAAATATCTTTTCCTGACATTCCGGCTTCAGTCCGTGCACCTCGTCCATAAACAGAATACCGCCATCAGCCAGTGCCAGCAATCCCGGGGTATCCTTTTCCGCACCGGTATAGGCACCTTTTTTATAGCCGAATAAATTGGTCATCAGCATCTCCGGATTGTTTGCATATTCCGAGCAGTTTACCGTCACAAACCGGCTGTCTGCGGATAGGATATGCGTATCCTTCCCATATTGAAACATCAGCTGTGCGATCAGACTTTTCCCGGTTCCGGTAGGTCCCTGTAAAAGAATCGGAAGTCCGTGATCAGGATAGGAGACAGCTGCTTTGCATTGCTCTACCACATAGCTCAGACTGTCCTGCGCACCAATCAGATTCATGAATGCATGCTTCTTATCCGCTGCCTTTAATTCATTGCGCATTTCTTCCAGTGTCTCATAAATATCGCTCTGCAGCTGTACGGAAAAGCGTTCCTCCAGTGATTTTCGCAGAAAGAAGTATACCGGACGTGTATTGATTTTGATAATCTGCCCCTTTTGCTGCAGCTCACTCATGTAATGGGAAATCAGATTTCGGCTGCATTGAAAATGATCGCTCAGCCACGCTGCCGTCAGTGCCTCCAGTTCCTCAGACGACCATAAATTGTCAAAATCCAGAATACTACATTCCCTTTCCAGCAGTTCCAGAATGCCCTGCCTGATCGTATTATCGCTCATGCACTCTCTCCTTTTCTTCCATGAAATACATGTATTTCAGAAGTGAACCACCCATACATATTCTGTATAATTATTAGATAATGTATTTGATTATACAAAATGCTTCCTATTACTCTTTATTATACATGAATTTCCTTCTGTTTCACGAAAGAAAGAACCATTATCTGCGAAAAAGATGTTGTAGAGAAGCATAAGTGAAACCTATATGGTAAAAAATGTATACCTTTAATATCTTGCCCAGACAAAAAGCATCCCCGTTTCAGGGATGCTTACCTCATTTCAGTTCCTTAATCGTCTTAATGCCCTCGGCATCGATATAGGATATGTTCAGCTTATCGCCAGCCTTCAGGAATACGAGCTGACTCTCATATTTCGTTGTAAAGCTAATCTTATAGATATCGCCCTTTTCCGATTGAATATAGTAAATCGTATTACCGTCCATGTTGATTTTTTCCACTCCGGCAACCGTGATATCTTCTGTTTTTAAGGACTCCTTACTGATATTGTCCTCACTGCCGCTTCCTAAAAGATTCAGTGTCTTTTTAAACAGTGCATCCAGACCTTCATCCGTATATACAGTAGCCACCTTCTGATAATCCACAGCAGAAACCGTCGCATACATCTTAATCAGACCGTTATCCTTTAACGACATCAGATATACCGGATTCCCCTTAATATTGATCAGTAACGGGAAGGTGGACTGATAACCGTAGTTTTTCACCTCAGACTGCGCACTCTTCATCGCGCTCTTTTCATTGGCGCCCGCCGTAGCGATTTTCATGGCTTCATGTGTACGCAGATTTACCAGTACAAAGCCCAGATTGGATTCATCCGCATTCGCAGAGGTCAGTCCGCTATACAGCCAGATATCGCCATTTTTCTCCAGATAGTTATAGCCCTCGGAGGTTACAATGACACCGGTCTGTCCAAACTGGGAGTTCCAGAACCCCTTCTTCAGACTGCCATTGTCATCCAGCTCCTCCACGACCAGAGATTCCGGATAAATGCGGTCTGCCCAGGATGGAATATGCTTGGTGTCATATTTCTCACTCTTACCGGTAATCGGATCCAGAAACACAGCTCCGGTGACACGTTTCTTATTTCCAACGCCGGAATACGTGTAGGTTGTACAAATGTACCATGGTCTTCCTTCCTCATCAATTTCAAAGGATGGCTCTCCGAAAATTTCAGTCGGATACTGGAAACGCAAATGACGGCTCAGGTTTTCATTGAAATACGCAGATGGAACATACTTCATACCATCCATTCCGAGATCCTTCAGCTTTACCAGCTTTGTTTTCCCACTGGTGCTGTCCACCGTGATATAGGCAGGCACCCCGCCGCTCTTGTTTTTAAAGTATTTGATAAATCCGTTATAGGTTAATGGTGTCACACGATACACACTGTCCTTATAGGAAATCTGTGTATACTCATTGCTGACATCAAACTGGGAAACCCATTCGGTCATGTTTCCCATAACCTTATCTCCCAGACGGATGGAGCTGTCACGGTCAATAATCGGTGTCTTTTTGAAATCCACCTGCGGAACCTCGCTGAATTCCACATCCTTTGGTTCAATTCTCTGTGAGAATGCCTTTGCATGGAAAATGCGTGAAGTAACCAGAGTAGCTGCGGATGGAAAGACAACCACAAACATCAGTGCCAGAATGGAAGCCTTGCAGATTGTTCCCCAGCGCTTCTGTTCACTGGTCAGGTTAACGGCATTCTTGTTATGAAAGGATGAACGCCAGTTCTGAAAGGAATCGATCTGACGCTTGGTAAAGGAAAACACGATCAGCAGCACCAGAAGCGGTCCTGCACTCAGTGCCAGAAACTTCCAGAAAGCCGGTGCATGCCAGTTCAATGGTGGCAGCATCACATAAAACATTCCGAATATGTACAGTGCATATACAGGAATCAGAAAATATATATATTTCTTCATTGCTTATCCCTCGCTTTTGAATTTGTTATAAATATATCATATTCCGGCCTGTTCGTACACTGTTTTCCATATAAGTTTGTCTTTCAAACAACTACGTTAGCTCTATGCTGTGCAAACATATCTGTTACCAGTTAAGTCCATTGACCTTGTTTATGAATAAAGGTCACCCCTTCCTCATATCCACAGGGGTGCAATCAATCACGTATAGGATATATCCTCATTTCAGCTTATTTCAGCTACAGCTATGCCATGCATCCTCTTTCATGGACAGCATGTTCCTTTTCATGCTTTATAGCTTCTAAATTCTGTGATAAGAGCGGGAGCGATAGATGCGCAGGGTTGCATAGCAAAGCAGAAAACTGCAGGGAATCCATACAAGAGGAAGCAGCTTCCAGAGGAAAAAGGCCTGATCAAACAAATTGCAGGTGAAGCCTCTGACTGCGACACATGTAAGTTCCATAAATTTAAAGGGAAACAGCTTCATCCACGATGTGTAGGAGGACAGAGCAGTACCTGCAAGCATACACAGCATGCAGAGTCCAAGAGATACATAGGAGGATTTCAGACAGGTGGAGGCAAGTGTTCCCAGAATTGCACAGACCACAGCTCCCAGTACAAGGACCTCCATTGATATGAGGAATCCCTCCTGATAGGTAAATACAGAAATCATATGCAGACCCTCGGTTATATTTACTGCCATATCACCAAGATTTCCGGACAGCCACGCATACAGTGTTACCGGCAGAATCATCAGCAGCAAGCCAATCAGTGCACAGGTTATCACAGCGGCCAGCTTGGACAAGAATAAAGCGCTGCCGCCTCTGCTGCAGGAGCTGAGCACCTCCAGCATATTCTGTTTACGCTCCCTGTTGACCACATTGCTGGATATCACCAGTACCCACACCATAAGCACGATGCCTACTGTGGAATAGGTTTCCAGTAAGGAAAACCATTCTCTGCTGTCTCCGTAATGAAAGGATTCCTTTTCATTCATGTAATCCTTCAGCAGCTGAAGCTCAGCCCTGCTCACATCAAGGGAATATACCGGGGCTGCGACCTTTTCATTATTAAATGAGCTGTACATCGTCCCAAAGGTGCCATCCTCACTGTTCCATGGCTTATCCGCTAGCATAGTCTTTCCATAATTCAAATACAGCATGCTGACCACCTCATCTGCGATATCCTCTTTATAATTCGGTAGAAACTCCTCGCGCAGATAGAGAATCCGCTTTCCTTTTTTTGCTTCCTTTGTATCATCCGCATAGGCGTAATCTCTTTTATTGCTTTGATAATCCTCATACCAGTCTTTCCCATACAGTGCATTCATTTTCTCCATGTTGAAAAAATGTGTATCTATGCGTTTATCTGCCGCTTTTTTTGCCACCTTCAAACGGTTCCACCACGCCGCATCCATGGTACCGGTCCATTTTAATTTTTCATGATGCACTTCCTCCTGAATTTCTTCCTTGCTCATCCTGCTTCCATCCGCATGCCGATAAGGATTCGTATTTTCTCCGGTATCCGTAATTCTATTTTGAAAAATGACCATCGGAAGCATCATAAACAGCAGTA
>OATU01001634.1_pt1 | contig 12770 bp, 11 predicted proteins | sample 1516711 | NCBI WGS metagenome assembly OATU01 (sample SAMEA2579971, study PRJEB22360) | human gut metagenome | biome: human gut; feature: human-associated habitat; material: faeces | place: Denmark | collected 2008/2010 | reverse complement strand
CCTGTCAGCCTCGACACCATCACCCATTTCCAGTGGGCACCTTTTTTATATATGTCACCCGTGGCCATCGCCCCCGTGATAGAACACATCGGCGATGTCTATGTGGTGAGTGCCGTAGCCGGCAAAGATTTCGTCAAAGACCCCGGACTCCACCGCACGATGCTCGGCGACGGGTTAGCCTGTCTGGCTTCGGCCTTCCTCGGCGGCCCTCCGGAGACCACCTACTCGGAAGTCACCGGTGCCATGTCCATCACCAAGGTCACCAGCCCTGCCGTCATCCGCATTTCAGCCGTTACGGCCATCGTTTTTTCCGTCATCGGCAAACTGAGTGCCCTACTCCAGTCCATTCCACAAGCCGTTTTGGGCGGCATCATGCTGCTGCTTTTCGGTACGATAGCCAGTGTCGGGGTACAGAATCTTATCCATCATAAAGTGGACATGAACGAGACACGCAACGTGATTATCATCTCCGTCACACTCACAATGGGCATTGGCGGTGCCGTGCTCTCTGCCGGCGACTTCGCTATGTCAGGCATCGGCCTCTCTGCCATCATCGGTGTGGTGCTCAACTTGTTGCTGCCCCAGCCCAAACGCACCTCTTAAGAAGATTAGGGGGACACCATATTTATTCGGTATTCCCCTTTCTTCCAAACAAAAGAACGCAAAACTGGGATATTTATGCCCTTTTTATTCTTTTATTCTTTGATTTCCCCTTAAAAGAATATTTGAGAGGGGCATTTTCTTCCTTTCCTTTTGGTGTTATCGCCAAAAATTCCTACCTTTGCACCGCATTGTAAATACAATATTTCTGCGAGATGTATAAGGGTGACAGACAGCAAAAAAAGGAAAATTCCTCTAAAACGGCATTTGCATCACGGCTACTTGCTTGACAGTTAAAAGTTCGCTTACCCCCTTCTACCCTTCTTGGTCCATCTCACATGCGGGAACGTAGCACCCCCGACGCCTATCCTATATCTCTACTGATGTGGATTATCCAAATGGCAGCTTCCTACTGTGTATACATAGTGGGAGGAGGTCGTTTTTAGTTGCTGTCTATTCCTCTGATATTTATGATGATTCATTACCAGCTTCTGTTTTTCACAGATTTTAGTAGAATTGTTAATGTGCTTCTTGAATACTTTAAGAGTTCTTATGTCTGCAAGAACTTGGAAATACTGCCCCATATAGACCATCCACGTCTGTCATTCATTATTCAAATTTATAATACTTCTTCTGTACCTTTTTTACGATAACTTTATTGCATAATAACAGAAAGAAAGAATAAAAGGATATCAAATGAAAATTCAGGATAACAATTCAGCTGTCAACAACAAACGAATTATAAAAAACACACTATTTCTTTACATTAGAATGCTATTTCTAATGTTCATATCTTTATATACCTCTCGAGTCGTCTTAGATAATTTAGGCATTTTGGATTTTGGAATATATAATATAGTTGGAGGATTTGCCACTATGTTTATATTCTTTAGATCATCTTTAGCAAATGTTACCCAAAGATATTTAAGTATAGAATTGGGGAAACATGATGAAAAGGCTGCAAAAGACATTTTTTGTATACATCAATCCGTATATATCATTGTTAGCATACTGGTCTTGGTAGTCGGAGAAATTCTTGGTACTTGGTTTATATATTATAAAATGAATATTCCTGCAGAAAGATTATCAGCTGCTTTTTGGGTGTTCCAATTTACACTATTTTCTCTTTGCACTACAATTCTCAGTGTTGTATATGAGGCGGTGATAATAGCAAGGGAAGAGATGAAAATATACTCGTATGTGGGTATATTTGAAGGTCTGACTAAATTAGGTATAGCAATGATCATATCTGTTGTAACATACGATAAACTCATAGTCTATTCTTTTTTACTTGTTACGGTCGCAATCGGTATACGCTTTTTTTATTCTATCTATTGCAAGCATAGGTATAAAGAGTGTGTTTATAAGTGGATATGGAATAGGGATAAGATAAAAGAATGTTCGTCCATGATTGGTTGGAATACAATAGGCACCTTAGTTTACACGATAAATGTTCAAGGCGTAAATATTCTTTTGAACTTATTTTTCGGTCCTATTATAAATGCTGCAAGAGGAATCGCGTTTCAGATAAACCAAGCTGTAAATAACTTTGGAACTAACTTCTATATTTCAGTGCGTCCACAAATAGTTAAATTATACGCTACAAAGGATTTTAATCATCTATTTAGGTTGTTTTTCTCAAGCTCTAAATTATCTGTTTATCTTCTTTGGATTATATGCCTTCCCCTTTGCTTGTCCATTGATACCATATTGCATTTGTGGCTAAAAGAAGTACCTGCTTATACTAACGTATTTACAATTCTTATTCTCATCTATTCTATAGTAGATGTATTGAATAATCCTATATGGTCTTTAGCATTGGCGATAGGCAAATTAAAAAATTATATACTAATTGGAAACTCTGTGCTTTTGTTGATTTTCCCAATTTCGTATGCTCTTTTAAAATCAGACTTTCCCCCTCAAACTGTTTTTGTTGTGAGTATTTTTATAAGATGCGCTTATATATATGCTGTATTATTCTTCATTAGGAAAGAAATCAATTTCTCTTTAAACTTATATTTTTATGAAGTGCTTTTTCCGGCAATAATCGTTATAGGTATATCTGGAGGAGGGTGTTATTGGCTCAATTCGGGTTTCAACAATTCTATTTCACAACGTGTATTTGTTACTGTAGCAACCATCTTAATAACAGCTATAACAATATGGACACTTGGGTTGAAAGGATCGGAGAAGCAAAAAGTAAAATCGATGCTCTATGATAAAATTAAAAGATATAAATAAAAATAAAAAGGCATTGAACAGTGATATGTTAAATATGTCAAGCGGTTTCCATACGTTAATTGGTTCAATTTCATCATTATTTTTATCTTAATTTGAGAAGTTTTCTTTTAAATTAGGCTATAAGATAATCTCAACCGGAGTACGTAAAGTAGACAATATAAGTTTAATAAAAAGACTACAAGTTTTTTTCATGCAGAATCCAGAGGAAGCCATCTTTAAATTAGATAAGAATATCAGCCATTCTATTTGTAATATTGTAAATAGCAATAGGTAAACATAATCAATATGATTCCAAAGATAATACATTATTGCTGGCTCAGTGACGATCCTATACCGGCAAGTTTAAACAGATACATGTCTACATGGAAAAGGATTCTTCCTGACTATGAATTCATGAAATGGGATTTCAACCGTTTTCCACGGGGTAAATCAAAGTGGGTAGATCAAGCTTTCGATAACAAAAAATATGCTTTTGCAGCTGATTATATCAGGCTCTACGCTTTATATAACTATGGAGGAATCTATTTGGATATGGACGTGGAAGTGTTAAAATCTTATGATCCTTTCCTTTGTTTGTCATCTATGGTATGTTATGAAGCTAATGGTACAACAATAGAGGCAGCAACCATAGGATCAGAAAAAGGCAGTGAATGGGTGAAGAAATGCCTTGATTATTATCAAGACAGAGACTTTGTTACAGAGAAAGGTGTGCTTTCTATGAAACCAATTCCACAAATAATGCGAGACATTCTAAATCAGAACTATAAACTGTCAAGTGTGGGGAATATTGAAGATGCACTGTCTCTGACTCAAGAAATTCCTGTTTTTTCTTCCGATTTCTTTAGTCCCAAATCTTATTCTTCTGGAAAGGTGAAAACTACTAAGAATACATATTCCATTCACCAATTTTCAGGAACTTGGCTACCTTGGTATGTTGGTATGGAAAAAAAAATATGTAAGTTTCTGCATATCCGTTATCATGATATCCTTAACAGAGTCTTCTTTACAAAAACTTTTTGGAAATAAGAGTATTTTATGTTGTTTTATTGGTTTATATTTTTGCTAATTGCGACAATAGCGCTTTACTATAGAGACAAAAAGGTAGCCTTTTATTTTATTGCTTTATTACTAATGGTCATGGGAGTAATAAGAGCCAGGACCGTTGGGAGCGATTTAAATGGAGGATATTGGAGTGAGTATATAGCAATGGGAGAAAATCCTGCTTCTTGGGGCATCGTTATGCATCAATTTGAGAAAGGTTTCTCTTGGATTATGGCAAAATTCAAGTTTAACATCTCCAAAGACCCCCTAATATTTTTCCACACACTTTTCTTTATCACATTCTTAAATTATTTGATTTTCATATATAGAGAAAGTAAATATAAATGGTTATCATTAGTTTTTATGATGGCTTTTGCATATTACTTCCAATTATATAATGGCATGCGACAAGAATTTTGTTATTCCATCATTCTTCTTGCATTATCTTTCTACATTCTGAGAAGACAGAAATACTTATGTTTTATATTAGTTGTAATAGTAGTGTCATTTCTTTTCCACAAAAGCATGATTCTGATGCTATTGCTAATTGTTTTACATCATTTCTACACAAAGTTCACAACTAAATTTATGATTATGGCGATAGTCATATCAAGTGCCACAAGTCTCACGTTAGCTCGATTCGCATCAGAACAAATGTCTCTATTATCAATCTATTTGGATGACGGCACATCCAATTTCTCAAATTACATGCAGAACACAAGTTTAATGGGCCAATATTCTCAGATTTCCAATTTACTAAACTCGCTATTTTGCATATATACAGTTTACACCTATAGATATAAAAAAAATTTCTTCTTGGCGTGTTATGTTTTTGGGATTATACTTCTCAATATTTTAACCCCAATTAATTGGATCTTCCAAAGAATAGCTTATCCTTTTATGTTCTACCGAATAATAACTTATGCAGATTTGTGGTATGACATTCCAAAGAAAAATGAAAAAATACTATTTAGATTTGCAGTTATTCTTCTTGCTATCATAATGTTTCAAAATAGACTCATTGCTGATAATTACCAAGATGTTGTTCCATATATTAGTGTGTTTTTCTAAATGCTTTTATCTATAATAGTTACTTCACAAGATAGGCCAAAGGAACTAAAACGTTACTTTGAGACTATTAACAAACAAAAGAATATCAATTTCTCCAACCTACAAATTATATTTGTAGACCAAGGTGACAATAAAAGTATATATGACAATTTAAGCCAAAGTATTATCCGAAAATATGTAAAATACCACAAATGTGGCTTGTCAGAAGCAAGAAATCAAGGCCTTAAATTTGTCATTGGTGATATTGTAGCTTTTGGGGATGATGACTCATGGTATGATGATGACACATTATCGAAAGTGTTTGACTTATTTGAAAAAAGAAACATAGACGGTGTTGGGACTGCCATAAAAAATGAATCAGATGTGCCATATAACAAATATCCTCAAGAAATAAAAAAACTAACATATTTGAACCATTATGGTCTTTCCTCAGCATCCATATTTCTAAAATATGACTCTTCTGTCTCTTTTGATGTAAATATTGGCGTGGGGTCTAAATTTAATCTTTTAAGTGGGGAAGAGACCGATTATCTTTGGACATATATGGAGCGCCATCCAAACTTCGTGATAGAGTTTCATCCTGAGATAACGGTAAGACACCCTGTCTTACAAAAGCAAAATTTCAACAACTATTTGGATAAATGCTATTACTATGCAAGGGGCTTCGGATATATCATGAAGAAGCACTCTCTTCCTGCTACATTTATAATACAAAATTTCCTCCGACCTTTTATGGGAATATTCGTGTATCTTTTGGTTAACAACTTTAGATGCAGAAAATCATATTACATTTTGAAAGGCCGGATGGAAGGTTACTTATACAATATAAAGAATTTAGATAAATGAAAACGATCGGACTTTTTACAGGTGTTTATTTTAATAACATAGGAAACGCCTTTATCGATTTTGGTGCAGAAGAAAGTATAAAAGCAGCTATTAACGATGACTTTAAGATCGTGAAATTAAGTCAATGCCCTTTCTTTGCTTCTTCTATGGGGCCTGGGTTTGCTCTAAAAGAAAATAAGCTGATTCATTGGTTATGGGTAAAAGTAATGTCCAAATATGCTAAAAGACTTCATGACAGAACTTATTCGGCAATCAGTCCTAAAGAGGTATTTAACTTGATAGATTTGACTCCGCTTGATTATTTAGTAATCCCCGGATGTGATCTGACTGTACCCTTTATCAAAATTTTTGGAGAGGTCATAAAAAATATTTCGATTCGTGGCACAAAAATCATTTTTTTAGGAGCATCTGGTAACTTTTACACGGATTATGAAGTTAATATGGTCAAAAGATATTTAGAAGAGATTAGGCCATACGCTATTATGACAAGAGATCCCGAAGCTTTCAAGCACTATAAGGCGATGGCAGAACATACATATAATGGTATTGACAATGTCTTTTTTGTTAATAGACTGAACATCCCCAAAGTAAAAACAACCAAAACTCCCTACATCGTATTAAATTTTGACGAGCCAAAGCACAATTCTATCAGAAAGGAGTTAGAAGCAAGGTTTAAGGATAGGAATATTATTTATACAAACCACAAACCATATCCCTACTCCAATATAAAAAAGATGGTAGACAAAGGGATTATGTGCTCTGACCAACCTTTAGATTATCTCTTCGTATATGCCAATGCAGAAGAGGTCTATTCCGATAGGGTACATGCCTGTATTCCGACTCTGTCTTTTGGGAATAAATGCAGATTGTACTCTGATAGCCCTCGCATCGCATTGTTTGAGAACGTAGACCTATATGATATCCAGAAGGAACTTACCCAAATAGACAATTTGCAATCAAGACAAGAAAAGCAGATTAAGTTCCTCAAAAATATCCTTATTTAAGAATAGGTTAAATGAATATACTGTTTTTTTATAGGATATATCCTGAATTCGGCGGAGTAGAAGTTGTTACCACCATTCTTTCAAATCGTTTTGTTCAAGATGGTTGTAATGTTGTCATAGCATCAATAGAGCAACCCCATTTAGAGATTATAGAACAGCTTGATCATAGGATAAAGTTAGTTAAGTTAGACTATCCTGTTATAAGTTTCAAAAATATAAAGAGACTGAACAAAATAATAGTAGACAATAAGATTGATATTGTCATCAATCAATGGGGACTACCCTATAAATCAACTGTACTATGCAATGCTGCTATCAAAGGTACAAAATGTAAACTTATATCGGTGTTGCATGGCTCACCTTATACTTCTAAAGTTCTATTGAAGGCTAAGGCGAATTATGAAAACAAAAACCTTTTGTTGAAGCCAATATTTTATACAAAATATAAAATAATTGATAAAGTCATCAGATATTCTATAAAATACAATGTAAAGCACACTCAAAAGTATGTGCTCTTGTCGCATGGTTTTATCAAGCCACTAATGAACTATGCTCATTTAAAAGACGATTCTAATATTACAGCTATTGGAAATCCTATAACCATAGAGGTGAAAGAAGAGCTGATAGATGTTGGAAAAAAGAAAAAACAGTTACTTTATGTAGGCCGTATGGATCTGACAAATAAAAATGTAGATAGAATCGTTAAAGCTTGGGAAGATATTTGGAGAAAGCACCTTGATTGGGAGCTAATATTAGTAGGAGACGGCCCTGATAAAGAAGCATTGATGAATTATACCAACGATCATCAAATTGGAAACATTCGTTTTGAAGGTTTCCAAAAAGAACCTCCCATAAAGTATTATGCCAATGCTGCCGTATTTTTGTTAACTTCGGATCTTGAAGGGTTCGGGTTGGTAGTCATCGAAAGTATGAGTTATGGAGCTGTACCCATCGTATATGGCAGTTATGAGGCAATTTATGATATCATAGAAAATGGCAAATCGGGATTTATCATATCACAACCTTTCTCTCCCCAAGAATTAGAGCAAAAAATAGAATTACTGATTAGTAATGATGATATGAGGGAAGAAATGGGGCACAACGCAATAGAAAGAGCCAAAATATTTAAACTTGACTCAATTATAGAACACTGGTACACACTGTTCAAGGAGGTTGCTAAAAATTAGTTAGTTTGTCATTTAATGAAGAAAACGTTATATCTGCTAATATTTGTGTATATCAGCCTGCTTGTAAATGCACGACATATTACACCATCAAAAACAGAAGGAATAAAAACAGATGAGTGGGAATTGCATTGGCATGATGAATTTAATAAGAAATCTACTATCATCAATAAATGGAATACAGAAAATGGTTCACCAGCGCACATTCTCAGCAGTAGATGGCATGAAAATATTGAAGTGAGAGGTGGCCATTTACAGATCAAAAATATAAAACAAAATAAGGGTGGGAAAAATTGGACCACCGGAAGTATAACTTCCAAGCAAAAATTTAAATATGGATATTTCGAATGCAGGATTAAAATGTCTAAAGCCACGGGAGTCAATAATGCCTTTTGGCTATATTGCACCAATCCTTCACAAAAAAGCAATCATTGTTTTGAAATAGACATAACAGAAGGTCACTATCCAAATGAATCGTATAATAATATCCATGATTTGGGGATAAAGGAAAAAAGATGTAACAATCAGCTTTCTCAAAAGCATCTTGTTTCACCTAATATTTATGGTGCTTATCATAGGTATGGACTTGAATGGAATAAAGATACTATCACTTTCTTTATAGACGGGAAAATGGTTCGTACAGAACCTAATTTGTTCTGCCACGATGAAGGGTACATCGTTTTAGGTACTTCAGTGCTCAAATGGGCTGGTGAAATCACACCATCGATTGATGGGACAAGTATGAGTGTAGACTATGTAAGAGTTTTCAAAAAACATAAAGGAGAATAACTTTCTTATATGACAAGTTTGTAGAAAGCAAATGATTTTATAAAAACACGTTCACTTATACACCAAAAGATGAAATATCCCATTTTAGTCAAAAAATTGATTAAGACAGATTTTCTAACGACGGATGAAGTCTATTCAAATAAAGGAAAGCTCTACACTTTCCTCAATCCTGTGTCCTACCTTGATGCGTTAAGAAACAAGAAATTGTTTGCCGATTTTAACGGCATATTTGCCGACGGCGGATTGCTGGTGAAAGCCATCAAGATACTGTATGGCACGAGCGTGGAGAGGCGAAGTTTTGATATGACCTCTATGGCTCCCCTACTGTTTGAGTACGCATCGTCACACCACCAAAATATTGCCATTGTAGCCACCAAACAGGAACCATTAGAAAAAGCTATTCAGACGCTTAGGCAGAAATATCCGAAACTGAATATCTCCTATTACCGCAATGGCTATTTTGCCGATGAAAAGGAAATGGAAGACGAGGCTCGTAAACTTGCAGAAATGAATCCGGACTTTCTCATTGTGGGTATGGGCATCATCATACAGGAGAGATTCTTGCTCAAAGTGAAACAAGCAGGTTTTCAGGGCATCGGATTCACCTGTGGTGGATTTATCCACCAAACGGCAGAAAACAAGGCCGATTATTATCCTCAATGGATTAACGACTATGGTCTGCGCTTTCTCTATCGCATGTATAAGGAACCGCACACCCGTAAACGTTATGCAAAAGCAGCTTTCGTTTTTCCCATTAAGTTTATATGGGAAAAATTCACAGCCAAATAACCGGTCTTGGAAAAGATAGAAATACTTAACATCCATATTCTCTCCATCCACACACGGGAACTGTTAGAGAATTTGCATGAAGGGGTATTGGTTACTCCTAACCTTGATCATCTTGTAAAACTACAAGAAGACAGATTATTTTATGAAGCATACAAGAAGGCCGATTGGATCATCTGTGACAGCCAGATATTATACTTTCTTTCCAACATCCTTGAACATCCTTTCCACAAGGCCATTGCCGGTAGCAGTTTTTTTCGTGATTTTTATGAGTTTCACAAAGATGATGATGATTGCAGGATCTTTATTCTTGGAGGTAGGCAAGGAGTTGCCGAAATGGCAATGGAGCATATCAACAAACGCTTAGGAAAAAGGCGAATAGTTGGTACACACTCCCCATCTTTCCATATAAATGAAGCCGAAAGCCACACTATAGCGGATATTATCAACCGCACTGGGGCTAATGTTGTATTAGTAGGGCTGGGAGCTCCTAAACAAGAAAAATGGATATTCCGCTATAAACACCTAATGCCAAATGTCAAAATATGGATGGCTTTAGGTGCTACTATCGACTTTGAGGCAGGGACGCTTAAAAGGGCTCCCGCCTTTTGTAGAAAGATAGGGATGGAATGGTTTTATAGATTTCTCTTGGAGCCTCGACGCCTTTTCAGACGCTACTTCATTGATGACATAAAGTTTTTCTATTATTTTGCCCGACAGCTTCTTGGAATATACAAAAATCCGTGGAGAGAAAAATAGAATATACTCTCTATTTTGTTGTTTCATTTATTTGCTGTCGTTGCTGTCATTTTCGGCATAAGTAGATATAAAACAGGTAGTTATGAATGACAGGAAACTATGGAGTGCTGTCATTTTACCGTCAGATATGAGAGCGGGAGTACACGATAGAAATGAGAATGGGAGAAATCTTCTCAGACACACTCCTTATGTATAATTTTGATTCCTCGGTATGATCTTCATTTATCATTTATGATTTTCACCCTCCATATACACTCGACATTCTCCACATAATCTTCATGAAATAATCCTGAATAGATAAGGCAACAACAGCAGGTAATACTTATGGCGTAGGTTGGAAAAGAAATTCCGGCCTACGCCTTTTTTCATGTCAGAAAAACAACAAAATACCATGACAAGAAAATAACAAAAAACTTTGTGACACCAATCATAGGTGACACGCAAATGTGAAAATGATAGCTGAGGGAAAGTTTTCGTTTCAATGGGCAACGCCATTGACAAAAATTAAGAATAAATTTGCGGCGATATAATAACCAAAATTTAATTTGATTTTGATGAAAAACTTTCTACTTGCGATGGCCGTGGCGGTGATGCCATTCGAGGCCTTCGCGCAGTTTGGAGTCGTGGCTCCACTGCATGTGAATGGTAACCAGCTCAACGACGAGCATGGCAACAAGGTGGTGCTTCACGGGGTGATGGATACGCCTAACCCCTATTTCAACCACTACAGATGGGGACAACAGTGTACAGATGCCACCGTGCCGGCTTGCATCGACTATTTTGAAAAGGTGTTTGCCGGCATCGCCAATCCTGCAAAGGGCACCTATTGCAACATCTTCCGCTTGCATTTGGATCCATGTTGGACCAACGATCCCGCCAAGCCCAAGACGGGCAGCGAACAGGGAGAAGCTAATATCTCGCGGTTCAGTTCCACCCGCTTACAGAAGTATCTCAACACGCTCTACTGGCCTATCGCCCAAAAGGCTTTAAACCACGGGCTCTATGTGGTGATGCGTCCACCGGGCGTGTGCCCTAAAGACCTGCGCGTGGGCGATGCCTACCAACAATACTTGAAAACGGTGTGGCGCATTGTTTCGGCTCATGCCGGCGTGAAAAAACATGCCGGTGTGGTGTCACTCGAACTGGCCAATGAACCCGTCCATGTGTATGGAACTAACGGTCAGAGTTCGCCCCGGGCACTCCACGACTACTTCCAACCCATCGTCGACGTTATCCGGGCCAACGGATTCAAGGGCATCATTTGGATTCCCGGAACGGGTTATCAGTCACAATATCAGAGCTATGCCACCCACCCCATCAGCGACGACAATTACGGATATGCCGTGCATGTGTATCCGGGATGGTATGGTGCAAGCGACAAGAGCTATGACCATCAGGCTTTCATCCGTAACTTCAAGGCACAAGTGCCTGTGGTGACATCAAAGCCCATTCTCGTGTCTGAAATAGACTGGAGTCCGGAAAAGCCGGGAGCCGGGAAATACAATGAGTTCGGCCAGTGGGAAACCGCCAACCCCGGCCAATGGCAGAGTGGGGGACGGCTACCACAAGCAAGTGGGGCAACGCATGGAAAGCCGTGAAAGACCACTACGGCAACATCAGCATGACGCTCACCAGCACCGACGACTATCTCGATGTGGATCAATACTTGAAAGACGGTCGGGTGACAGATGCTTTCGGCGGCAACACGGAGGCGTGTGCCAAGACTTGCTTCTACTGGTATTACGAGTATTCCAAGAAAGACTTTGCCGTGAGAAGCGGTGGCACATCCCCCACTCTGCCACCTGCCAACAACAATACAGGTGGCAATCTCATCAAGCCGTGGCCGGTACAGAGCGATATAGTGCCGGTCGGCTGGACAGTGGTTGACAATGGAATCGAATGTAGTGAGGGAACCACACAAAACGGGCCACGCCTGATGCAGTTTGCTGCCGGTGGTGAATTCGCGCATGGTTTCTATGTCAGGGAGGTCAGTGCGTCGAAGGCCGGCTACATAGAGTATGGTGGCAAAAACGGATATCTGCTGCCGCTCGCTTTCGGTGAATACGAACTCACCTGCAATGCGATAGCCTGGACGGGAGAACCGTGGCTCAAATGTGAGGTGTTCGACCCCACAGGTGACATTCTGGCTTCAACCATTGTGGCTGTCCGGCCCAACATCGTGCGCAACCGCAATGCCCGCATCACGGGGAGCACACGCATAGGCCTGAGTTTCTACTCGATGCAGAAAGGCAACTACCGTGTGCGATTTACGCCCGTGGCCGACCGGCAGGGCAATGGCGGTGAATGGCGCGAGGTCGTCATCGGCAACATCGCACTTCACTCCAAGGGCAATCCTCTTGCTTTCGACAAGGGCGGTGAAGTGCCGGAGGGATGGACCGTTGTGGATGGCGACCGCAAGGCAAACCCCGGGTCGGCCCGGACCCCAGCA
>OATU01001630.1_pt1 | contig 12799 bp, 6 predicted proteins | sample 1516711 | NCBI WGS metagenome assembly OATU01 (sample SAMEA2579971, study PRJEB22360) | human gut metagenome | biome: human gut; feature: human-associated habitat; material: faeces | place: Denmark | collected 2008/2010 | reverse complement strand
CAGAAAGCTTCATGATGGCGGCAACATTTACACGTACGAAAATTAAAAGAGAAGATTTACCAGAAGGAGATGAAATCAACATGTGTGAAGCAATGGACAAATTATTTCAAAGATTTGAAGATCAAGGAATGGAAAAAGGAGAAACAATTGGATTTGAAAAAGGAAAACGAGAAGAAAAACAAAATACTTTAAAAGAACAACTTAAAGTAAAACTAGGAACCTTATCAAGACCTTTAGAAAAACAACTTACAAATACATCGCTAGAAAAACTAAATGAACTTACATTAAATATATTTAATGTAACAAGTGAAGAAGATGTTTTTAGAATTATTAATTAGGTTATACGTATATTCGTATAGCCTTTTTTTATTTACAAAATATAATAATTATTTCTTATTATTTGCATTTCACACCCTAAAAACGACATTTCACGACAAATGAAAAAGTAAAGTATCATAAATAGTAAAATATGAATCGACAAGGGAGGTTTTTTTATTAACAAATAAATAAGTAGTTTTAAACATAATAATTTTAAATAAGGGGAGGAAAAGAAAGTTATGAAGATAAAAATAAAGAAAATAATAGCAAGCGTACTTATATTCATGATGATTTTTACACAAATGCCTTTAGCATCAACAAATGTGTATGCAGCTGACGACAATGGAATAACAATTTCTGGAAATGTAATGAATGTTACGCCAAATACAACATTTCCAATAGTGATTGGGGATGAAGAGGCAAAATATGGCGTAGTTGATACTATTAATATAGAAGGAGGTCAATATTCTCTAAAAAAAGACAATCGATTTTTTACCATTGTTACAAAAAGAGCTATAACTGTTAATATTAATGGTAATATAGATGTTGCAGACAAATGGAGAGGATATGGTTGGTTCATTATCGGCGGTAGTAAAAATAATTTTACTATTAATGGTAAGTATCATACTGTAAATGCCAACTTTTTAACATTCTTCGATAGCAGTGTTGGTACAGCGTCTATTAATGATTTAACAATAACAACAAATGCTCAAAAAGCAATAATAAATAGAACTACCAATTCGACAATTAGTATCAATAATTGTACAATAAAAAAGTTGCAAAATATTCAAAATAGCTGTGCATTAAGTAACAATGGTTATGCAGAAATAACAAACACTACTATAGAAAATGGAATGATTGCAAATGGTACAATGATTGATTTCGTTAATGAAACACCAAGATATAATGGGTTAGTCTTAAATAATAGTAACGTAACTAATAATTATGGTGATGCAATTCAATTTGGAAAATATTGGAAAAATAATTGGAAGAAGATAGAGATTACAAGTTGCACAATAAAGGGTCAAAACTATGGTATATCTTCAAGTTTGAATTACTACTATAATGGAGGATATAAATATTTAAATATAAATGGAAATACAACAATATCAGGTGGTAATGCTGGAATTTATCTAGAAAATTCATCTAGATTAGATATTTCTAATTATACAAATACATCGCCACTTTCAATAAGAGTTAATGAAGATGATTTATCAAAAGAGTATTATTTAACAAATACAAATTTAACACAAGATTTCATTGATAAGGTTTCTATACTTAATGATGATTGTAATGTGCTTTTTAAATATAAAGCTTTGACAGTAATTAAACATACTCATAATTGGGTATATGAAGTAAATGATAATAGTACAATTTCTGCTCGATGCACTACTAGTGAAAATTCATGTAGTTACAATACAAATGCGGTAGAATTAAAAATTAGTGCAGATGATATGGATTATACAGGAAAAGCTTATAGTGGTTTATCGTTAAAAGATAGTGACAATAATGTGGTTACTGATAATAAATTTCCTGTCACTAAAAATGATATAATAATTGAATATGAAGGAAAGGATTATACAAAAAGTGAAATTGCACCTACTGCAGTAGGTGATTACGAAGTATCTGTTAGTGTTGGTAAACAAACGGTAACAAAGAAGTTTAAAATAAATAAAGCAAATTCTTGTTTATCATCTCCTCCTAAAGCGAATGAGTTAACTTATAATGGTAAAGAACAAGAACTTGTAACAGCGGGAATAGCTGATGGAGGAACAGTTTATTATAGTTTAAGTGAAAATGATGGTTGGTCAACAACAATTCCAAAAGGAAAAGAAGCAGGAAAATATCGTATTTATTATTATGTAAAAGGTGATGAAAATCATAATGATTATAAAACTGATCATGGCTTTGTTGATGTAGAAATCAAAAAAGGCACACCAAGTATAAATGTAGAATTTGCAAAAAATCTTACATATAACAGTGAAAAACAAAACTTTATTATTAATGCTGAAATTCCAAAAGGAACAATTTTAAAATATAGATTAAATGCTAAAGATAAATGGACAACAGAAATTCCATCTGCTGAAAATGCAGGGGAATATACTATATATTACAAAGTAGAAGGTGGAAGTAATTATAATGATAGTGAAGAAAAGTCTTCAAAAGTAAAAATCAATCAAAAAGAAGTAACAGTTTCAAATATCAAAGCAAATGATAAAGAATATGATGGTAATAATTCAGTAAAATTAGACTTTAATGATGCTCATTTTGATGGTAAATGTGGAAATGATCAATTATCAGTTACAGCAGATGGAAACTTTACAGACGTAAATGCTGGAGAAAATAAAAAAGTTTCATTGTCTAATTTAGTTTTAAATGGTACAGATAAAAATAACTATGTATTATCGCAAACAGGAAATCAAACTGAAACAACTGCTACAATTACGCCAAAATCTTTAACATCTAATATGGTAACGCTAGATGGAGAAGATAATACCTATATGTTTAATAACAGAAATATGATTAAACCAGTTGTTACAGTAAAAGATGGGGAAACTGCTTTAACAAATAATGATTTTGAAGTTAGTGGTGAAATAGAAAAAACAGACTATGGAACATACACATTAAATGTTGTTGGAAAGGGAAACTATCAAGGAACAGTTCCTGTTCAATGGTCTATTAATGAAAATAAAGCTCCTACAGGAACAATTAAAATAGGTAATAACACTATAAATAAAGTATTAAACAGTTTAACATTTGGCTATTTCTTTAAAGAAACAAAAGCTGTCACTATTACAGGTAGTGATGGTGAAGGAGAAAGTGGAGTTAAAGAAGTATCTTACTATTTAGCTAATGATATTTTAAGTATAGAACAATTAGAAAATGTTACATGGATTAAGATAGATAATGGCAAAACATTTAATATTAATCCAAATAATAAATATGTTATTTATGCTAAGATTGTAGATAATGCAGGAAATAGTAGCATTATTAATTCTGATGGTGTTGTTCTTTACAGTGATTCAACATCGGCCGCAGAAAAGCTAGAATATACAAAAACAACTGAAAGTAATTTAACAGCATCGGTTAATTTAAATGGGAATGAAATTAAAGATGTTGCCATTGGAAATGATTCATTAGAAAAAGATGATTATTATACTGTTAATGGTTCAACAATTACGTTTAACGGTAGATGTTTAGATAAATTAGAAGCAAAAGATTATACATTAACAGTATCTTATAATCCTTTAGGTGTTGAGTATATAAATAATCAAGGTAATCAAGCACCAAGAACTACAACTATTACTTTAAAAGTGAAAAAGGCAAATGGTTCTATCACAAATATTCAAGATATATCTAAAGAATACGACGGACAAGTAGTTAAACAACCAACGTTCAATAAATTAGGAACAGGTAATGATACTATTGAATATAAAGTAAAAGATGCAGATGACACAACATATACAACAATAAAACCAAAAGATGCAGGAACATATAAAGTAAGAGTGACTGTAGGTGAAGATGGTACTTATGAAGCTACAAGTGGTGAAAAAGAATTTACAATTACTCCTAAAGAATTAAATGTTACTGTAGATTCTGTAACTAAAGAATATGATGGTAATAAAAACGCATCAGTAACTGGAAGTGTGGCTACAGGAATTGATGGTGAAACACTTACAATAAGTGGTTTAACTGGAATATTTAATAGTAAAAATGTAAAAGATGCAAATAAAGTTACAGTAGATCCTAGTAAAGTGAATGTTACAGGAAATGATTCTACAAATGTGAATAACTACACATTAGTTTATCCTGAATTAGTTGCAGGAAGTATTACACCAAAAATAATTGATTTAAAATGGAATAAAGAATTAACTTATAATGGAAAAGAACAATTACCAACAGCTACAGTTAATAACTTAGTAGATAGTGATAAATGTGAAGTTACTGTTGATGGAGCTCAACACAAAAATGTAGGTACTTATAAAGATGCTGCTAAAGCTACAAAAGTAAGTAATCAAAATTATAAGTTACCTGAAAATGTAACAACAAGTTATACAATTGGTAAAAAACAATTATCTATTGAAGGTTTAAAAGCTGTAAATAGAAAATACAATGGTACTAGTGAAGTTGCATTACAAGGCGGAAAACTTACAGGTGTTGTTGGAAATGATGAAGTATCTATTGATATGCCAAAAATGGGTACAGTAGAAAGCTCAAATGCAGGAGAAAATAAAGCAGTAAGTTATACTAAATCTGCTTTAAGTGGTGAAGATAAAGATAACTATGAATTATTAGAAACTGTATGGCCAGCATTAACAGTGACAATTAGTAAAACAGATGAATCAAATACAGTAATTACAACTACTCAAAATGAATTAGATAAAACGTATGATGGATATGAAGTTGTAGATGTAAAATCAACATCTAACAATAAAACTACTCCAGTTGTTGAATATTCATTAAAAGGAAAGAATGAATATTCAACAACAAAACCAAAGAATGCAGGAGAATATACAGTAAGAGTGACATATCCAGCTGATGACAATTATGAAAAATCATCAGTGACAAAAGATTTTACAATAAAAAAAATGAAAACAAGAGTTTCAGCAATTGATTTATCAAAAACATACGGAGAAAAAGGTTATGAATTGATGTATAGTTTTGATAGACTTGCAAGAGAAGATCGATTAACTGGAATCATTCTTACAAGACAAGAAGGAGAAGATGTAGGAACATATAAGATAAAAGTAAGTCAAAAAGAAGGATCAAATCCAAATTATGATATTACTTTTAAAGATGGAACATATACAATTAATCCATTATCGATTGATAAAGGAACAGTTGTATTAGGAAATGTTTTAAAATATACAGGAGAAAAACAAACACAAGAAGTAGAACAAGTTTTAGTCAATGGAAAAGCATTAAATAAAGAAGATTATGAAGTATTAGATAATCAAGCAACGAAAGAAGGAAAACATGTTCTAACAATCAAAGCTAAAGGAAATAACCATACAGGATCCTTTGAATATAGCTATGCAATCTTACCAAAAGAAAATGATAAGATAGGAACAGGATCATTTACTGTTAAAACAACAGGAGATGTAGAAATAAGTAGAGAAGAAGTTATAGATCTCCTTATTGAAAACAAAGAAATAACAGCAAATGAATTAAGTGAAATAGCAGAAGGTAAGAAAGTAGAAATCGTATTAGAAGTAAAAGAAGCGCAAGCAAATGAACTTATTGAAACAAATACAAAAGGATATAAAGTAGGAAAATACTTAGATATTACACTTTATAAGAGTATTAATGGAACAAATGAAAGTATACATGAACTTACAAAAGTCATGAAAGTAACAATCAAAGTTCCAGAAGAACTAATCAATAAAGATAGTAAAACTAAGAGAGAATACTTTATCGCAAGAAGTCATAATGGAAAAGTAGATATCTTAGAAACAAAATATGATGAAAAGACAAACAGTTTAACATTTGAAACAGATAAGTTCAGTGACTATGCAATTCTTTATAAAGATATGAAAGAAAAAGAAACAGTAAAACCAACAGTAAAAGTTGAAACAACAAATAAAGAAACTGTAAAAGCTGAAAACAAGAAAGAAGTGAAGAAGGTTAAAACAGGGGATAGTACAAATAGCGTGCTTTATTTGGGGTTATTTGGTTTTAGTTTATTGATTATTTATTGTATTGTGATGAAAAGGTTTATTAGATAGTAAAATTATAAAGAAGTCTCTTTGAATAGGAGACTTCTTTTTGCATTTCACACCCTAAAAACGACATTTCGCGACAAATGAAAAAGTAAAGTATCATAAATAGTAAAATATGAATAGACAAGGGAGGTTTTTTTATTAACAAATAAATAAGTAGTTTTAAACATAATAGATCTAAATAAGGGGAGGAAAAATAAGTTATGAAGATAAAAATAAAGAAAATAATAGCAAGCGTACTTACATTTATGATGGTCTTTACACAAGTGCCTGTAAATGTATTTGCGGAAACTAAAGGAGAATCAATACCTCTTGATATAACGCTTGTGCTAGATGTGTCTGGAAGTATGGATGATCCATTAAGTGGTGGAACAAAAAGAATGAGTGTTTTAAAGGATTCTGTTTATCAGTTGATTGATGAATTCTCAACTAAAAATACAAACATTGAAGATGTTAGTAAACAAAATAGAATTGCAATTGTTAAATTTGCAGGGGATAAAAATAATAAAGTAGGAAATGATACATACACTAGTGGAGGATATAGATATAACTATACTCAAGTTGTAAGTGACTACGTTGCTGTACAAGATACGAATAAAGGTGATTTAAAAGAAAAAGTAAAAACAATTAATGCGTCAGGTGCAACAAATTCACAAGCAGCTATGGAGTTGACAAAAAATTTGGTAAATAGTAGTGTGAATGACACAAATAGAAGATATGCCAAAAGAGTAGTAATTTTTGTTACGGATGGTGTGCCAACAACTCAAAGTTCGTTTGATGATGATGTAGCAAACAATGCTATATCTACTGCAAAATCTATAAAGAAAAATGCATTTATTTATTCTATCGGATTATCTGCAAAGACAAATAAAACTATTGTAGGTGATGATGGGGATGGTAATTGGACAGAAACAGAAAAGTTTAATGCCTATTTACATGGTATATCTAGTAATTATCCAAATGCGACAGATTATAAGAATTTGGGTAATAAATTAAACGGAGCAAATTATTACAGAGGGGTTAAATCTTCTACTGAAGCGCATGATACATTTGCTGAGATTATTAGATTACTTTCTAATATGTTGTTTGATCTTGCGGACTATACAAAAGTCAATGAAGCAAAAGCTAAAGTGCCAAGTAACTTAAATATTTACACAGAAGAAACAGTTAATGCATTGCAAGAAGCACTTGATGCAGTAGAAGAAGGAAAAAATATAACAGAACAAGAAACCGTAGATGGATATGCTAAAGCTATTAATGAAGCAATCAATAGTTTAGTAATAAAAGATGCTAATTATAAAAAAGTCAATGAAGCAAAAGCCAAAGTGCCAAATGACTTAAATATTTATACAGAAGAAACAGTTAATTCATTGCAAGAAGCGCTTGATGCAGTAGAAGAAGGAAAAAATATAACAGAACAAGAAACAGTAGATGGATATGCTAATGCAATCAATGAAGCAATCAGTAAATTAGTATTAAAAGATGCTAATTATAAAAAAGTCAATGAAGCAAAAGCCAAAGTGCCAAGTAACTTAACAATTTACACAAAAGAAACAGTTAATTCATTGCAAGAAGCACTTGATGCAGTAAAAGAAGGAAAGAAAATAACAGAACAAGAAACAGTAGATGGATATGCTAAAGCTATTTACGAAGCAATCAGTAAATTAGTATTAAAAGATGCTACATCAACAAAACAAGAAGCAGTAACACCAACAGTAAAAGTTGAAACAACAAATAAAGAAACTGTTAAAGCTGAAAACAAGAAAGAAGTGAAGAAGGTTAAAACAGGGGATAGTACAAATAGCGTGCTTTATTTGGGGTTATTTGGTTTTAGTTTATTGATTATTTATTGTATTGTGATGAAAAAGTTTATTAGATAGTAAAATTATAAAGAAGTCTCTTTGAATAGAAGACTTCTTTTTTCTTTGGACTAAACGTCCATTGAAGAAAGAAAAGAAGAAAGATAATATAATGGTAGAAAAAGAACAAATATTTTATAAAAGTCAAGTCGTTTTGGTTAGGAAACTCGCAAATTTGACACAAACTTGAGACAAAATGAAAGAAGAACCATGATACAATTTACTTGTAACAGATCTAGATAAGTTACCTCAAATAAAAAGAAAGTAGGTAATAATAAATTGATAGTGACAAATAACTTAACACCTGATAGTGCCTGTCGTACCTTCTTCAGTAATGATGTTCATTTTGCATCTTTTTCTAATGCCATCTTATTTGATGGAAAACAGGTCATTCATCCTGAAAGACTTGTTCGCTACGAAAACGATACTTCATTTATTATCAATGATACAAAAAGCGTAGAGGATGAAAAAAGAAGAAGGAATATTGTCGTCAAAACCGATATCAATGGGATCTATTGTCTTTTTGGTATCGAACATCAAAGCAGTATTGATCAAGAAATGGTGATTCGCTGTGGTAATTATGAAATGGTGGAGTATCTAAAACAGTTAAAAAACAAAAAACTCAAAAGACTCGTTCCTCAAGTTATGATTGTTTTTTATACGGGAGATAAAAAATGGAATGCACCGGTAAAATTAAGTGATTATTTAGATGTTCCAAAAGAATTAAAAGCATATGTAAATGAATGGATATTTATCTTTATTGATGTTAAAGGGATCGATACTAGCAAGATCAAAGATGCTCAAACCCGTTATTTTATCGAAGCGATACAGAACATGTATAAGGGGAACTATGATAAGTTGCATCGAAGAGTAAAGATGAATAGAAATAACTTTATTTATGCAGCAATTATTACAGGAAGTTTAGATTTAATCAAAGACTTACCAGAAGGAGATGAAATCGATATGTGTGAAGGAATGGAAAGAATGGCAGAAGGATTTAGAAGTGAAGGACGTAAACAAGGTATTCTTGTGGGAAGAAATGAAGGTAGAAAAGAAGGAAAACTAGAAGAAAAGAGAAGTACATTAAAAGAACAATTAATCATTAAATTAGGAGCTGTTTCAAGTCGTTTAGAAGAACAACTTACAAATGCATCACTTGAAAAATTAAATGTATTAACGCGAAATATATTTGATATTACAAGTGAAGAAGATATTTTAAGAATTATTCATTAAAATTTTTTGAACAAAGCTGTAAGAAAATGAAATCGTTTCTTAACAGCTTTTATTTTTTGTTTAGAGTGCTATAATTATGTAGGTAGTAAGAAAGGATGAAATTATGTACGCAAAAAATACATGGGAAAAATATGCAAATTGTGTAAATGATGTTATGGAATATAATGAAGGTTATAAAGATTATATTTCAAAAAATAAAACAGAACGTGCTTGTGTTAAGGATTCTATTCGTTTAGCAGAAGCTAAAGGTTTTAAACCTTTATCATCTTTTGATCATTTAAAGACAGGTGATAAGGTTTATGTTATTAATAGAGATAAGAATATTGCTCTATTTATTATTGGTGAAAAACCTTTAACTGAAGGTATGAGGATTTTAGGGGCTCATATTGATTCGCCTCGTATGGATTTAAAACAAAATCCTCTTTATGAATCAGAAGGATTTGTTTTAGCGGATACGCATTATTATGGTGGTATAAAGAAATATCAATGGGTTACAATTCCTTTATCTTTATATGGTGTGGTTTGTAAAAAAGATGGTAGTGTTGTTGATGTTGTCATTGGTGAAGATGAAAATGATCCTGTAGTTGGTATTAGTGATTTATTGATTCATTTATCAGCTGATCAATTAGATAAAAAAGCAGCTAAAGTTATTGAAGGAGAAAACTTAGATGTGACTTTAGGAAATATGCCACTTGTTGGAGAAGAAAAAGATGCTGTTAAAGCGAATATCTTAAAATTATTAAAAGAAAAATATGATATTGAAGAAGAAGATTTCATTTCTGCTGAAATTGAAGTTGTACCTAGTGGAAAAGCAAGAGATTATGGTTTAGATCGCTCAATGGTAGCAGGATATGGTCATGATGACCGTGTGTGTGCTTATACTTCTTTAACAGCTCTTTTAGATAGTGAAGTATATGAATATACAAGTTGTGCTATTTTAGTGGATAAAGAAGAAATTGGTTCAGTAGGGGCCACAGGAGCACATTCTTTATTCTTTGAAAATACTGTTGCGGAATTATTATTAAAGATGGGAATTGATAGTTTTATTCAAACAAGACTTACAATGGCTCGTTCTAAAATGTTATCAAGTGATGTTTCTGCTGGTGTTGATCCATTATTTGTAAGTGTGAATGATAAGAAAAATGCTGCTTATTTAGGTAATGGTATTGTCTTCAACAAATATACTGGATCAAGAGGTAAAAGTGGAAGTAATGATGCTTCAGCAGAATATGTTGCACAAGTTCGTGCAGTCATGGATAATGCAAATATCCATTATCAAACAGCTGAATTAGGACGTGTTGACCAAGGTGGAGGCGGAACAATCGCTTATATCTTAGGTAATTATAATATGGATGTTATTGATGCTGGTATTGCGGTTTTAAATATGCATGCACCAATGGAAGTTGTAAGTAAAGTAGATGTTTATGAAACTTATCAAGCTTACAAAGCTTTTTTGAAAAATGCTTAGAAATACTCCTTTTGGAGTATTTTTTATTATCTATTTTTTAAACAATATGTTATGATAAATGTATTGTTAGAAAAGGTAGGTTTTTATGAAAGAAAGAGAACAATTTAAATCAAGAATTGGTTTTATTTTATTGTCCGCTGGATGTGCTATAGGAATAGGAAACGTATGGCGTTTTCCTTATGTTGTTGGAGAAAATGGAGGAGGAATTTTTGTATTGTTTTATCTTTTCTTCCTTCTTTTAATAGGTGTCCCTATTTTAAGTATGGAATTTTCCGTAGGGAGAGCGAGTAAAAAAAGTGCTATAAAATCCTTTGAAACATTAGAAAAGCCAAAACAAAAATGGCATTTACACGGTTATATGGCTTTAGTAGGAAATATCTGCTTAATGATTTTTTATACAACTGTTTCAGGTTGGATGTTGAAATATTTTTATAATTTTTTAACAGGACAATTTGCAGGTTTATCTACAAAAGGTGTTCAACAAATATTTTCAAATGTTCTAGCAAGTACTTCTACAAATGTTTTTTGGATGATTGTTGTAGTAGCTTTAGGAATGCTTGTATGTTCGATGGGACTACAAAATGGGGTAGAACGTATTACTAAAGTAATGATGTCAGGACTCTTAGGGCTTATTATGATTCTTGCTATTCATGGTTTGTTATTGGATGGTGGCATGGCAGGTGTGAAGTTTTATTTATATCCTGATTTTCATAAGATTTCTGAAATAGGACTTGTTAAGGTAATTGTTTCTGCCATGAATCAAGCTTTCTTTACTTTGAGTATTGGTATCGGTTCAATGGCAATCTTTGGAAGTTATTTAAATAAGGAACAAACTTTATTAAAAGAATCGTTGAATGTGGCGCTGTTAGATACTTTTGTCGCTATTATGGCAGGATTGATTATTTTTCCAGCATGTTTTTCTTTTGGAATTAGTCCTGATAGCGGTCCTAGTTTGATTTTTATTACGTTACCCAATGTTTTTGTTTCAATGACAGGTGGAAGGATTTGGGGTTCACTTTTCTTCTTATTTATGTCATTTGCTTCTTTATCAACGGTTATTGCTGTTTTTGAAAACATCATTGCTTGTACAATGGAATTACTAAATATTGACCGTAAAAAAGCAGTGATGATCAATTTTGTAGTCATTACAGTTTTATCATTACCATGTGCTTTAGGTTTTAATGTTTTAAGTAATATTCAACCATTAGGTGCAGGTTCTACAATTCTAGATTTAGAAGATTTTATTGTAAGTAATTTATTACTTCCATTAGGATCACTTGTTTATTTATTATTCTGTACTTCTAAATATGGTTGGGGATTTAAAAACTATCAAAAAGAAGCAAATATTGGAAAAGGTTTAAAAGTACCTGACAAAATGCAATTTTATGTAACAGTTATTTTACCGATTGTAGTTATTTTTGTTTTTATTAGTGGAATTATCTAGGAGAAAACATATATGAATGTAAGATGTGCTCTTATGGATGATTTAGAGGAAATTATAGAACTTTATGATGCTGTTAGTGATGCTATGAAAGAGAGTGCTTTTGATATTGGCTGGCGAAAAAATCTCTACCCATCAAAAGAAATGATTCAATCAGATATCAAACAAAAAACTTTATATATCTTACAAAAAGAAGAAAAGATCATAGGGGCAATGGTATTAAATCATGAAAGTGACCCTTGTTATCAAAATGTTTATTGGCAAATAAATGTTGATGATACAGAAGCAATCATTTTGCATCGTTTTTGTATTCATCCAAATTATCATGGATGTGGTAAGTATTTTCTAAAACAAGCTTTGAAAATTGCCCAAAAACAAAACCAAAGGGTCATGCGTTTGGATGTTTTATCTTCTAATTTACCAGCTATTCGCCTTTATGAAAAATGTGGTTTCTTATTGCAGGGAAAACAAATGATGGATTATGGTAAAACTGTTATAGCATATTTATATGAAAAACTAATTTAAAGTGTTGTGAAATAATTTCATAGCACTTTTTTTTGGACTAAACGTCCATTGAAGAAGAAAAAGAGGAAAGCTAAAATAATGATAGATAAAAATTAAATCGCCATGGTTAGAAAACGAACAAATTGACTTTGATAACATGGTACAATAACATCAAAAAAACTCCTTATAAATATGATAAATAATACAAACAAAAAGCGATGTATGAAACCTTAATATAAAAAAATTATATAAGGAG
>OATU01001624.1_pt1 | contig 12827 bp, 9 predicted proteins | sample 1516711 | NCBI WGS metagenome assembly OATU01 (sample SAMEA2579971, study PRJEB22360) | human gut metagenome | biome: human gut; feature: human-associated habitat; material: faeces | place: Denmark | collected 2008/2010 | reverse complement strand
TGTTTCTGCACTGGATCGTGACTGCGCCGATATTGTAAGCTGCCATAGGCATTCCGTACACAACACACGATTCTTTATCCTGACCGATTGTAAATGCACCTTTCTGGCGCATTTTCAGAAGTCCGTCAGCACCGTCCCGTCCCATTCCGGTCATGATGATCCCGATTTTTGAGCAGGCAACATTTTTGGCGATAGATGAGAACAAAACATCTACAGAGGGACAGTGACCGCTGACTTTTGCGCCTGGGTGGCATTGTACCGCATAGCCGCGTACTGTGTGGATGACCTCCATCTGCATGGCTCCCGGGGCGATCAGGGCAAGACCTGGGCGGATCAGATCACCATTTTTGGCTTCACGTACTTCGATTTTACAGATCCGGTTCAGACGTTCCGCGTACATTGCTGTAAATCCTTCCGGCATATGCTGGGTGATTACGATTCCGGGAACCTGGGCAGGAAGCTTCTGAAGAACAGCAAGTGTTGCTTCCGTACCTCCTGTGGATGCTCCGATTCCGATGATTGTGGAATTCAGAGATGCCGGAGATGCTTTTGACACAGATGGCAGAGGCGCGGAAACGACCGGTTTTTTGATGCGTACTTTTGAAATGGAAGCAATGCGGAGTTTCGAAAGCAGTGTGGAAAAGAACAGATTTTTAGAGTTTGCCATACTCATATCCGGCTTTCTGACAAAATCTACTGCTCCGGCAGAGAGTGCGTCAAATACACTTAGATTGAGGGAGGAAACGAGAATGACTGGCAGTGGATTCGATGGAAGAAGCTGCTTTAAAAATTCAATTCCGTTCATTCCCGGCATTTCGACATCCAAAGTTACAACATCAGGATGCAGTTTTGGGATTTTCTGCCTGGCATCGTACGCATTGATCGCATAGCCTACGACTTCAATGTCAGACTGCGAAGAGAGAAACTGTATCATCATCTGTCGGAAAAGAGAAGAATCATCTACGATTAATACTTTTATTTTTTTTGTTAACATGATAAGTACACTGTCCTTTCATAAAAATATAGATTTATAAGTAAAAGGCTGCTCCCGGAAAGAAGGAGCAGCCAGAAAAGTTAAAGCTTACGGTAAGTTGCAGGCTTTAAGTAAGTGTAAGGAGTTGTCTCTTTGTTAAGACATTCAGAATGTCCTATAAGAAGGTAGCCTCCGGGGTTTGTCGCATGATAGAAGCGGTTCACAAGCGCATCTTTTGTAGGCTGGTCAAAGTAAATCATGACATTACGGCAAAAGATAATATCAAATTTCAGACGAAACCGGATTGGATCCATCAGGTTAAATGTTCTGAAAATGACATTGGAACGGATCTCAGGAGCGACGGTGTAGACACCATGCTGCCCGGTGGAACGGAAATATTTCTGCTTCCAGCCGGAAGGAAGATCCTTTAAAGATGCTTCGTCATATACAGCCTGCGAAGCGGCAGACAGAACATTCGGAGAGATATCTGTTGCAAGAACACGGGTATCCCACATAGCTGCCTTTGAGCCAAAAAACTCTTTAAGAACCATTGAGATAGTATATGGCTCTTCTCCGGAAGAACAGCCTGCACTCCAGATGCTTAAGACACGGTCTTTCTTATGGGATACCAGATAAGGAAGGATTACTTCTGACAGATAGTCAAAATGTGCCTTCTCGCGCATAAAAAAAGTATAATTTGTTGTAAGTTTGTTCAGCATAAGCTCAATATCTTCCGGTTTTTTATTTCTGACCAGATGATTCACATAATCGTGAAAACTGGAAAAACCCATGGAAAGAATTGTATTAGAAAGCCGTCCGGTAATCAGCTGTTTCTTTTTAGATAAGTCGATTCCATAGTTTTTCTTTACAAATGAGACAAGTAACTGAAAGTCGTTTTCATTAATAATCAACATAGTGGCGGTTCCTTTTAGTATGTCTGGGTTAATTGCTGGCAGTCAAGGAACAAAATAACAGAACGGTCCTCCATGGACAGCATTCCGTTAATCAGCTCCTGCTGGTTTTCTACCGGTACAGAGGCAATCTTACTGCGGTCAATATCTACAACCTGCTGGACAGCGTCTACAATGATACCGATATAGGCAGAATCGATGTTCAGCACAATAATGCAGGTTGTGTTTGTATAGTCGATGGCGGGTTTGCCCATGCGAAGACGGATATCAATAATAGGAATGATCTGTCCTCTTAAATTAATGATTCCTTTTACATAGTCCGGAACGAGAGGAAGCATTGTGATAGTATGGTTCGTTATAATTTCAATTACATAATTGGTACTGACACCGACGGTAAGTCCGTCTGTATTGAAAGTGAGAAAACGTTCTGTACAAAGAGAACTCTCCTCTTCAGCAGATAACTCTGCTGATGTATTTTCGTTTATATCTACTGACATGATTTATTCCTCCAAGTCTAAAATTAATATTGGTGATGGGAAACACCGTAAAGATTCAGGATGTCAAGGATAATACTGATATTTCCATCCCCGAGTATCGTACAACCGCTGATACCGGAATCCTTGATATTAAAACTGCTTAAAAATGCAGGAAGAGGTTTTACGACAACCTGCTGCTCACCAAGAAGTTCATCAACAAACAGACAGTAGGATTTATCACTTGCCTCTACCCAGATTAAAATACCATCTTCAATATTTGTCACTTCTGTTTCAATATTGTAAAGTTCGTGAATCCGGACGATCGGATAGAAGGAATCCATGCATTTGATGATCTCATTGCCGCTTGCATCCAGAATGATATCTTCTTTCTGTGCTTTAAAGGACTGGCGGATATTGGCGATCGGGATTGTAAACATGGATTTTCCGACAGAAATTTCCATACCGTCAACGATTGCCATTGTCAAAGGAATCTTCAGAGTTATACAGCTTCCTTTTCCAAATTCACTTGTGATCGTAATAGTACCTCCGACAGCTTCCACATTCTTCTTGACTACATCCATTCCGACGCCTCTGCCGGAAAATTCAGTTACAGATTCATTCGTGGAGAAGCCAGGGAGCATGAGAAGAGAAAGAATTTCTTTTTTTGTATATTCCCCGGCAGGCTTTGTCAGAAGCCCGTTGCGTTCTGCTTTTGCAAGAATTGCATCCGTATCCATTCCGCGGCCGTCATCGCTGACCGAGATGATAACCTCACTTCCGGTGTGGACAGCAGAAAGGACGATTTCAGCCTGCGGATCTTTGCCGGCAGCGATACGCTCTTCCACAGTTGGTTCAATTCCATGATCCATAGAGTTCCGCACGATATGCATGATCGGATCTCCGATGCTGTCCACAATAGTCTTGTCCACCTCAGTATTTTCCCCAATGATTGTAAGACGGACATCTTTGTTCAGTTTTTTCTTCATGTCACGGACAATCCGGTTCATTTTCTGGAAAGTACCGGACACCGGAACCATCCGGAGGGACATGGCGATATCCTGGAGATCATCGGTAAGTTTTCTTAACTGGCGGGCAGATTTTAAAAAGTTGTCAAGCTTTAGATTCTGCAGGTCAGGGGAGGAAGTAACCATTGACTCTGTGATTACAATCTCTCCAACTAAGGCAACAAGACTGTCCAGTTTTGAAAGATTTACACTGATCAGACTCTGTTTTACCGGAGCTGTGTGCGCAGAAGCAGCAGTGGTGGAAGCAGATTTCTGGGAAATTGTCTCACCCTCCGTTTTTCCGTGCTGCTGTTCCGGAAGTTTTGGAAGTTCTTCTTTCTGAGTGTCAGAAGAACTGCTGTTTTCAATTACCTCATATGTTTCAATGCTATTCTGATCTTTGATGACTGAAAGCGCCCGTTCCAGATCATCGTGGCTGAAGAAACCGGTATAAAATCCATTTTCCACAATAAATTCACCGGAACTGCTGTTTGTCTCCACATCATCCGGATAAAATTCAAATGAAAGGTCAGTATCTCTCAGGGAATTGACAACCATAAAAGCACGGAGATGTTCCATTCCGCAGCCCTGTTCAAATGTGATTTTTACAAGAAAAGGAGCTTTGACAGCGGAAGCATCCGAAGGGATATGTGCATGCAGACCAGAAACAGAAGATGCTGAAGAAGGTTCTTCTGCCTGATCAGACTTCACAGTGTCTCCATTGGAAGAACTGATTTTTTCTAAAAAACTATTAATATCTGTTATGACATTGTCGATATTACTACTAAGGGGTTCGTCGTTCTCGATTTTTTCGACTTCGGTACGAAGAGCATCCGTGGACTGAAACATCAGATTAAATAAATCATTTTTATGTGATGGAGTCATAGAGTCTAAACCATTTTCCCTGATATAAAAGAACAAATCCTCTATGTGATGGGCAATTTCCATGAGTGTGGAAAATTCCATCATGGCGGAAGAACCTTTGATCGTATGCATGATACGGAAGATTTCATTCACATCATTTGTTGTAAAATCCTGAAGTTTTTCTGCATTTATTAAAAGTTCATCTAACTGTTCCAAAAGAGTATTTGTTTCGTAAAGATATACTTCAAGCATATTATCCATAATTATTAGCACCGCCTTGTCTAAATGTTTGATATAACTTTAATATCGTCTGGATTTGGGAAAAGGTTAAGAAGAAAATACAGAGTAGGTGAAAAAATGTCAAATATTTTAAAAGTTACTACTCCGGTTTCGGGTTATGACAATATTGCCGGGAAGCAGAATTTGTCGCCTTCGGAGAACATGAATATAAAAAATCCGGTAGACCCGGGAAAAATTGTAAGGGCAGACCAGAAGCCGCAGACCGGGCAGGAGCAGGGGGTACGGCAGGGGCTTGCATATGAGTCAAATTTTGGGAATTTTGTCCAGACTTTAAGAAATGTGCCTAAGCTGAGAGAAGTGATGAGCAGACTTCTGTTTAACGGGATGGCAAATTTGATTGAATCCGGAATCAGCAAAGGGACAGCAGAAGAGATTCACGCACTGTTTCAGGCACTTGAGATGTCGCCTGACAAGCTTCAGGAATTCTTAAAAAGCCAGTCAGAAGGTGCGAACCGCCTTCAGGGACCTTTGTTTACCGTGCTGAGGGGGATTATGGATGAAGCGCCTACGGTAGAACTGAAAACCGGGATTTTAGATTTCCTGAAAAAATATAATGATCTGTCATCGGGAAAGCATATTTTTAATACGATCAAAGGGTATTTAAAAGAGATGGAAGGATATATGTTCCGGAAGGACAGAGAAGTGCTGCATCAGCTTTCCGGCAAACTTCTGGAACACAGCATAGAAAATAACGGACGGAATACACAGATCCTGAAGCAGGAGATCATTCCATTTCTCGGCACATATATTTCAGAAACAAAAAATATGGGAAAAATCAGAGATCTTATCAATCTGCTGACATTTAACACGGCGAGATATGAAAACGGCAATCTGGAAAATATCACACAGTCTTTCCGGAAATTACTGAATTATCCGTCCTTTCAGAGACAGTTTGGGAGCATGAAACCGGAAGAGTTTGCTGATATGCTGAGGACGGTAGATTTTGATAAAGCGGCAGGAAAGGCAGAGTGGTCGGAGCATTTATTAAATATTCTCGAATCTGGTGTGAAAGGAGAAGCAGGACTTGAGAACAAAGATGCATTCTTAAATATTGTCAACAGCATCCTGATCAATGAGAGCGTCTATATGCCGGTACTGCATCTGATGCTTCCGGTGATTCTTGACGGAGTTCCGATGTTCTCCGAACTGTGGATCGATCCGAATGAAAAGTCGGGAAATGAGAATTCGGAAGAGAAGGGAATTAAGCTGCTGATAAAATTCGACATGAAAGATGTTGGATTTTTTGATATTATGATGTATTATGAGAAAGGGAAAATGGATATGCTGATTCATTATCCTGATACACTGGCAGAAAACGAAACAGAAATCAGAAACGGGCTCAGAGAGATCATGAAGAAGAATCATCTGGAAGTAGAGTACCTGGCGGTAGAGCAGGGGAAAGAGCCTATCTCAGTTTCGGCAGCTTTTCCTAAGATATTTGAAAGGAGAAATTCTCTTAATGTCACAATATGATGAAACAATGAATAAAAAAGCGGTTGCACTCAGATATGAGGAGAATAAAGATGCAGCTCCGGTGATTGTTGCCTCCGGGATGGGGTATGTAGCAGAAAAGATTGTTGAGATTGCAAATGATAATGGCGTTCCGGTATATGAAGATAATTCTCTTGCGACAGTTCTCACGCAGATGGAACTTGGGAGAGAGATTCCACCGGAACTGTATCAGGCGGTGGTAGACATCTATGCATATTTTTTAAGATTTGCAAAAAAGGATTCAGAAGAGGATAGAAGGAAAGAAGATACAAATAATGAAGAAGACATCTCAGACCATGAATCCGGTTCATAGGGGGGAGATGTCTTCTCTTAGTTTATAGATGACAGATAAAAAATATAAGATACAAAAAGAGATCGGAGGAAATTGAAAGAGATGAGAAAATTAAAAATGAGAGGAAAGCTGTTATTAAGTTTCGGAATCGTATTAATAATGACAGTGCTGATCGCGGGAGTTTCTGTCGGGGGACTGAAAAGAGCGCATAGTAATATGAAAGAATTCATGGAGGGAGCAGTTGTTGCGGACGATGCGGTAAAAGATAACAGAATTAAGACCAATATAGCGGCGAGAGCACTCAGAGATATGGTTATTTCTTATGAGAACAGTGATGCGAACAAGAAGAATATAGAGAAAAATATAGCAGAAATCAAAGAAAACTTTGAAGTGATCGAAAAAGTAGGAGTGCTTGATCCGGAGACAGTTGCAGAGTATAAGCAGGCGATGGAAGAATGGTTTGCAATTTCCAAAGAAGTCATGGATGCTCTTGAAGACGGGGATAAGAAAGAGGCGGAACATCTTATCATAACAAAGTGTACACCGGCTTTGACACGGGTAATTGAACTGGTAAAGCCACTGAATGAGGAGACGGATAAAATTCGCACCGAAACAATGGAAAGCGAAGTCCAGACAATCAGTGCAGCTGTCACAGTCCTGATCATCTTGATCATAATTGCGATTGCAGTGGCAATTATCATCTGCATTAAGGTCACAGCAATGATCGTGAAACCGGTTCAGGAAGTAGAACACGCAATGGAAGGTATTTCCAATGGCGAAATGACTCAGGAGATCATATACGAGTCGGAAGACGAGATTGGAAATTTAGTGAAAAGCGTGCGTGCGACCTGCAATGGACTGGAAAGCATTGTAAGGAATCTGAGAAGTGCCATGGATGAGATGGCAAAAGGAAATTTTGATTTTACTGTGGATGAAAGTATTTTTAAAGGCGATTTTATGCCAATTCTTGATTCCATCCGTAAAATGAATTATTACCTGAGCGATACGCTTCAGGCTATCAATGTCGCTTCAGACCAGGTGGCAAGCGGAGCAGAGCAGGTATCAGCAGGTGCACAGGCCTTATCGCAGGGAGCTTCCGAACAGTCTGATTCTGTAGAACAACTGGCAGGAACAATCAGTGAGATTTCAGGGCAGGTGAAAAATACTGCCGCAAATGCAGAAGAGGCAAACAGTAAAGTGATGCAGGCGCAGAGTGAGTTAGCAGTATCTGATCGCCAGATGAAAGAAATGATTCATGCAATGGAAGAAATCAGCCAGAAGTCAGGCGATATCGGAAAAATTATAAAGACAATCGAAGATATTGCATTCCAGACAAATATTCTGGCGCTGAATGCAGCTGTAGAGGCAGCAGGTGCCGGAGAGGCAGGAAAGGGATTTGCAGTTGTCGCAGATGAAGTGCGTAATCTGGCATCGAAAAGTGCGGAAGCTGCCAAAAATACAACAATGCTGATCGAAGGAACAATTCAGGCTGTTGAAAATGGAACAATGATCGCAGATGAGACTGCAAGGGCTATTTCTGTCACTGTGGACAGTACAAAGAGCGCTGTAGAATATGTAGATAAAATTTCAGTAGCGGCGGCAGAACAGTCTGATAAGATTTCCCAGATCACAGTCGGGGTGGATGAGATTTCAGGGGTTGTTCAGACAAATTCAGCGACAGCAGAGGAAAGCGCCGCGGCAAGTCAGGAGCTTTCGGACCAGGCGAGAGTATTAAAAGAACTTGTGGCAAGATTTAAGCTGAAGACACAGATGCCAGAGGAGAACAAAACTGAATATAAGCAAGCGGTTTACAGAGAAAGCTTCCGGCCGAATGTAAATACAACGTACAATAATGTACATGAAAAGTATGATACAGATACAAAGTATGATATGGTTCAGCCTTCATACACAAGAAAAGTACATACTTCTGCTCCGGTAAGTGAACTGAAACGGTTAAGTGTAAAAGAGTATACATGGGATGACAGCCTTGCGACGGGAAATGAAAAGATTGACAGTCAGCATAAAATATTGTTCCAGAGAATCAATGCACTTCTGATGGCATGTGCAAATGGAAAAGGCAGAGCAGAGATTGCGGATACATTACAATTTTTGAAAGAGTATACAAAGGAACACTTTGATGATGAAGAAGTATTACAGAGAAAATACAATTATCCGGATAAAGTGAATCACAGACAGTACCATGAAGGTTTTAAAAAGGTAATTGAACGTCTTGGAAAAGAACTGGAAGAGCAGGGACCGACGGTAGTTCTGATCGGAAAGATTAATCAGAATATTGGTGGATGGCTTGTAAATCATATCCAGAAAGAGGATGTGAAAGTTGCAAAGCACATTGCAGAAAAAATGAAAAATCAGTAAAAAAGGAATCCGGGCAGTAAGAAACTACCGATTACGCTTATAAGTCGGAAAGGCTGACGGACAAGAGAAAAATTCTTGTCTGTCAGCTTTTCTTTACGGGCGAAGAAGTCCCAAAGTCATTTAAATCTTCCTTTAAATAATGAACTGCTTCTTCTATATTTTTCTTTCGGACCGCTTCCAGAATCAGATTGTGATATCTCATATCAGCCGGGAGGTTGTAGTGGTTCCAGTTGTTCCAATGCAGTTGTGCGTAGGCACGCCAAAGCATGTTCATGCAGCTTCTGAGCTGATTGCAGGCATAATCGTTTCCGCCGAGGGAGAGGAGGGCGATGTGGAAGTCCATATTGTAGATCCAGTGTTCCATGACATCTTCCGTATTTTTACTGCAGAGGGCAGAGAGTTCATCAAGGTGGGCAAGCTGCTTTTCTGTGATTGAGTCGAAGGATAATCGCAGCATTCCGGTTTCAAGCACCATCCGGTATTCCAGCATTTTCTCCACATCCTCGGAGGTGAGGGCAATGACCTGATAACCGCAGCGGGGAATGTTTTTTAAAACACCTTCATGGCAGAGGGCGGTCAGGGCTTCGCGGACCGGGGATTTGCTGTAACCATATTTCTGGATCAGAGAAGTTTCGGTGATAATCTCATTTGCCCGGTATTCAGAAGAATAGATACTGTTTAACACCGAGTCATATACAATTTCTTTTAAATTCTTTTTACTCATAATCATCAAATCCTTTATTAATTTTCCTACGATATTTTATAGAGATCTTTTCATTTCTGGCAGTGAAAAGCGTAAGGGGATATCCGGATACCCTGAGCTGTGATACTCTGAACTGCCTTTTCAGAAAGAAATGAAATCATATGTCAATCATACAAAAACAAACTGGAGAAGTAAATATTTTCAAAAGGAAATTTAGAGATTTTAAGTGATCTGTCATAAAAAACAGTGTGATTGTCTGATTCGGGAAAATGAAGGGGAGTTTCTCTATTTCAGACAGTAGAAATCCGTTGATTTATTATAGAGAAATAGAGAGCAGCAGATTGACGGCTGATAATATTAGTGATATTATCAGAAGAAAGAAGTGGTGTAAACACGGGTGTACTGTCCCTGATAAATGTGGATAATACAGTGCACTGGTACAATCCACGCTGATATTTGAACAGCTGGGAGAAGTACGGTACAGAGCAAAAATACAGTGTGGGTCATGAACGAAAACAGAAGAAAAGAGGATGAAAAATGGATCAGGAATTGTATCAGAAGTATGTGGAAATTTTAAAAAGTGAACTTGTCCCGGCATTGGGCTGTACGGAGCCGATCGCGCTGGCGTATGCAGCGGCATCGGCGAGAAAGGAGCTTGGACAATTTCCGGAAAAAGTGGAAGTTTTGTGCAGTGGAAATATCATTAAAAATGTAAAAGGAGTAAAAGTTCCAAATTCCGGGGGAATGAAAGGCGTGGAAGCGGCTGTTGTGCTGGGAATTGTAGGGGGAAAGGCAGAACAGAAGCTGGAGGTACTGGAGTGTATTTCAGAGGAAGACCGCGAGAGGACAAAGCAGCTTTTAAAAGAAGGATACTGTGTGTGTAAATTGAAAGAGGGGACAGCAAATCTTTACATAGAAGTGCGTGTGTGGGCATCGAATGAAGAGGCGGCAGTCAGAATTGAGCATGCACACACGAATATTACGCGGGTGGAGCATAATCAGCAGGTTGTATATGAAAATCAGGAAAAATTTGCTGCACATGAGCTGGACAAATCCTGCCTGAATATTAAGGATATTACGACATTTGCAAATGAGGTAAAACTTTCTGATGTGAAAGAGGTTCTGGAAAGACAGATCTCATACAACTATGCGATTTCAGAAGAAGGGCTTCAGAATGAGTGGGGAGCACAGATTGGAAAGATCATCCGCGAGGAAGAGGGAGATCAGTTGAAATGGAGGATGATCTCCAGAGCAGCAGCAGGATCCGATGCGAGAATGAGTGGATGCTCCCTTCCGGTGATTATCAATGCAGGTTCGGGAAATCAGGGAATGACCTGCTCCCTTCCGGTCATTGAATATGCGAAAGAAAAGGGAAAAACGGAAGAAGAACTTTTGCGGGCGCTCTGTGTCTCAAATCTTATCGCCCAGGATCAGAAACGGTATATCGGAGCGCTTTCTGCATATTGTGGCGTGGTGTGTGCAGCTGCGGGCGCAGGAGCTGCGATTACCTATCTGTGCGGAGGAGATGAAGAGCAGATTGAAAATACCGTGATCAATACGATAGCAAATATCGGTGGAATGGTCTGTGACGGCGCAAAGCCAAGCTGTGCCGCAAAGATTTCTTCCGCACTGCAGTCTGCAATTCTGGGGCATGAGATGGCAATGAGAGGAATCCGTTTCGAGGCCGGGGACGGAATCGTCATGGAAAATGCAGAGGATACCGTAAAGGCAGTCGGATATGTAGGAAAAAACGGAATGAAACAGACAGACGTAGAAATCTTAAATCTGATGATCGGAAAGACGAAGCTTTCTTAGAGTACAAATAAAAAGCAGCTTGTTTCTGCTTTTTTTGGGACGTATAATAAAAGAGACAGAATTTAATCTGGCAAAGCAGAAAGACCAGCTGGGGAACAGCCTGATCGGATACTTTGCCAGATTTTATGTTCCATTTGTACGAAGGAGGAGATGAGAGATGAAAATAAGCAAAGAAAGGCAGCTGTTTGATAACAAAGCGCTGGTTGCGCTGATCATTCCGCTTGTGATCGAACAATTTCTGGCGGTTCTCGTAGGAATGGCAGATTCGATCATGGTGGCGAGTGTCGGGGAAGCGGCAGTGTCCGGCGTATCGCTTGTCGACAATATTGTCGTGCTGCTCATCAATATTTTTTCGGCGCTGGCCACCGGAGGAGCTGTTGTGGCAGGGCAGTATCTTGGAAGAAAAAAAGACGATGAGGCCTGTAAGTCTGCCGGGCAGCTTGTCTGGTTTATCACGATCAGCGCTGTTGGTGTGACTGCTGTCGTCTATCTGTGCAGAAGTTTTATTTTACATGGAGTATTTGGGAAAATAGAGGCCGATGTCATGGCACATGCCAACACGTATCTGATGATCGTGACTGCATCCATTCCATTTATCGCACTTTATAATGGAGGCGCTGCTATTTTCCGTGCAATGGGAGATTCCAAGATACCAATGATCGTTTCCATGATCATGAATGTGATCAATGTGAGTGGAAATGCTATTTTAATTTATGGATTTCACTGTGGGACCGAGGGAGTTGCGATTCCTACACTGGTCTCCCGGGCAGTTGCGGCGATTTTGATCACCATTTTATTGTGCAATCAGAAGCGGGTGTTACACCTGGAGAAGACATTCCGCTACCGTTTTGACGGAGCAATGGTCAAAAATATTTTAAAGATCGGGGTGCCGAACGGATTGGAAAACAGTATGTTCCAGCTGGGGAAAATACTGGTACTGAGTCTTGTGTCCACCTTTGGAACTTATGCGATCGCTGCAAATGCCGTTTCCAACGCTGTGGCAATGTTCCAGATTCTTCCGGGAATGTCGATCAATCTGGCGATCATCACGGTCATTTCCAGATGTGTCGGTGCGAGAGACTATGAGCAGGTAAAATATTATACAAGAAAGCTGCACATCATTACTTATGCATGGATGATAGTCGAAAATATCATTATCGCGCTGCTGATCCCGACTATTTTGAAGATCTACAACTTATCAGATCTGACGGCGCAGACAACAGAACAGATCTTACTGTTCCATGCAATCGCGGTTGTGACGATCTGGCCCCTGTCATTTTCCCTGCCATGTACGCTTCGCGCTGCGGGAGATGTTCAGTATACGATGTATATGTCTGTTTTTTCGATGTGGATCTTCCGGATCGCATTCAGCTATGTGCTTGGAAAATATATGGGACTCGGCGTATTCGGAATCTGGGTTGCAATGGTCATCGACTGGGTATTCCGTGCAGTCTGCTTTGTAATCCGTTATCTTGGAGGAAAATGGAAGCATAAGGCAACGGTATAAAAGGACAGCCGGATGCAACATTTTCCTAAAAGCAGTGTATTTTCCGGGAAAATGTGGAAGGAAAAGAAGAAATGCAAAAGGAAAGTGATAGTTTAACTTGTAAAACAGCAAAACC
>OATU01001622.1_pt1 | contig 12854 bp, 9 predicted proteins | sample 1516711 | NCBI WGS metagenome assembly OATU01 (sample SAMEA2579971, study PRJEB22360) | human gut metagenome | biome: human gut; feature: human-associated habitat; material: faeces | place: Denmark | collected 2008/2010 | reverse complement strand
TCCTCTACACCCCCCCCCCCCCCCGCCGCCCCATGGAGCCCGGCAGCCTCTCGAACTGGGAGTGTCCCATTATCACGGCGTCGTAGTCGCCTGTGGCAATTTTGGCACAGAACCGTTTCCGGTTGCGGGCCTCAAAATCCTTTTTTGTGGTGACAAGAATGTTTGCGGCGGGATAGAGGCACAGGAACTCGGAGGCCCACTGTTCCACCAGATGGTTGGGGACGGCAAAGAGGGACTTGCGGCACAGGCCAAGCCGCTTGCTCTCCATGGCGGCGGCCACCATCTCAAAGGTCTTGCCCGCGCCCACCTCATGGGCCAGAAGGGTGTTCTTTCCGTAGAGAATGTGGGCAATCGCGTTGCGCTGGTGCTCCCGCAGGGTGATTTCCGGGTTCATGCCGGTAAATACGATGTGCTTCCCATCGTACTCACGGGGCCGAATGGCGTTGAAGCGTTCATTGTAGGAGCGTACCAGCTCCTGACGGCGCTGGGGTTCCTTCCAAATCCAGTCCTTGAAAGCGTCCTTGAGGGCCTGCTGTTTCTGCTGGGCCAGGGTGGTCTCTTTCTGGTTGAGCACCCGGCGCTCGGTGTCGCCGTCCCGGATGGTATCGTAAATGCGGACATCCCGCAGGTTCAGGGTGTCCTCCAGGATGCGGTAGGCGCTGGCCCGCTCTGTGCCGAAGTTCATGTAGGCCGCCACATCGTCGTAGGGGATGGCGGTCTTGTTGGTGACAGACCACTCCACTGTAAACTGGGAATACAGGACCCGTATTCTCCCGCGCAGATACCCCGGCGTCTGCAAGATCTCATACATGAACTGCTGGATATACTTCTGGTCGATCCACGTCGCGCCCAGGCGCAGGTCGATCTCGGAGGCGTCCAGGTCCTTGGGAAGCGCCTGCCGCAGCGCCTCCACATTGTCCTGATACATGGGGTCCGCGTCTGCTGCCCTCTGCGCCTCCACCAGCTTCTGCCGGACGTTGCCGGAGAGGTATTCGTCTGCCGCCGCGTACTGGGGACCGCCCGCGCCGTCCGTCTCATTGGGGACGCGGAAAATGATGCCCCGCAGCTCGGCGGCCAGCTCCGCCTCAGTCTTGCCGGTGAGCTGGGCCATGTAGGGCATGTCTACCCGCGCCTTTTCTGAGATAGAGACGGCCAGGGCCTCGGAAGCGGTGTCCACATGGGTAACAGCCCGGTGGGGCTGGATGGTCCGCTTGGTGAACATATCCGCCTTGCGCTGGAGATTGCCGTCCTCGTCCAGCACTTCCAAAGAAGATAACAGGTAGTAGGAGTTATCGTCTGAAAAGGCCAGCTCGTTGCCCCGGTTGCTGATAAGGCCGAAGCGGGCGGTGAAGGCGTCATAGAGGGTGTTGAGCTTTTTCTGCTCGGCCTGAATGGAGAGCGCGTCCGCGTCGTCCATTTGCAGATCGATCAAGCGGTTGACGCAATCCCGCAGTTCCACCATGCCGATCACGCGGGCCGTGGCGGTGGCGTTCAGCCGGGGCTTTACCATGATGCTGTTCTCCCGGAAGTACACCTCGCCGTCCACCACGGTGTAGGAGTAGTTCTTCACATTGGGGTCTGCGGGGATGGCGGCCTCCGATACGGGTTCTTCCTCATCGCCCAGTTCCGGCACCTCCACTTCCGGGATTTGGCCGTGGATGCGCCCCACCGCTTCATGGAGCTGCTGGGCAAGGTCCGCGCCCTCGATGGGGAGCACGGTATAGTCCTGGTGCCCATACTGGGTGCTCTCCGAAGCGGCCCGCCCCAGTACCATCTCCGGGTGCGCTGTGAAATAGTGGTTGATGGTGAAGCCCTCCGCCGTCTCACGGGTCCGCACCCAGTCCGGCACAATGTCGATGAGGTGGTCCCGCTTTTGCAGGAAGATGATGTCGGAGACTACTTCCGTCCCGGCGTTGGCCTTGAACGCATTGTTGGGCAGGCGGACAGCCCCCAGCAGCTCGGCCCGCTGCGCCAGATACCGGCGTACCTTCTCGTCCTTGGCGTCCAGGGTATACTCCCGGTCTACCTGCTCAATCTCGACGCTCTCCGGCAGGTCCTCAAAGAAGTTGGCGGCACAGTCAAAAAGCCAATAAACATTTTTGTCATAGGAATAACTGTATGTTCCCATATTGGCATTGATAGTTCCACAAGATTGGCAAACTGCCTTTGTCCAATGATAACCTGTAAAATAGGCATCCACTCCAGGGGTCCCGTCATCCAAGCTGCCATGCTGTTTTCCGTCCAGCATTGTCCCATCTGAAAACTTAACGCCTCGATTCAGCGCCGTTTCCCCTGTACGGGTATACTCTGGAGTACGATAGACGATAAAATCTCTCGCCTGATTGCAATAGGCACAGTCGAAGGTCTCGTGGGTCACAACAGCATTGGCATCCAACTCGTTGGTACGGTCCAACGCCTCTTTCCAATTCTCAGCAGGGTCATGATAGCTGTTTTGTTGAGCGGCAGATGCCGCAGGTACCAAGGAAAACAGCAGCACGACGGCCAGAAAGCCCGCCAACAAAGAGCGGGCGTAACGGTATCTTATGCGCATGTTCATTATCCTCCTTTGTGGGTGAATGGGTTTGGGGTTAGGTAGAGTAAGCCAAGGCGCTAAGGCGGGACCCGCAGCCGCCGCAACAAACGGCAGTGGGTCAATGGCTCCGCCCCTGTCCCTTGACGGTGAGAATCCCGTCCAGCGTGGTGGCGGTGATCCGCAGGCGCTCGGCGGTGGCGATGTCGTTTTTCACTGTCTCGTCCACCTTGCCGCCGCAGACCACCAGCACACGGGCGCGCCGGAGGTAGTCGCGGGCCATGTCGATGCTGTCCTTGTGCTCCTGGGGGATGCCGTCCTCCAGGAACAGCGGCAGGAACAGCAGGGGGCAGACCGGGGAAAAACCCGCGTCGTACACCTGACGGCACCAGCGGGCCGCGTTCTCGGTGTTCTCATACTCGTTCTCGCCCCAGGGGGCGGTGATATAGGCCAGAGGTCGTTTCATGGCAAATCCTTTCTCCCAGCTATTCCGGGCATAAAATAAGGCGGCCTGTTCAGCCGCCGTAGTCGTGGTGGAAATCGTGGTTGACCAGCATGGTGTAGTGGTTATCCGTGGAACTGGGGGCATTGAACAGGGCGGCCAGCAGATAAGCCTTGGCGTTCCAGACGCGGGTGTTGTTCTCGCTGATGCCGTCCAGAACCTTCTCGATATGGCTGGAGGTGATCTGCTCAAACCGCTGCTGCACAAAGGCGGTGGGGTATTCCGCGTCCCGTCCGATCTTGATGGTAGGGCTGCGGGTCATAGCCACCTCCAGCATCAGCTCCACAAACTCGTCCACCTGGGTCCGGTTGACCGGAGTGCAAATCAGGTCATACTCGATCTGTTCCCGAATTTCCTCTCGCTTCTCATACACGTCCTTCATTCCTTCCAGCTCAGGTGTGGAAAGAACGAATGAATGAGTATTTGATAGATGCGTATTTGATTTTTGAATATTTGATCTCTTAGTATTTAATTCTGCGGGCTTTTCCGTAGATGGCTCCACCATATCCGGTTCCACCAGATACGGGAAAGCCGTATCTGGTGCGCCCGTATCTGGCGGGGTCGTATCTGGTCCTGGTTCCTCTGGCGGTTCCTCCGCACCGGGGCAGGGCTTTTCGTAGATGGTGTACTCCGTGTCGCTAATGCGTCCTCCAGGACCGCGAAGCTGGCGGCGGACGATGTAGCCCGCCTTTTCCAGCTCACGCAGCGCCCCGCCGATGGCGTCCACGCCCTCCTTGCAGATGGCCGCAAGGCCCCGTGTGGTGTAATTCCACTCGTCCGGCAGGGAGAGCATCATGGACAGCAGCCCCTTGGCTTTCAAACTCAGGGCTGTGTCCTTCAGGTGGTGGTTGCTCATTACGGTATAGTCCAGCGTCCGTTCTATGCGGAAAACTGCCATGTTTTGTCACTTCCTATGTAGCGTCGTTAGGAGCATTGGGCTGAATGGAGGCGGTCTGCCCGTCCTCACGCGCAAACCGTTCCGCCAAACGCGCCACACTCCAGCTTTGTTTGAATTGTCCCAGCGGGCCGGGGCCGAACTGTGTCCGCGCACGGTTATCCAAATCCAGCAGGCGCGCCCACAGCTCCGGGTGATGATGGCGTAGATTTCGCAACTCCCCAATCCGCTGAAAGCGGCAGCACCAGCAGGAGGCGCGGTGGTAGATCCGGTACAGGCCGCCGAAGTCAAAGCCCCGGTCATAGCACAGTTGTAGGGCCTGGGCCTCGGTGATGCCCCAGTCCACCAGAGGATAGTGGAGATCCTTGCAGCGATGGGCCTCGTCCGCCGCGATACCCACATACTGCTGAAGGCGGTGCTGGCCCTTGAGACGGGTCAACTCCTTGTTGATCTGGTGGGTCTTGAGCTGGCCGGTGCACCAGCGAACCTTGATGCCCGGCCAGCCGTTGCCATAGGGCGGAACGCCTAACCGCGCCCGGTTCTCCAGGGTGGAGGGCTTCTGTTTGGGCTCGTCAAACATCATGTACTCGAAGCTCTTGGGAGAGCGCAGGGTGGTGATGTGTAGCCCCCGCTCTCGGTACAGATGCTCGTCCACCTTGGAGATATGGCCGTACATCTCCGGGAACTCCATGCCGGTATCCGCCCAAATCACTGCGTCAATGGGCAGGCCGCGCTCGATCATCAGCAGCAGGAGACAGGTGGAATCCTTGCCCCCGCTCAAACTGACCGCGTGAAAATTCTCTTTGGCGGTAATAAGAGCGCCCATCTAGGGCACGTCCTTCTTGCTGACCTCCTTCTCTTTTTACAGCTCGTAGACCGGTTGCTCACACTCGAAGCAGGGGCCGCACAGCTCGTCCAGGGTATCTGACAGATCCTCCAGATCCAGACACATCTCGCTCTGCGCCGCATCCCCCTTGATGGTGCGGTACTCGGTGACGTATTCGCCGCCCTCATATTCCACACGCACACAGGCCACGCAGACAAGGCTCATGTCCTCCAGCAGCCACAGCTCCAGCGTCCGGGTGGTGACGGCAATCTCCATCGTGCTCTGGTCGTCCTCCACATACAGAAGGGTGGCCTTTTGTCCAAACAGCTCCGGGCCGCGATAGTTGAAGGACTTCTCCTGCATCCCTTGGGTGATATAGGTGTACGCCGTTCGGGCTTTGTCCTGCACAGCCTGGGTCAGTGCATGGAAGTCAATATTACCCAGGTAGTCCATGGCGTCCTCCGCAGGGTTCCCGTCCTCTAATATCCGGGTACGGAACAGACTGGTAAGTTCTTCCTGCAAATACTTTACCTTATACACGATAATTCCCTCCAATTTCTGTTAATGATGTTTCTTCCTCTTGGGTCGGATGATATGCCCCTCCACAACAAGGGCATGGTCGGTAATATGGATTTTCCCCAGCTCCTGACTATGGAGCACTTTCTGATACCCTTGTTCACTCAGGAACAGGCGGGCCGTCTCTCCGCGCAAAGCGATGAGATTATCGTCCTCTAGGACTTCAAACTCGACCATATAGCGGGTATCGTCCCGAAAACGTTCTACGGCCAGCAGGTCATGTCCCCGGATAGTGAACCGCGTCATACACGCGCCCTCCGTGCCCGAATGTCCAACACAGGCAGGCCATACCGGGCGATAAGGGTGGCATTGACGATCATACGGAACACTTCCGCGTCCACAATATCTGGGTCTGCAAGCTCCATCGTCGCGGGGCCTCCGACACCGCGATACAGGCCCTTTGCCGCCGAGATTAGCGCGTAGTCATGGGGGGAGATACCGCCTAGTACCGCATAGGCAGGTTCGAAGCCCTTCCGGTAAAAACAGTTGGCACTACGTTTCCACAGCTCTGCGCTGGAGGTCAGCAGGAACAGGGCGGCATAAAAGGCCGGAGTATCCCTGCGTCGGTAGTAGTGCAGCCGGGTCTTGGCATATTCCATGCGCTCCTTGTGTGTCCCGTCCTTCCACAGACTCCCAGGAAAGCTGGCGACCAGGGCACGCAGACGCGGTGCAAGCAGTCGGTTCCGGGGAATGGTAGCCATCACCGCCTCCTGATACCCCACCACTCCGGCCTCAATCCGCTCAGCCAACCAGGGACAGACAGGAAGCGTACACCCCTGTTTCTGCTTGTATTCTGTGCAAAGGTAGCAGGCAACGTGCTTTGGTCTATAGCGAAATGTGCAGACAAACATAATGACCTCCTGATTTTGGGCACAAAAAAACCGGATCGCAAGGTGCGTCCGGTAACTTGTCGTATGTAATTAGCGATCTTGGCTGCGTTGGCGCTTTTTCTGCCATGCCTCCAGCAGCTTGATGATGGTCTCCTGCATCCGTTTGGGCGTGTAGGAGCGGGGAAAGTATTTGCGGATCGTGTCCGTGGAAAACGTCAGCTTTTCCGCCTCCGTTTTTTTCTCCTCGGAAAGCATCTCCCGCATTGTCTCCCGCGTAAGTGTCCCTTCCTTGCTGGCTTTTCTCAGCCGCTGGGCCTGAGAGAGTGACGGTGTATTCTGCGAATATGCCATTGCATCCAGCAAAAGTGCCTGCTCGTCTTTGGCGAGGGCGGCAAGCTGATAAGCGACAGATAAGCCAATTTCTTGAGTATCTACCTTGTCCATGAGTTCCTGCCGCAGTTCTGTAAGCTGGATATAATTGCGCAGGGTGTCCCCACTGATTCCTAGGGATTTCCCAATCTCATCGTCGCTACGGAAATTTGCCGAAATTTTCGGCAAATTTTTGGCAGGTCGTCCCGCCTGCTTTTTTTCCGCCTCCAAATACATACGATAGGCCCAGGCACGTTCGCTGGGCAGGACGTTCTCGCGGTATACATTGCCATCTACCATCTCGGACACAGCCTCCTCGTCACTCAGATCCCGGATAATGACTGGTATCTCTGAGTATTCTGCCAGTTCGCTGGCCCGATACCGCCGATGGCCGTCTATAATTTCATACCCCCCCTCCGGATCCGGGCGAACAAGTACGGGCTGACGTACACCACGCGCCTTTACACGGGCAATAAGCCGGATCATAGATGGGTTCTCCTCCCGTACAAAGTACGGCTGTTTGCGCGGCATAATGTTTTTCAGGGCGGGATAGCCCTTGAATGGGTGCAGCTCGTTTAATCTCACTCGGATAATTTTTTCCTCAGCACGTCTATCTGGTGCAGCGTCATCGGTCAACTAGGCCACCTTCTTTCCAATAAAAAAGAGCACTTCCAAATGAACGGAAGTGCTCTCTGGTTCAAATATAAAGAGGGACTTGCAATGCAAGTCCCTCTTTGTGATTTTAGATATAAACGTCTACGAACAAATCGCCAGTCCACTGACTTTGACGGGTTAAAGAAAATCCGTTCACTTTTCGGAAGCGTTTCGCCTCTTCAAAGCCTATTTTCAGTGAAAATACGAATATTTTAGTTCGCTCTGGGATGTTTGATAGCGGCCTGGGCGGCAGCCAGACGGGCGATAGGCACGCGGTAGGGGGAGCAGGACACGTAGTTCAGGCCAACCTTGTGGCAGAACTCCACGGAGGTGGGATCGCCGCCGTGCTCGCCGCAGATACCCAGGTGGATGTCGGGGCGGGTCTCCTTGCCCAGCTTGGCGGCCATGGCGACCAGCTTGCCCACGCCGTTCTGATCCAGGTGGGCGAAGGGATCGGACTCATAGATCTTCTTGTCGTAGTAGTAGCTCAGGAACTTGCCGGCGTCGTCGCGGGAGAAGCCGAAGGTCATCTGGGTCAGGTCGTTGGTGCCGAAGGAGAAGAACTCGGCCTCCTTGGCGATCTCGTCGGCAGTCAGGGCGGCGCGGGGGATCTCGATCATGGTGCCGACCTCATACTTCATGTCGATACCGGCGTCCTTGATGATCTTGTCGGCGGTGGCGACCACCACGTCCTTGACGTACTTGAGCTCCTTGACCTCGCCCACCAGGGGGATCATGATCTCGGGCACCATCTTCCAGTCGGGGTGCTTCTTCTGGACGTTGATGACGGCGGTGGTCTGCATCTCGGCGATCTCCGGGTAGGAGACGGCCAGACGGCAGCCGCGGTGGCCCATCATGGGGTTAAACTCGTGCAGGGAGGCGATAACCTCGTGCAGGCGCTCTACGGTGACGCCGATCTCGCCGGCGATCTCCTTGATGTCCTCCTCCTTGGTGGGCAGGAACTCGTGCAGCGGGGGATCCAGGAAGCGAATGACAACCGGGCAGCCCTCCATGGCCTCGTACAGGCCCTCGAAGTCGCCCTGCTGGTAGGGCATGATCTTGGCCAGGGCCTTCTTGCGGTCCTCGGTGTTGTCGGCGACGATCATCTCGCGCATGGCCTTGATGCGCTCGCCCTCAAAGAACATATGCTCGGTGCGGCACAGGCCAATGCCCTGGGCGCCGAAAGCGCGGCCCTGGGCGGCGTCGCGGGGGGTGTCGGCGTTGGTGTAGACCATGAGCTGACGGTACTTGTCCGCCCAGCCCATCAGGCGGCCGAAGTAGCCGGAGCCGGGGTCGGCGGGCACGGTGGCCACGGCCTCGCCGTAGATGTTGCCGGTGGAGCCGTCCAGGGAGATCCAGTCGCCCTCGTGGTACTCCTTGCCGGCCAGGGTGAACTTCTTGTTCTCATAGTCCACCACGATGTCGCCGCAGCCGGACACGCAGCAGGTGCCCATGCCGCGGGCCACCACGGCGGCGTGAGAGGTCATGCCGCCGCGGACGGTCAGGATGCCCTGGGAGACCTGCATGCCCTCGATGTCCTCGGGAGAGGTCTCCAGGCGGACCAGGATGACCTTCTCGCCCCGCTCGTGCCACTCCTTGGCCTCCTCGGCGGTGAACACCACGCGGCCGCAGGCGGCACCGGGGGAGGCGGCCAGGCCCTTGCCAACGACCTGGGCCTTCTTCAGGGCCTCGGCGTCAAAGGTGGGGTGCAGCAGGGCGTCGAGCTGCTTGGGATCGACGCGGCACACAGCCTCCTTCTCGTCGATCATACCCTCGTCCACCAGATCCACGGCCACCTTCAGGGCGGCGGCGGCGGTGCGCTTGCCGTTGCGGGTCTGCAGCATATAGAGCTTGCCATTCTCGATGGTGAACTCCATGTCCTGCATGTCCTTGTAGTGCTTCTCCAGGCGGTCGGCGATGGCGGCGAACTGCTCGTACACCGCGGGCATCTCCTCATGCAGCTTGGAGATGGGGGAAGGGGTGCGCACGCCGGCCACCACGTCCTCGCCCTGGGCGTTGATCAGGTACTCGCCGAACAGGGCCTTCTCGCCGGTGGCGGGGTTGCGGGTGAAGGCCACGCCGGTGCCGGAGTTGTCGCCGGAGTTGCCGAACACCATGGACTGGACGTTGACGGCGGTGCCCCAGTCGTAGGGGATCTCGTTCATGCGGCGGTAGACGTTGGCGCGGGGGTTGTCCCAGGAGCGGAACACGGCCTTGACGGCCTCCATGAGCTGGACCTTGGGATCCTGGGGGAAGTCCTCGCCCTTCTCCTTCTTGTAGAACTCCTTGAACAGAACCACCAGGTTCTTCATGTCCTCGGTATCCAGCTCCACGTCCTGCTTGACGCCCTTCTTGGCCTTGACGTCGTCGATAATCTCCTCAAAGCGCTTCTTGCTCAGCTCCATCACCACGTCGGAGAACATCTGGATGAACCGGCGGTAGGAGTCGTAGGCGAAGCGGGGGTTGTTGGTGAACTTGGCCAGGCCCTCCACCACGGTGTCGTTGAGGCCCAGGTTGAGGATGGTGTCCATCATGCCGGGCATGGAGGCGCGGGCGCCGGAGCGCACGGAAACCAGCAGGGGGTTCTCGGGATCGGCGAACTTCTTGCCGCAGATGGCCTCCATCTTGCCCAGGTACTCGTAGATCTGGGCCTGGATGTCCGCGTTGATCTGGCGGCCGTCGTTATAATACTGGGTGCAGGCCTCGGTGGTGACGGTGAAGCCCTGGGGCACGGGCATACCCAGATTGGTCATCTCAGCCAGGTTGGCGCCCTTGCCGCCCAGCAGCTCCCGCATGGAGCCGTTGCCCTCTGAGAACAAATAGACATACTTATGCGTGTTGGCCATTTGTCATTCCTCCTAGATTTACGTTGCACTACTATACTCAAATACAGTAACCGGAGACATTATACCATTTTGCCAAAAGATTGCAAGAGATACCCGTCGGTTTTCTTTCTCTTTTGCTCAATTTTCGCCACTTTGGGCGCACGGAAGTGCCAACTGGCTTCATTTTGCTCCAGCCGTCCCCGCCCCGACCGGCCGCGCATAAAAAATGCCCGCAGAAGCGGACATCGTGTTTTTAAATGTCTACATTATCAAACATGTGGATGTTTAGTAAATATATCATTTTTGCAGGAAAATTGCAACAGGCTATTAATATATTTTACAAATTTATTTCCTAAATCTTCCTATCGCAAAATGTTGTATCCTCGTTTAAAAAGGTAGACATTTACAAAAAGTCCAATGGTATGAAGTCAAGTAGGTGATGCAAGAAAATTTTAAGCGAAACAGAGTAAAAAGCACTGTGTAGACAGCAAAAAGGCAACACCAACCAAAGCCCTGTCCCTGAGAAATTTTGAAACAGGGCCTATGAGTCAGAGTGGCAAGCTGCGCTCTCAGCCCTCCGGCGGGATATACAGGCGGTTGTCCTTTAGCAGCCGAAAGACCAACCGGACCAGTTTTCTGGCAGTTAAAGCGAGTGCGCGTTTATGCTGGTACTTGTTGACCTCTTTGAATTTGAGGTCATAGTAACGCCGGAACTCGGAGTCGCATCTTCTCACGGAGTTGGCGGCTTCCAGCAGGTAGTAGCGGAGATAGCGGTTGCCGGATTTAATCATTCTGGAGTGTTCGGCCTCGAAGTCGCCAGACTGGCTCCTGTTCCAGACAAGGCCGGCGTATTTGGCAACCGAGGCTTGGGAATCAAAACGGTGGATATCACCAATCTCAGCAATGATACCGGCGGAGTAGACCTTGCCAATACCGGGGATGGAGGTCAAAGTGTTCGGAATGATTTCAAACTGCTGTTCAATGGCCTTATCTAATACTTTGACCTGCCCTTTCAAGGCGCGCATGGAGGCAATAGAAACAGCCATTGCTTGGTTTACAGTGTCGTTTACTGTTTTGGGCAGCCGATAGGAGCCTTTGGCTGCAGCCCGAACTGCCTTGGCGGTAGCATCCGGGTCAGCAAATTTGCCACGGCCTGTTTCAGTAATAAAGGCAGTCAGTTCCTCCAGGTCGGCATTCGCCAAGTCATCCACGGTTTCAAAGTGTTCCATGAGTGCGATGGTGGTGGCGCTGGTGTTCTGAATGTCTTTGTCCTGGGCCATGCCGGAGCATTTGAGGAATAAGTAGTTGGCGAACCGCTGCTTCTCCCGGGTCAAGTTTTGGATGACATCAAATCTGGCTCTGGTAAGGGTTTGCAGGGCTTTGTAGCGGTAATCGTCCATGTAGACCTCCCTGTTGATTCTGCCGAAACGGAGATGGTCGGCAATCACAAAGGCGTCCACCCAGTCGTTCTTTGGCAGGTCAGAATAGGCTTCCTTGAATTTCCGCACCTGCTTTGGATTTAGAACATGGATTTTCCTCTGAAACCGCCCCAAGCGGCCATCCTCACGAAGAGCATAGACTAGGCTGTCCCCGTAGATGGAGGTGGCCTCCAGGCCAATCACCACACGCTCAAGCTGCATGGAGCCAAGTGCCGATACGATTCTCTCTGATAACAGTTTAGCACCGCCAAGGTTATTCTGCACGGAGAAGCTGGAGTGTTTGCTGCCGTCCGGTTTCATCAGGTAGGCCACATTGTTCTTGCTGCTCACATCAATGCCAACGAATAGTGGATTCACAATTTTCACCTCCCCGCATGGAGATTTCAGGCCAGCAGGCTTTGAGATACCCATGATAACCGGAGCATCTGGCACCCTCGCTTATCAGAATCATTCCTGGGCAGACCAATGCGATAGCCCTCACTGCTGAAAGGGCGGTCTTGTCCCAGGCAAACAGCCAATGAGTTTGCAGCTAACTTCCGGTTCAGGGGAACAGACTTTCAGTGAAGTAGCCTTACGGCTCAACCGGAGGACTCAGAACTTGACCCTGCTGTCCTACAGCTATTGTATCACGGGCACCTCAAAGCCTGCTGATACCTGAAACTATTAACTTTGAAACTTATTATACGAGGAGGATACACCATGAGACATCAAAAAAAACGGTGGTTTGCCGCATTATTATCCTTATGTATGTTACTATCTATTCTTCCTTCAACTTCTCTAGCTTTTAGTGAAAGCGAAGAGACCTGGAGTGGGAACAGGAGGAATCAGACCATTGATGGCGGAACCCATACAATTACGCTTAGTAATCTTACTATTGACTCACCGGGCGTTGAGAAATCTGCTATTGATATAACTGGTAACGCAGATGTCACCTTTATATTGGAGGGCAACAACACTCTCAGAGGTTACCGGAATCATCCTGCCATCTGGGTGGAGTCCGGTTCCTCCGTTACCTTTGAAGGAAACGGATTACTCGAGGCCTCCGCCGGGGGGGCATCCATCGGTTTGGGGGCGGCCGGAATCGGCGGTGGATATGGCGCCAGCAGTAATTTTGGCAATATCACCATCAACGGTGGTACCATCATTGCCCGAGGCTCCGGAGGCGGCGCGGGCATCGGCGGCGGCTACGAGGTCGGCAGCGGGACTGTAACCGGCAATGTTACCATCAACGGCGGATACGTCACGGCCATCGGTGGGTCAAGCGGCAGTACCGGCGGCGCGGGCATCGGCTCCGGTGAGAACGCAAACTATAGCGGAACCGTCACCATCAACGGCGGTGTGGTATACGCCGAGGGCGGTGCGGACTCCACCAGCATCGGCAGGGGGCAACCGGGCCTCGCTTTCCACC
>OATU01001616.1_pt1 | contig 12887 bp, 8 predicted proteins | sample 1516711 | NCBI WGS metagenome assembly OATU01 (sample SAMEA2579971, study PRJEB22360) | human gut metagenome | biome: human gut; feature: human-associated habitat; material: faeces | place: Denmark | collected 2008/2010 | reverse complement strand
AAACTGAAGTATATTTACGAACAGATCGTGCGGCGTACAGAGTACCAGGAAGGCGGGAAAGATGATCAGAACATCTGCAGTGTTCTGCTGGATGGGAAGTCGGTCTGCGCAGGGTATGCACGGACCATGCAGTATCTGGCAGAGCGGGCAGGAATTTTTGCCAGTTATGTGACGGGAACTGCGAAAGATCCGGGCAGCGGAAAGGTGCAGGATCACGCGTGGAATCTTGTAAAGTGTGACGGAGCCTACTCTTTTGTCGATCCAACCTGGGGAGACCCGGTCTGGAGTGGAGAGGGGGAGCGGATGGAGCATATAGTCTATGACTATCTCTGTTGTCCCCAGGAGGAACTGTTTCTGACACATACACCGGACAGTGGAATCGTACTGCCGGTATGTGATGCCTATGATCAGGAATATTATCGGAAGAACGGGAAGTTTTATGAAAGTTATGACGAAGAGCAGATCTGGGAGGTGTTTCGGGAAGATGTTGAGCAGCAGGAGACGAAGTCTGTTCTGAAATTTGGGACAGCAGAAGCGTTTTTGCAGGCGGAGAGGCGGATCCAGGAAGTGATCCTGCCGGAGGTGGTGCAGTATCTTGGGACGCTGTACGGGCTTTCGGAAGTGCAGTATTCTTATCAGGAAGAGGAGCAGCTTAGAAAGATCACGTTGTACTGGAGATATGAGTAGAGGAGAAAAAGCAGCTGTATCTGGGACAGAGTGAAAGTGGAAGGATGCAAAAACAGATCTGCGAAGGGCAGGGGAAAATATTATCATATATTTGCAGAAAGAAGGAGAACAGTATGATCGATTTATATGGGATCGTAAGTATTCCGTTTTTAAAAAAGTCAGCATTTAGCGGCAGTTTCCGGCAGATGCGATACCGCCTGGAAAAGGCAGCGTCCGATGAAGGGGAGAAACTTCGGGCAACCTGCTGGTGGAGGGATGTCTGCTGGGAGAAAGTTTTGGAGGAAGAGAAGCATTGTGCACAGTTTTCTTTTGATAAGGAAGGACTTGCGGAGGCGGTTGCCTGGATGAATCAGAAATATGAAGAAGAGAAGCAGGACGAAGAACAGGAAAACTAACAGAGAAAGGAGCAGCAGCCGATGTATAAAATATTGATCGTGGAAGATGATGAGACGATTGCGAGACTGTTAGCGGAACATTTGGAGAAGTGGGGATATCAGGTCTGCTGTGCGGATGATTTTAAGCAGGTGACGAAATGCTTTGAAACATACGCGCCGCATCTTGTGATCATGGATATCGGGCTTCCTTTTTACAATGGATTTTACTGGTGTACAGAAATCAGGAAGACGTCAAGTGTGCCGATTTTGTTTTTATCATCGATGTCGGACAATATGAATATTGTTATGGCAATCCAGATGGGCGGAGATGATTTTGTGGAGAAGCCGTTTGACCTGAATGTGATCACAGCGAAAATACAGGCGCTTCTGAGGCGTGCCTACGCCTTTCAGGGAAGTGTCAATGTCATGGAGTATAAAGGTGTTTTGCTGAATCTTGGAGATGCAAGTGTGACGTTTCAGGATCGGAGGATGGAGCTGACAAAAAATGATTACAAAATTCTTCAGATCTTGATGGAGCGTGCAGGGACGATCGTGGAGCGGGAAGCAATCATGAAACGACTCTGGGAGAGTGATGAATTTATTGACGACAATACACTGACAGTGAATATGACACGGCTCCGCAAAAAGCTGGAGGACCTCGGCGTTCGGGACTTTATCAAGACAAAGAAAGGAATTGGGTATATGATCGAATGATTAGATTATTAGGTGCATATCTGAAAAAATGTAGAAAAGTGATCGGAATGTTTCTTACTGTGGCGATGATTTTTATGATCGTATTTTTCTTGTCGTCGGTTCCGGTGGAAACGGTGCAGTATGCAGCATTTCTGGTTGTGGTTTTTCTGATTTTTGTCGGAATATTTGATTTTGCAGGGTTTGTGCGCCGAAAGAAAAGGCTGGATGAGATTTCCGTGCAGAAACAGCTGGAATTTGATCGTCTTCCAAAGCCGGATGACCCGATTGAGGAGCAGTATCAGGAACTTTTACTTGATATGGAAGGGCGAATGCGGGAACTGGAATCCGATGCATCCATCAGTTATCAGGAGATGGTCGATTATTACACGCTCTGGGCACACCAGATCAAGACGCCGATCGCGGCGATGAAACTTTTGAATCAGTCAGAGCAGATGGACCGGAGGGCGATGGAGGCGGAACTTTTTAAGACAGAGCAGTATGTCGAAATGGTGTTGTCCTATCTGCGCGTGGGCAATCTGAATTCAGATCTTGTCCTAAGGCACTGTCCCTTAGATGAGATCGCGAGAAAGGCGATCAGAAAATATTCCTCGCTGTTTATTCTGAAGAAGATTGAACTGGAATTTTGTCCATCCGGGATGGAAGTGCTGACAGATGAGCGGTGGGCAGTATTTGTTGTGGAACAGATTTTATCAAATGCATTAAAATATACAAAGGAAGGAAAAATCCGGGTTGCGGTCACGGGCGACACGATTGTTATAAAGGATACCGGGATCGGAATAAGCAGTGAGGATCTTCCGAGAGTGATGGAGAAAGGATTTACCGGATACAATGGGAGATGGGACAGAAAGTCTACCGGGATCGGTCTGTATCTTTGCAGAACGATCATGCAGAAGCTGGGGCATCTGATTGAAATTGAGTCCGAAGTGGGGGAAGGGACCACGGTGACACTGGATTTTGGGCGTGATATTCAGATTACAGAGTAGGAAATCTGGATTGCTTATGAATAGTTATTAGAATATGTGATAGGTAAAAGATTTACTTTCTTCCTGAAGTTTGCTACACTTATGTACAGTCTTGTCATGGCGGATCTGAGAAGATATCTGCATATGAGAGGAAACGTACAGAAGAAAAGACGGGAGAATTTTTCAGAGCAGTCTTTGAAGTACATTTAAGGAGGAAATGAGAGATGTTAGAAAAGTTGTTTAAACTTAAGGAGAACAACACGACTGTGAAGACAGAGGTGCTTGCCGGGATCACGACATTTATGACGATGGCATACATTCTGGCAGTCAATCCAAGTATTCTGGCGGCAGCCGGGATGGATCAGGGTGCAGTGTTTACTGCGACTGCGCTGGCAGCATGTCTGGGAACAATGCTGATGGCAGTTTTTGCAAACTATCCGTTTGCGCTGGCTCCGGGAATGGGGCTGAATGCATATTTTGCATATACTGTTGTCATCGGTATGGGATATACCTGGCAGGTGGCACTGGCAGCGGTCTTTGTTGAGGGTCTGGTGTTTATCGTATTGTCTGTGACAAATGTGCGTGAGGCGATCTTCAATGCGATCCCGATGAATTTAAAATCCGCAGTCAGTGTGGGAATTGGTCTGTTTATCGCGTTTATCGGTCTTCAGAATGCAAAGATTGTGATCGGGGGATCTACCTTAGTACAGTTATTTTCTATCGAAGGTTATAATGAGTTAAACGGTGTGAAGGCATCGATGAATGATGTCGGAATTACAGTGCTTCTCGCAGTGATCGGTGTGATCATCACAGCAGTTCTTGTCGTAAAGAATGTAAAGGGAAATATTTTGTGGGGAATTCTGATTACATGGGTTCTGGGGATTCTCTGTCAGCTTACCGGACTTTATGTTCCAAATGCAGAACTTGGAATGTTCAGCCTGCTTCCGGATTTCAGCAATGGGATCAGTGTGCCAAGCCTTGCGCCGATTTTTGGAAAACTGAGTTTTTCAGGGATCAATATCGGCCAGTTTATCGTTGTTGTGTTTGCATTCTTGTTTGTTGATATTTTTGATACGCTTGGAACGCTGATCGGTGTTTCTACAAAAGCAAATATGTTGGATCAGGAAGGAAAACTCCCGAGGATCAAAGGAGCGTTGATGGCAGATGCAGTTGCAACGACAGCTGGTGCAGTTCTTGGAACATCGACGGTGACAACGTTTGTGGAGAGCGCTTCCGGTGTTTCTGAGGGAGGACGTACAGGTCTGACTGCAGTGACAACGGCAATCTTGTTTGGCGCATCACTTCTGCTCTCGCCGATTTTTCTTGCAATTCCATCGTTTGCGACAGCACCGGCGCTGATCGTTGTCGGATTCTATATGCTGACCAACGTGATTAATATTGATTTCTCTGATTTTACAGAGGGACTTCCATGCTTTATCTGTATTGCAGCGATGCCGTTCTTCTACAGTATTTCAGAAGGAATTGCAATGGGAGTGATCACATATGTTGTGATCAACCTTGTGGCAGGAAAAGCAAAAGAGAAGAAGATGAGCGCCCTGATGATCGTGTTGGCGGTTCTGTTCGTAGGAAAGTATTTCCTGCTATAGAAAAACGCCAATGATGGAAGCTTTGGAAAAAGAAAGCGATCAGGAAAGCGTCTGAAACATAAAAAAGAAAAATGAAAAAGAAGAAAAGCTCCGGGCAGGAAAGAACATACTGTCCGGAGTTTTTTGTTTTCTTTCAAAAATGTAAGGTATGAGTCGGAATTGTAAGGGAAAACGATGGCAGAGAGAAACAGATATCCGGTATAATGAGGTTGTAAGTGAAAGACAGGAGGAAACGTATATGACATTATTGGAAGTAAATAATTTGAAAAAAATCTATACAACAAAATTTGGCGGAACCCAGGTGGAAGCGATCAGGAATGTAAGTTTTTCTGTGGAGTCAGGGGAATATGTGGCGATCATGGGAGAATCTGGTTCTGGCAAAACGACATTGCTAAACATACTGGCAGCGCTTGACCGGCCGACGGGAGGCAAAGTCTTTCTGAAAGGGAGGGATCTGGGAACGGTCAGGGAAAAAGAAATGGCGGCATTCCGGAGACAGAACTTAGGATTTGTTTTCCAGGATTTTAATCTGCTTGACACTTTTTCGCTTCAGGATAATATTTTCCTTCCACTGGTACTTTCCGGCAAGAAGTATCCGGAGATGGCGCGCCGTCTGGAGCCGGTCGCTGCCCAGCTTGGAATCGATAAACTTTTAAACAAATTTCCATATGAGGTATCCGGGGGACAAAAACAGCGGGCGGCAGTTGCGAGAGCTCTGATCACAAAGCCACAGTTGATCCTGGCAGATGAACCGACCGGAGCGCTTGATTCAAGATCGGCAGATGAACTGCTGGATCTGTTCCATGAGATCAATGCAAATGGGCAGACGATCCTGATGGTGACGCACAGTATCAAAGCGGCCAGCACTGCAAAAAGAGTGCTGTTTATCAAGGATGGAGAGGTGTTTCACCAGCTTTACCGCGGGAATCTGTCGAATGAGCAGATGTATCAGAAGATTTCTGACACATTGACGGTTCTTGCTACGGGAGGTGAACAAGGTGAGTAGATCAGTTTATATCAGGCTGGCTCTGACCAATCTGAAGAATAACAAGAAAACGTATGTGCCGTACATTCTGACATCAGTCGTGACGGTAATGATGTATTATATTCTTCTCGGACTTGCAAACGGGAAGTCGGTCAGTGACGGAGCGTTGCAGAACGTATTGGAATGCTCAGTGTCGGTCGTCGTAGTTTTTTCCGTACTGTTCTTGTTTTATACGAACAGTTTTCTGATGAAACGCCGGAAAAAGGAGATCGGTGTCTATAATATTTTGGGAATGGGGAAACCGCATATCGCGAAAATGATGGTGATGGAAACGCTTGTGACGGCATCTTCAGGTATTGCAGGCGGGATTCTTGCAGGAATTACGTTTGAAAAGCTGATGTATCTGTGCCTGCAGAAATTATTGCGGTTTGAAACCGGGATGGAGGCAGAGTTTCACTGGGAGACGGTTTCTTCGACGGTTCTGCTGTTTTTGGGGATCTTTGCTCTGACACTCTGCTATAATCTGCTGCAGATCCGTCTTTCCAACCCGTCAGAACTTTTGCGGGCAGGGAAAGAAGGAGAAAAAGAACCGAAAACAAAGCTGTTTCTTGCACTTGCAGGAATCTTGTTTCTTGGGACGGGATATTCTATTGCGCTGACAACAGAGTCGCCGCTGGAGGCAATTCCGAAGTTTTTCCTTGCGGTGATCTGTGTGATCATCGGAACGTATGCATTGTTTATTGCAGGAAGTATTGCGTTTTTGAAATTACTGAAAGGAAACAGACATTTTTATTACCAGACAAAACACTTTGTTTCGGTATCAGGGATGATCTACCGGATGAAGCAGAATGGGGCAGGACTTGCCAATATCTGTATTTTAAGTACGATCGTGCTTGTTATGATCTCAGCGACAGCATCCTTATATCTTGGAATTGATGATGTGATCCGTTCCCGCTATCCAAGTGAGAGCCGGGTCATAAGCAGGCTTTCTACGCCGGAGCAGGATGCGCGGATACGTCAGATGGTGGAAGAAATTTGTAAGAAATATGATGTGGAGACAGATAAAATGATGGAATATCATTCCGGGGCAATCGTCTCGGTGCTCGATGGAGAACGGTTTCTCCGGCAGGCCGAGGCAAGTCAGTCGGATATGATAGATGTGTGTCAGGTATATCTGATCCCGCTGGAAGATTATAACCGGATGGAAGAAATGTCGGTATCGCTTGCGCAGGACGAGGCGCTTGTATATGTATCTGATAAAACGAAAGAACTTCCGGGGAGGATTTCTTTTGGAGAACATAAGTATCGTGTTGTGCAGCAGGTAAAAGAATTAAAACTTGAGGAAGGGATTACACAGAATATGGCAGATAACTATTTTGTAGTCTTGCCGGATGTGGACTCGATCAATACGATTCTTGGGGAGGTATATCAGGAAAGTGGAATGACAGAGGAGTTTGTAAGAGAGGCTTCCAGTGTCTCCTGCACACTGCAGTTCGATATGAAAGGAAGGGAGCAGGACTGTGAAAAGGCAATCGGAGAGTTGCACAGACAGTTCGCGGCATCCGGGATCCCGGGATTTTATGAGACGAGGCAGGAAGGGAAGGCAGGCATGTTTCAGCTGTATGGAGGATTGTTATTTATCGGGATCTATCTGGGAACACTGTTTTTGATGGCGACTGTACTGATCATTTATTATAAACAGATTTCCGAAGGATATGAAGACCAGGAACGGTATCAGATCATGCAGAAGGTAGGGATGGGCAAAAAAGAGGTAAGAACTTCGATCAAGAGTCAGATCCTGCTTGTATTCTTTCTGCCGCTTGGCGGCGCGATTCTCCATATCGTAGTGGCTTTCAAGGTGCTGACCAAACTGCTGGCAGGATTTGGATTTACAAATACAACGTTGTTTCTTGGCTGTACCGGGGTGGCAGTTCTCCTCTTTGCGGTGTTCTATATCGCAATCTTTATAGTAACTGCCAGAGAATATTACAAGATCGTAGAGTAATTGTCGTAAAAGCGGGGCAAAATGGAACAGAAAAGAAGATCCGATGCAAATACAAGGGGGATCGTACTGGTGAAAGTGCCGGAAAAAGATTGAGGAAAATTTGAACCGGTGGTATGATAGAAAGAAAACAAAAAAGGGGAGAAAACAATGTACCGGTTTAAAAAAATAAATCTGCAGGGGGCACAAAATACAAGAGATCTGGGTGGAATACCGACGGCGGATCAGCGTGTGATAAAAGAACACATGCTGATCCGGAGCGGTGCGCTTGCCGGAATTACAAAGGCGGATCAAGACAGACTGATAAAGGAATATCATCTGAAAACAGTGATTGATTTCCGTACAGAGACAGAGCGTCAGGAAAAGCCGGATCCTGTCATGGAGGGTGTGGAATATATTTCCAATCCCATTCTTGGGGAGCAGCTGGTAGGGATTACAAGAGAGAAAGAAGGAAAGGGAGAACAGATCGACCAGATGATCGGGCAGATCATGAAATCGGGTGCAGGCGGAGATCAGTATATGGCGAATCTCTATGCGCACATGGTTTTACAGAAAGAAGTGCGGGAAAATTATGCAAAATTCTTTGACCTGCTTTTAGAACACCGGGAAGGAGCTGTGCTGTGGCATTGCACGGCAGGAAAAGACCGGGTAGGTGTTGGCACCGCATTGCTTTTAAGTGCGCTTGGTGTAGAACGGGAACAAATCTTTTCGGATTATCTTATGACGAACTGTTTCCTGAAAGAGGAAGTAGATCAGATTGTAGAAAGAGTGGCGGGGATGTTTTCGCAGGAAGGTGCAGGTGAGGCTGTCCGTCAGATGTTATCGGTGAAAAGATCCTATCTGGAAGCGGTATTTGCGCAGATTGATCAAAATTTTGGAGGGATCGACCGCTACCTCCGTGAAGAGACTGGTCTGACAAAAGAAAAAAGAGCAGCGCTGCAGGAAAAGTATCTGAAAAGTCTGTAACGAAAGCATTGCAAGAAGATAGGGGATAATGCTATAATTTATTATCATGCGATGAAGAAAAAGCAATGTAAGAAACGACAAGTAGGTGAACGATTTGAAGAATAAAATCAAACATTTCTCAGAGGGCGATTTTCGAGCGATCCAACCGAAAATCCGACTTCCCGAGACGAAGATCATAATGAAGATCGGAGAGGGGAAAGTTTATCATGGAGAATTTTTAATAGAGAACGAAGAAGAGGGAGACGTAAGAGGTCTTGTCTATGCCTCTTCTTTTCGCATGCATTGCAGTGAACCTGGATTTGAGGGGCATCAGATCAAGATCCATTTCACATACGATGCGTCCGGGATGCGTCCGGGACAGATAGAGAAAGGGCATTTTACGATCGTATGCAGCGGGGGAGAATTTGAACTTCCGTTTACTGCGATCATAGAGAAGCCGTATGTCATGACATCTGTCGGCAAAGTGCAGGATATGGAAAGCTTCCGGAGACTGGCAGAGAAAGACTATCTGGAAGCAGCAAGACTGTTCCGGTCAAGAGATTTCTATCAGATTTTGAAATATGAAGAGAAGCGGTGGAGAAATTTATACAGCAATATGAGAAAGTGGTCTCTGGACGAGCAGGGGCTGGAAGAATTCTTAGTCGGTACAAAGCAGAAAGAACGCATTTTTCTGACTTTGGCGGAAGAAAAAGAGGTTTTCTCAGATCTGGATACTTCTAAAAAAGAAGTGATCCGGATCACGAAAAATACATGGGGCTATATGGAAATGACTGTGGAGGCAAAAGGGGAGTTTCTCTGCCTTGTGCAGAATCGTTTTTCCACAGAAGATTTCGTGGGCAGCCGGTACCAGCTGGAATATGTGATCGACGATGAAAAACTACACAACGGAAAGAACTACGGAGAGATCACAATCCGCACACCATATGAGACGCTGGTATATACGGTAGTTGTTTCCCAAAATGCGGTAAAACCAAACGATCACAGAAAAGAGACAAAAGAATGGGCACAGCTTTTACTTTCCTATTTAGAATGTGAGGCTGGAAGATCTGAAAGAGAAACATGGATCGAAGAAGCAGGGAAGTATGTTCTGAAATTGCAGGAGCAGGATCCGGAGAATGATCTGTATCTTTTGTTCCAGGCGCAGCTTGCAGTCATGGAAGGCAAGAAAAAAGAAGCCAGGGAAAAGCTTGATAAGTACAGTTACAGCAGATTTTCTCTGAATAAGAAGTTTGAGATGGATGCATATTATCTCTACCTGACTGCAATCTGCAGGGGAGAAGAGGCATATACGAAAAAGACAGTCGAAGATATCCGGAGGATGTATGCAAAGAATCAGGATTCATGGCAGATCTTATGTGTCTTGTTAGAATTGGACGAACTCTGTCAGGGAGGGCAGGATAAGATCTTACGTCTCGAGGAGCAGTATCAGAAGGGGGCAAACAGTGTCGTATTTTACCTGCTGGCTTACCGCTGTTACAGAAAGCATCCGGAATCTATTAAGAAGCTTGGAAAATTTGAGATCCGGGTATTTTCTTTTGCTGCGAAATATGGACTCCTTACAGAAGAAGCTGCACTGTATATCGCAAATCTCGCGACACAGCTGAAAGGATTTGATAAAGATATCTATCAGATACTCGGGAAAGCATATGAACAATATCCGGATCCGATGATCCTGAACGCAGTCTGCACAATGCTGATCAAAGGAAGCCGGCTGGATGGAGAATATTTCATATGGTATGAGCGGGCGGTGAAGGAAGGGCTGAAGATTGCCCAGCTCTACGAATCTTATATGATCACGATCCACGGAGAGAAGGCGAAAGAACCGCTTCCGAAGCCGATCTATTTATATTTTCTGCATGGTTCTGTTCTGGATTATACGAAGCTTGCGGTGCTTTACGCAAATGTGATCATGCATGTGGATGAGACAAGTGAACTGTACGGCCAGTACCGCGAGAAGATGGAACGGTTTGCACTTGCCCAACTGGAGAGAAGACATATTACAGAGCCTTTGCGGATCATATATAAACGTTTTTTGAATGAAGAGAATCTGACGCCGGAACGTCGGGAAGCCTTAAATGATATCTGTCATGTCTACGAAGTGACAGTCCAGTCTGACCGGATGAAATCAGTGATCGTGATCAATGCGGAAGGAGAGGTCGCGAACAGAGTTTCCGTGATCGATGGAAAAGCACAGATCCATCTGTATTCTAAGGGAGACCGCATTGTCTGGGAAGGCAGAAACGGGATCCATTATATAGAGTCGGTGACTTATGAAAGCAGACGCCTTTTTTATGATAAATATTATCTGGAGCTGTGCAGGCAGAAGCAGGAACAGGAGACGGAGGATGAACAGAACCATGTGCCGCTGACATTTGAGCTGGTGCAGGAGAACGGGATGGAAGAATATGAACATGAGGAAGTATTCCATCTGTGCAGCAAAAAGATCAGAGAAGACAATTACGCGGAAAATGATTTTCTTACCTATCTTGCCTTCTCTCTGTTCCTGGAAGATTATTATGATAAAGCAGTCCTTACGTATCTGGCAAACTATTACTGCGGACCGACAAGGGATATGAAACGTTTGTGGAAGGCGGCAAGAGAATATGAGATACAGACGTTCCAGCTTGCGGAGCGCATCCTGACACAGATGCTGTTTTCGGAGCAGATGTTCGGAGAACCGGAGATCTTTTTGGATTATTATTATGGCAAACCGTATTATCGTCTGAAATGGGCATATCTTGTTTACGCGTGCAGAGAGTTTGTCACGAAAAAAAGAGAGATTGCGGATGAGGTGATGGAGATCTTATGCATGGAATACCATCACCAGTCTGTGATACCGGAAGTGTGCCAGATCGCGGCGCTTCAATATTATGCGGATCACGCGTGGGGAGAGACGCAGGAAAACATGCTTCTGACATTCCTTCGCGAGCTGAGTATCCGTCAGATTTATTTCCCGTTCTTTTTGAAGTACAGCAGAGAGTGGTTAAAAGAACTTCAGCTGTATGATAAGACGATGGTATCGTATTATGCAAAGAAGAAGGGAAAGGTAACTTTCCGCTACCAGCTCATCCGGGATGGGGAGGAGACCGGGGAGTACCGTCAGGAAGTACTTGGACCGGTGTATGAAAATGTGTATGTAAAATCGATGATCCTCTTTGAAGGAGAAGAACTCAGGTATTATTTTGTAGAGTCGGGGGAAGATGGAGAGATCCGAACTGCGAAGTCATCCTGCGGCAAGGTAGACCGGAAAAATGAGATCGGGAAATATATGAGAATCAATCAGCTGATCCGGGAAAATGAAAAACAGGAACTGGCGGAGCGGTTTGCTGAGGAAGAGCAGACGGCAGAACTTCTGTTTCCAATTTATTGATAAGGGGTGAAAACTATGGGACAAGGCAGTATGATTGGATATGATCTGAGTGAGGAAGGATGCCAGATCAGCTACTATAATGAAACGCAGCATGAACCGGAGACGGTGAAAAATGAATCCGGTGAATATCAAATCCCGCTTGTGATCGGTTGTAAAAATGATACATGGTATATCGGGGAAGAAGCGCGTGCACATGCAAAACAAAAAGATGGTGCGATGGCATCGGATCTGCTTACGAAAAGTATGCATGGGATGAAAATCCATCTCGGACGGAGAACCTATGATGCAGTCTGGCTTCTGGCAAAGTTTATCCGCCTGACACTTCAGCGGTTTGACAAGATCGATTCCATTGTCTTTTGTGTGCCGCAGATGAGCCCGGACATTGCAAGGATGTTAAAAGGGATCGGTCAGCGGATGGGGATTGAACGGCAGCGGATCCATGTGCAGGATTATAAGGAAAGCTACTGTTACTTTATGTTTTACCAGCCGAAGGAACTCTGGCAGTATGAGTCCGCATTGTTTTATTGTGACAAACGGCAGATCAAAGCGTATATGTTAAGCCAGATCGCGTCGGGTGCAAAACAGAAGAAACAGACCTTTGTCACGGTTGATGAAGTGGCAAGTGCCCAGATGGAGGAACTAAAGGCAGTCTATCCGGTGCTCAATGTGGAGCAGGCAAAAATGGCAGATTTCCGTTTTCAGAAGTTTATCGAGAGTGTGTTTGAGAAAAAGATCGTTTCTTCTGTCTTTCTGATGGGAGAAGGGTTTGAGAATAACTGGTATCCGAATTCGCTGAAAGTGCTGTGCAACGGAAGAAGGGCATTTCTTGGAAATAATCTTTACAGCAAAGGTGCGTGCTATACAGCGTACCAGCGCGGGCAGGAAGAGCAGACAAAAGATCAGGAAGCGCCGGTATATCTGGATGAAAGTAAATTGAAAGAGCAGATCTCCATTCAGATGCGTCACCACGGAAAAGAAGAGTGGTATCCGCTTGTGCCGTGGGGAAGACACTGGTATGAAGGCGACGGACAGTGGGAGGTTCTTTTGGAAGATACCAGCGACATTGAAATAAAAGTAGAATCACTTCTGACCGGCACAGCCAGAATCGAGCGCGTGAAAGTAGATGAACTTCCGAGGCGTGCAAAATATACTATACGGCTTCAGGTGGAAGTGATCTTTGTCGAAGAAAATGTATGTAAGATCCTATTTAAAGATGTTGG
>OATU01001608.1_pt1 | contig 12930 bp, 10 predicted proteins | sample 1516711 | NCBI WGS metagenome assembly OATU01 (sample SAMEA2579971, study PRJEB22360) | human gut metagenome | biome: human gut; feature: human-associated habitat; material: faeces | place: Denmark | collected 2008/2010 | reverse complement strand
CCATGCCTCGCAAACCCGCATAAATACTGAATGTGTGGAGTTTTGCTCATGGCTATCTCATCCATCACTAAGGAGGTGTTCGCATTGTCATCCAGACAACAACATAATTCTGATTATCTCGAAAATCAGACCGTCCTGCTCCAGAACGAGCAGTTGAACAAACAAAATATACGTAGTGTCCGCCTTATAGCAACGGGAAAGTTTTTGGAACAGTCTTTCTTCGTGCTTGCAGCGGCAGGCATATTCCTCCTTCTTCTGGAAGGCGGGCAGGTACACCACGACTGGGCAAAGATTCTGCTTTTTATCATTTCCATCGCTGTGCTGCTTTCTCTGATTTTCAGTGTTGCCTTATTACATTCCTCAGATGCTCTGCATCATTGCTTTTGGAAATGTCCAGAGTGCGGTGGGGAGCTTCCGCTTCTGACCACGCCGCGGACATTTTTAGCCAGACAGAAATCTGTACAGAATCCTGCCCTCTATGATCTGTGTGTAAAAAAGCAGATTCGATGCGTACGCCTTCCTGGAAGTAATCTGCTGATTCCTTCCCGCTGTCCGCACTGCGGGGAAAAATTCTGGACATACCCAAAAAACGTAACTGACACTGATACTTCTCTCTCATAATACGAAAGGACTGATCTTCCATGCAAAAAATATCCGCCGGAGTTTTTAAAAATTTTTCCCGCTTCTTTTTCCTTCTCGGAACACTCTGCGCCTTTTTTTCTTTGTTTGCTGTCGCAGAAAAGAAAGCAGATACCTTTTTTCTGTTCTTTCTTTTTGGATTTTTCGCCATATATTCCGGAGTATCCACACTTCGTACTTCCAGACATTTTTCCATACAGTTTACAGATGATACCCTGACCATTTGTCGCAAAAGCTCTATGTGGACCAAGAAAAAAGGAAAGTTCATGGATACATGGATATCCGATGGCAACTGGAAGTTTCGCACAGATTCTTTCCTTTTCACTGAGATTTCCACCTATGACCTTACACGCAGCATTTCCCCATCCACTTCAGAATTGCCGCCTTCTCTGGAATATTATCATTCCCACAATGGCGCTCTTTCTGTTGACTGCGAAATCCTGTTTTTCTTAAAGGATGGCAGGCAGATTCCATGTCCACTGGAATACTATACAAAAAGGCAAGTGCAAATACTCTTTACTGTGATACAAGAAAAAACCGGAATTTCTCCATCCAAACAACTTGCCAGCATCTTTCATCATCGGCGTTCATCTGTTGGATTTCCACGATAAAACCGCCATGTTAACTTGCATTGCTTGCCTTTTCTTTTCCTGATTCTTATACTGGCAGTAGAACATCAATCTACACGCGAAAGGAGACTTCTATATGCTAGGAGATCAAATTAAAAAATATCGAAAAGAGAAGAAAATGAGTCAGGAGGAACTGGCAATCCCTCTGAATGTTGTCCGGCAGACTGTGTCAAAGTGGGAAAATAATCTCTCCGTACCGGATGCGGAACTTCTGATCCGTCTCGCAGAGGTGTTGGGAATTTCTGTTGCAGAACTGCTTGGGACCGACGAACAACCACATTCAGAATCCCTCTCTGCAGAAACTCTTGCTATAGAACTTGCTCGCCTCAATGAAGAGCTTGCCAAACAAGTGCAGGAACGGAGTCTTTCTTCCCGCGCCGAGCAAAAACGGAATCTGATTCTCTTTTTTTCGATGCTTTCTATGCTCTTTGCACTGATCATCGACAATACTATTGTTTCCGTTTTACTGACCTTTGCCTGCCTTCTGACAGCAGTTATCATTCTGTACCGGAATACTGCTCTGCTCACCCGCACGACAACCTCCGTAAAAAAACTCGGTGCCGTTCGAATTACAACCCTTTTTAATATTGGCGTCCTTACTGTCTGTATTGTAACCTTTGCCTTGTCCGAGATGGGCATCCTTCCTTTTTCCAATACCGATGGGAAATTTTTTGCAATGCTGCTCGTATCTGCCATTATCCTTTTTACCGGCATGATATCCTCAAGACTTCCCTTCAACCGACATACCGGATTGCGGCTCCCGTGGACTGTACACGACGAAGATACCTGGAATGTGGCGCATCGCGTACTTCATGATCTATCCATTCCGATCGTACTTCTTTATCTGGGATGCACACTGACTGTCCCGGATTTTGAGACGGTCACTCTGTTCACAATAGGTCTTTGGATCGGCATTCCTTCCGTAATCTCTGGTGTGTTTTTCTGGAAAAAGATGCATGGCCGCTAAAAAGGGATTCAAAAAAGAGGGACAAACGTTTTCAGATTCCCATTCCATGATTCCATTTTCCACTGCCGCATGCTACAATATAACAGAAAAATATTCTATGAAATTCAGGAGGTTTTGCTGCCTATGACGCAACTACTACCATCAAAGTATTCCGACCATATAGTACTCAGACCTTACACACCAGAAGACTTTGAAGCCATCAGCCGTCTTTTCTACGAAACCGTCCATACCGTCAATGCAAAAGACTACTCCAGGCAGCAGCTGGATGTGTGGGCGACCGGATCTGTAGATTTTGCTGCATGGAATGCATCTTTTCTTGCGCATACAACCTTTGTTGCTGTCGACGGAGAAACGATTACCGGATTCGGCGATATTGATTCCTCCGGTTACCTGGACCGCCTCTATGTCCACAAAGATTATCAGGGAATTGGTATCGCCACTGCACTCTGCGAGAAACTGGAAGCATCTGTGGAAAGCGCCACAGTTACCACACATGCCTCCATCACCGCAAGACCATTTTTTGAGCGCCGGGGATATCTTGTAAAGAAAGAGCAGCAAGTGGAACGTCAGGGAATCCTGCTGACCAATTATGTGATGGAAAAGCAGCTTTCTTCCCTCTTTCCTGCAAACAACTAAGACTACGGTCATTCCAAAAAAACTCTAAAAAACACAACCTCTCAACGTGTACTTTCCATTCACTCCAGAGGTTGTGTTTCTATATTTCTATTCTATTGAAAGTAATGTTCAATCGTATTTCACTCCGCGTTTTTTCGAATCCATTTGCCATAGATCCACGCAAGAATCGCCGTTTCTCCGATCATCACCGAATAAATTCCCGTAAGCCCCCATCTTCTGCTCGCGCCAAGTACAGCACCTCCTGCAAGAAGCGTCCCAACTGCAGTGTACAGAAATACCTTCTGTTCCCATCCACTCCCCTGCAGATAAGTCAGAAACACCTGATATGGAATCCGAATCATTGTAAGTACAAACACCAGATATAAAAACGGTACTGCCATCTCCGTAACTCCCCGGTCAGTAACCACACTTCCAAGTAATTCTTCCTGAAATACCCCGCAGAGCAGACAGAGACTTCCGGTCACGGCAAAGGCCGCACACTGTCCGACTCTCAAATATATTTTTGTTTCTTTCCGGTTCCCGGCCGCCCGACTCTGCAATGCACAAGTCTGTGCAGCCGAAGCGTATGCAACTACCAGAAGGCCAATTATCCCGTATACAATGTCCACCAGTTTATAGACTGCCAGCTGCTCTGTCCCAAGATGTACTGCTGCTCCTTGTACAATCAGGACAAAAATGGTGCTTTCAAACAATTCCTGCCCAAACAGTGCGGGATAACTCCATAAGATTCTTTTTATCGGTTCTTGAATATTTCCAGTTCTGGCACAGCGCACTCTGTAATATGGAATCTGATAGACAAGCAAGCCACAGCCAAGCCCAATCACACTTCCCCATGCTGCTCCTGCCACTCCCATCCTGGGAAATCCTGCTTTTCCATAAACAAGCACAACGTCAAAGAACAGATTGACAATGATAGACACTCCGGTAGCATATACGCCAATCTTTGTATTATAACGATTCCGGAAATACACCGCATATTGAAACCAGATCATATTTTGTAAGACAGTGATCGATGCCGGATAAAAATAGGAAAGCAGTTCTTCCAGTCCCCTCCTGGAAACTGTATAGATGTTTCCGAAAAACCATCTGCCGCCAAGGAGACTTACCAGTACGAATCCACCTCCTATCCCCGCTGCCAATAACTTTGCTGCCGCAAATGTCTGTTCCAGCTTACCATACTCTTGCCTTCCGGACAGTTCTGCCGCAAGGATATGAAATGCCGAAGACAAGATTCCAAGCGCCCCAGTAATCGTATAGAGAATAGATGCCGCCACTCCCACAAGTGCAAAACCTTCTACAGAATAGTGCCCCACGATCGCCTCATCAAACATTTCAAATACACTGGCAAGTGCATAATTCATCAAAATCGGGACTGCCATCCGATGAATCTGTACCATTTCTTTTTGATATTTCATTTTTATTTCTCCCTGATGATTATTTTTTTAATTCATTCTGGGAGAATCTACCTATACAGCCTATTCTCCCAATAGGCTGCGATCATCCGCCTGATGCATTCTGATCCCTCTCTTCTTTCTGTTTTCATTTTAATATTTACTTTGTTTTCTTAATAAGACTTGATTGCAGATTTTTCTCTTCCCTGCTGTCTTCCACCGCCTTGGAGACTGCCTCATTAAAGGTCGGATGTGCACGCATCGCATACATCAGCTGTCTGGAAGTCAGACCGTTGGCGATTGCTGTTGCCAGTTCCCCGATCATATCTGTTGCCCGCTGGCACATGATCTGTGCGCCAAGCAGTACATCACTGTCTGCTGCAAACAGCACTTTGATAAAACCGACTTCCTCTTTTGATAAGATCGTCTGTCCGTTGGCATCCATCCGGTACCGTCCACAACGCACCGGGATTCCCTTCTTTTCTGCCTCTTCTTCGGTCAGTCCGACCGTGGCGATCTCCGGATTCAGATACAGACAGTTCGGAATGATCGACATCGAGACAAACAGACAGCTTGGTACGATAGATAAAATCACGGACGGCTCCAGATTATTCATGCGCTCCACAACATATTTTGCCTGCGCGGAAGCCACATGGGCAAGCTGGACTCCGCCGATCACATCTCCGATCGCATAGATGCCCGGGATATTGGTCATGAAAAATTCGTTGACAAGCACTTTGCCGTGATCCATGCGGATCTTCAGTTCCGGCGCAAATAATTCTTCTGTATAGGGATCCCTGCCTACCGATACAAGCACGGCATCTGCCGGAAGAATCTGCTTTTTCCCATCCGACATCAAGTAACAATTCACACCATTCTCCGCTTTCTCGAACCGCTCCATCAGGCTTTTCTTATAGACCCGGCTCCCACGCCCTACAAGAATCTTCTCCAACGCCTCGGCAAACTCGATATCCATCGATGGAAGCAGCCGCTCTCCCAGTTCTATGACCGTTACTTCCGAGCCGAGCGCCTGAAATACTGTGGCGATCTCAAGCCCGATGACACCACCTCCCACAACAACCAGTCGGTCATAACATCTGTCATTTGCCTGCAGCAGCTCCTCGCTTGTCATCACTTCCGGCAGTTCCTCTCCCGAAATCCCAAGTCTTCTCGGCGCCGCGCCGGAGGCGATCAGGATCTTGTCTGCCTCATAGACAACCGTGTCTGTGGCAGATATCAAATCTTCTCCAATATCTGCCCCTGCACCGTCAGAATTATTTTTCCATATCGTCTTCGATGTGCGCTTTACGACCACACGCTTGTCTTCCTGCACCTGCGCAGTTCCCTGCACAAAGGTAACACCAAGTCTTTGGAACTCCTCCTCGATCGCATTTCGCATCTCCACAACAGACTCTTCCTTATAGCGATATAATTTCTGCATGTCAAATCCGATTTCTTTTGCATACAATCCGAATTTCTCACATTCCTTCATATCCTTGTAGATCGTGGAAGCATGCAGCAGCGCCTTGGTCGGGATACATCCTCTGTTCACACAGGTTCCCCCCGCTTCTTTCTTATCCACGACAAGCACTTTCATTCCTCGTTTTGCTGCCTCAAGCGCCGCCACATATCCCCCTGGTCCGGCGCCGATAATCAGCAGATCATACTTTTCCATCCTTATTCTCCTCTCCATACGTTGCAATCCTGCTCCATCACTGTCACCGATGTCTCTCGCCTGCTCTGTACAAACAAATCTTCTTCCCTGCATAAAAGAAGTATCCTTTTCTTTTACCGCGCAATCGGATCAATCTGCCAGTCGATCGGAGCCACCCCGTTTGCCTCCAGAAATGCATTTGTCTGGCTAAACGGTCTGCTTCCGAAAAATCCGCGGTAGGCAGAAAGCGGGCTTGGATGCGGCGCTTCCAGAATCAGATGCTTCGGATTATTTAACATCGCTTTCTTTGTCTGCGCCGGTCTTCCCCACAAGATAAATACGATCGGGCGGTCCTGCTCGTTGAGCACCCGGATCGCCGCATCTGTAAATTCCTCCCAGCCGATCCCCCGGTGAGAATTTGCCTGATGAGCGCGCACGGTCAGAACCGTATTGAGCATCAATACCCCTTGCTTCGCCCATTTTAATCTCACATCCGAGATCATCATGCAGCTCCTGGTAAATATTCACCAGCGACGGCGGAATATCCACTTCCGGTTTCACAGAAAAGCAGAGTCCATGCGCCTGCCCCACATTGTGATACGGATCCTGCCCTAAAATGACTACTTTCACTTCATTTAACGGCGTCAGATGAAATGCATTGAACACATCATCCGCCGGTGGAAAAATCTGTCTCAAATAATTTCTTATAATATGGCTTCTTAAATTCTCCCTTTAACGCTTCTAACCAAGCTCCGCTAATTGCCGGCATCTTCTCTTCCTCCTGCTTTTTCCAACTTTTCTTCTGTTCTTTGTTTTTCCTTATCCTCTTGCTATCTTTTTCCCTGTTCTTTTTTCCACGGATATCGGCTATTTCATATCTAACTCGAACCAGAATGCTACCCCATTGTCATAGTTTTCCACTCCGAATTTCTGCTGGAAAGACTCCATGATCGCCTTGACGATAGAAAGCCCGATCCCGTTTCCGCCATACTCCCGCGAGTGCGCCTTATCTACTTTGTAAAACTTATCCCAGATCCGCTCCACATCTTCCTGCGGGATCGATTTTCCGGTATTAAACACAGAAATGTGTGCTTTTTCTTCCTTTTCTGTCACTTTGATCTCAATGATCCGCTCTCCTTCCACATGGTGGATCGCGTTGCTGATATAATTTCGCAGCACTTGTTCCGTCTTAAATTCATCTGCCCACACATAGACCGGCTCTTCCATTTTCAGGTTTACCTTTGCCTCCGCCTGCTGAATTAAGATCTCACAACTTTGCAGTACCCCGCGGATCAGTCCTGACAGATCAAATCTCGTCATGGACAGTCCGTCATCGCCGGACTCCAGCTGATTTAACGTCAGCAGATTTTTCACCATCTGATTCATCTTGTTTGCCTCATCGATAATGACGTCACAGTAAAATTCCATACTCTCCGGATCATCATGAATCCCTTCTTTCAGTCCTTCTGCATATCCCTGGATCAGCGCGATCGGCGTCTTCAGTTCATGTGATACGTTTCCGATAAATTCCTTGCGGCGCTCTTCCTGCTTTTCTTTCTGCTCAATATCCTTCTGCAATTCTGAGTTTGCGGTTTTTAACTGCGAGATCGTCTGCTCCAGCTTCTCCGACATCCGGTTAAAGCTGTCTCCTAATACCCCGATCTCATTGTCGCCGCCGCTTGTGTATTTGGCATTGAAATCAAGATTTGCCATCTTCTGCGAGAGCATCGCAAGCTCCATGATTGGATCTGTAATCTTTCTGGAAAAATACCAGACAAGAATACAACTCACCCCGATCATAATACAGCCGACATACGCAAGAAACCTCGTAGAAAGCTTTGCCCCTTCCCGGATACTCTCAAGTGGTGTCCGGATCAGGAAATGATATCCCTTGTCAAAGCTTCCCCACATTTCAATATATTCGGTCCTGCTTTTGATATCCTTCGCTTTTCGGATTTCATAGGAAGACGTCTGTTCCAGGATCTTTCCATCCTGCTTATCAAGCAGATATCCGTTTAACTGGCTGTTCAGTTCATCTTCGCCTTCTGTCATCATACTGAGTACCGGATTCCCCACGCGGTCACGCACGATAAAAGATATGTTTGCCCGCTCTGCAAGCCGCTTCATATCTTCCAGCGATTCCGCATAAAGGACGCTGCTTCCGACAGACTGGTCAAGCATATGGTACATGCTTTTTAGATCTTCCTCTTTATTTGCGACATAATAGCCTTCCATGAACCGACCATTGATCAAAAGAGCGATGATCATCGTAAATACAACGATACCGATACTTAAGATCGCAATCTGGCGTTTGATCGAATCTCTCATCATTCCACCTCAAACTTGTAGCCCATGCCCCAGATGGTCTTGATATACTCCCCTTTGTCACCCAGCTTGTTCCGCAGCTTCTTGACATGCGTGTCAATCGTCCTCGCATCTCCGAAATAGTCATAGTTCCATACGTTATTTAAAATCTTCTCTCTGGAGAGTGCAATTCCCTGATTCTCGATAAAGTAAGATAACAGTTCAAATTCTTTGTAGCTTAAATCCACTGGAACTCCGTCGATCTTTACTTCATGGGCAGCTTTATCCACGACAATACCGCCTGCATCCACCACTTCATCCGCTGCAAATACATTCGTCCTCCTTAAAATCGCCTCCACTCTTGCGACAAGGATCTTCGGACTGAACGGTTTGGAAATATATTCATCTACGCCAAGTTCAAATCCCTGCAGTTCATCCCGCTCTTCTCCTCTTGCTGTCAGCATGATGATCGGCACTTTTGAATGCATACGCACCTCACGGCATACCTGCCAGCCATCCATCTTCGGCATCATCACATCAAGGATGATCAGTGCAATGTCATTTTGCTCATAGAAAATATCCATCGCCTCCATGCCGTCTCCTGCTTCCACAACAGCATATCCGCTCCTTTCCAGGAAATCTCTGACGAGCTTTCGCATCCTGCTCTCATCATCTACAACCAGTATTTTTAATTTATCCATCAACCATTCTCTCCTTTGTTTTTCTCCCATCATACCAGATACTTGTGTCACTTTTGTGAAAAAACAAAATGTCTCCGGGTACGATATTCATTATACCATACCCGAAGACATTCCTGATACTTTTTTCTGGCAACGATCTGCATTTGGCAATGACAGATTTTCCCGTTCTTCTCACTGTTTTTTCACTGCTTCCTGCTACTCAACACTCTTCAGCGATTCCACCATGTTGATCTTCTTCAATTTGAAATACATCACACAGTTGACAAATATAGAGAACCCGCAGGTGAGCAGCGCGCTGTACAGAAAACTGATCCCCTTGATCGTTCTCGCAAACATCACGGTATCGATCTCAACCGTCGTAATCACAAACCGGTGAAGAATGCTTCCCAATATCACTCCGACAACCGTTCCGATCAGCGTCAGAAGAATATTTTCACGATATACATATGCAGAAACTTCGTTATCATAGAATCCAAGCACTTTGATCGTTGCGAGTTCCCGCTTCCGCTCATTGATATTGATGTTATTCAGGTTGTAAAGCACGACAAATGCTAACAGCCCTGCAGAAATGATCAGCACAACGATGACAATATCCAGACTTTCCAGCATCTCATCCATCTGTTCCTCTACATTGTAGGTGTAAGAAACATTGAGCGCCGCACGCTCGTCCAGTACGTTTTCTCCGATTTCCTTTAACTTTTTCTCATCAAATGTTTTCATCTTAAAGTAAATATTATTTGCTTTCGGAAGCGCACCGAACGTCTCTTTGTATACCTGCGGAGATACATAGAGGTAATGCTCCATATAGTTTTCACAGATATTTGTGATCGTCAGTTCTTTCTCCTCACCATTGTCCCCTTTTACTGTGATCGTATCCCCTTTCTTTACTTCCAGCGTCTTTGCCATCTTCTCTGTGAGAATCACATCCTTCTCTCCAAGTTCAAATGTATCCTTTGTCTTTCTGTCCCGGTAGACTAAAAATTCTTTGTTTTTTTCTAAATCTTCCGGCACATACAGATACACTTCCTTCTTTGTCTTTCCTTTCTGGATATCCGTTTTCTTCAGATATCCTTCTGAAGTCTGGCTGATCTCCTTTTCCTCCTTCAGATACTGATCCAGCGATTCCTTGTCTTTTTCATCTGCGTCTGCATTTAAGATGATCATCCCATCGTATAAATTCAGTTCCTGATACTGGATCCTTCCCACATCAAAAATAGAATCCCGCAGTCCGAATCCGACGATCATCAGCGCCATACAGCCGCCGATTCCAAAGACGGTCATAAAGAACCGTTTTTTATACCGGATCAGATTCCGGATCGTTGATTTCCAGATAAAGCTCAGTCTGCTCCAGAGGAAAGGGATGCGCTCCAGAAAAACACGTTTGCCCTGCTTCGGTGCAGGCGGACGCATCAGCACTGCCGGCTGGGATGCCAGCTCTTTGTAGCAGGCAAGCAATGCAGCCGCACTTGTACAGAGGACTGCCGCCCCGGTTGCCATCGCCGCATAACCCCAGTGGTAAGGGATCACAACATCCGGCATATGCACATAGATGATCTTATATGCATTCACAATAATATATGGGAATACTTTCTCTCCGAACAGCACACCAAAAATGCTTCCCCCGATTGTTGCGATCAGTGCATAATTCAGATATTTTCCTGCGATGCTGAATTTTCCATATCCGAGCGCTTTGAGCGTTCCGATCTGCGTGCGCTGTTCCTCGACCATACGCGTCATCGTCGTCAGACTGATCAGCGCCGCTACGATAAAGAACAGAATCGGAAATACTTCTCCGATTGCCCGCATACGGTCTGCGTTATCGCCATATCCGGTATACTCTGTAAGTGCACTTCTGTCATTGACATACCAGGTGGCATCTTCTATCTCTGCAATCTTCTGTTCAGCATCTTTGATCTTATTTTCCCCGTCTTTGATCTCGGCTTCGGCTTCTTTTTTGCCATTTTCATAAGCTTCTTTTGCCTCGGCAAGCTTCTTTTCATTGGCTGCGATTGCATTTTCACCCGCCGCAAGTTCTGCCTCCCCGGCGTGGATCGTTTCCCATCCGGCATCAATCTGGCGCTGTCCTTCTGACGCCTGCGCTTCCCCGGCATACAGTTCATTTTCAGCTGCTGCAAGCTGTCCGCTCACTGCATCGAGCGCAGCCTTTCCTTCCTCCAGCTTTGCCCTTGCCGCTGCAAGCTCCTGCTCTTTCTGCACAAGCATCTGCTCTGCCTGCCCGATCTGATCTGCTGCCTGCTGAAGCTGTGGCTCCAGTTGTGCGATCGTCTTCTGAAACGCTGCGATCTGTGCCTCCGTCTGTGGAACCTGTTCCTCCGGGATCATCCCGTTTTCCAGCGCCGCCTGCAGCTCTGCCAGCGTATTCTTCATCTGATTTAATCCGGCCTTCCCTGCCTCGTACTCTGCCTTCTTTGCATCCAGTTCTGTGCGTCCGGCTGTGATCTGCTGCTCTCCGGCTGCGATCTGTTCCATGCCTGCCTCGTACTGACCTCTGAATTCCTCTTCTTTTACCGCAAATTCTGCTTTTCCCTGCGGTTCCACAGCCCATCCGGCTGCGATCTGCGCATAGGCTGCATCGACTGCCCACTGGCTCGCGAGCAGTTCATTCCTTCCGGCTTCCAGTTCCCTGCTTCCACTCTCCAGCTGTTCTTTTGCACTTTTTAACTGTGCCTCGGCATCCGCAATCTTCGCTTTTCCGTCAGAAAGTTCTTGTTCTGCCGTCTTCTTTCCATCAGAAAGTTCCGCCTTTGCCTCCGCAAGTTCTTCATTGGCATCTTCACGGATTTCCTCTGCGCGGAGCGCTCCCTGCCGGTCTCCGATCGATTCGATCCGCTCTGCAACTTCCTCTACTTTCTGATCGTACGCCCCGGTAAATGCTGTCTCCTCTTTCGCTCCTTCTACGGACACATAACACTCTGTATATGCCTCTGTCACAAAAGATTCTTTTGGCACAGCGAGAAATCCGCTGACTTCTCCATTTCCGATCATACTGCTTCCCCGGTGAAAGGAAATGTACTCAGGACTGCTTCCTGCTCCTACGATCCGGAATGTTTCCTTCGTAAATGTATCTGTGACCGGATCCTTTGTCCCGCTGATCAGCGTGATCTCATCCCCGACCTTTAAATCTGAACCCTGGATAAAATCCTGATCGATCAGACACTCTCCGTCTTTCTCCGGCATTCTTCCTTCTTCCACGGTATACTGATTCATCGAATCCAGAATCGATGATACATGAAGGACTTTCTGATTCCCATCGCGCACAACCATCACATCCGCAGAATAGCCTGCTTCTGCCTGCGCCACCCCTTCCAGTGACCGGATCGCTTCCACATCACGCTCTGTCAGTCCAAGTGTTCCCATCACCTTCAGATCCATCAGACGATTCCGGTCAAAATAGGCATCTCCGGAATAGCGGAGATCCGGCTCAGATGCCCGGATTCCTGAGAAGAATGCGACTCCCATTGCCACGATAAAGAAAATGGACAAAAAACGACCCATACTCTTTCGTATTTCCATATAAAAATCTTTTCTCAATGCTCGTTTCTTCATCTGTCTCCCTACCATTCAATCGTTTCTACCGGTACCGGATGTGCATTCATCTCCATACTCTCCACACGACCATTTTTAATATGGATCACACGGTCAGCCATCGGCGCAAGCGCAGAGTTATGTGTAATGACGATCACAGTCATTCCTTTGTTTCTGCAAGTATCCTGAAGTAACTTCAAGATTGCCTTTCCGGTATTGTAATCAAGCGCTCCCGTCGGCTCATCGCACAGAAGCAGCTTTGGGTTCTTCGCAAGCGCCCGGGCGATCGACACCCTCTGCTGTTCTCCTCCCGAAAGCTGTGCCGGGAAGTTATTCAGTCTTTCTCCCAGTCCTACTTCCTCAAGTACCGTCCTGGCATCCAGCGGTTCCTTGCAGATCTGCAGCGCCAGCTCTACATTTTCCAATGCAGTCAGGTTCGGAACAAGGTTATAAAATTGGAAGA
>OATU01001605.1_pt1 | contig 12938 bp, 7 predicted proteins | sample 1516711 | NCBI WGS metagenome assembly OATU01 (sample SAMEA2579971, study PRJEB22360) | human gut metagenome | biome: human gut; feature: human-associated habitat; material: faeces | place: Denmark | collected 2008/2010 | reverse complement strand
TTAACGACATCTTGTTGAAAGCGGGCGCGACTGACGTCCGTCTGGCACAGGACGAAGCAGAGCGCGTACGTTTCTGGGCCGGTCGCAAAAATGCGTTCCCGGCGGTAGGACGTATCTCCCCGGATTACTACTGCATGGATGGCACCATCCCGCGCCGCGCCCTGCCTGGCGTACTGGAAGGCATTGCCCGTTTATCGCAGCAATATGATTTACGCGTTGCCAACGTCTTTCATGCCGGAGACGGCAACATGCACCCGTTAATCCTTTTCGATGCCAACGAACCCGGTGAATTTGCCCGCGCGGAAGAGCTGGGCGGGAAGATCCTCGAACTCTGCGTTGAAGTTGGCGGCAGCATCAGTGGGGAACATGGCATCGGGCGCGAAAAAATCAATCAAATGTGCGCCCAGTTCAACAGCGATGAAATCACGACCTTCCATGCGGTCAAGGCGGCGTTTGATCCCGATGGTTTGCTGAACCCTGGGAAAAACATTCCCACGCTACACCGCTGTGCTGAATTTGGTGCCATGCATGTGCATCACGGTCATTTACCTTTCCCTGAACTGGAGCGTTTCTGATGCTACGCGAGTGTGATTACAGCCAGGCGCTGCTGGAGCAGGTGAATCAGGCGATTAGCGATAAAACGCCGCTGGTGATTCAGGGCAGCAATAGCAAAGCCTTTTTAGGTCGTCCTGTCACCGGGCAAACGCTGGATGTGCGTTGTCATCGCGGCATTGTTAATTACGACCCGACCGAGCTGGTGATAACCGCTCGTGCCGGAACGCCGCTGGTGGCGATTGAAGCGGCGCTGGAGAGCGCCGGGCAAATGCTCCCCTGCGAGCCACCACATTATGGTGAAGAAGCTACCTGGGGCGGGATGATCGCCTGCGGGCTGGCGGGGCCGCGTCGCCCGTGGAGCGGTTCGGTCCGCGATTTTGTCCTCGGCACGCGCATCATTACCGGCACTGGAAAACATCTGCGTTTTGGTGGCGAAGTGATGAAAAACGTTGCCGGATACGATCTCTCACGGTTAATGGCCGGAAGCTACGGTTGTCTGGGTGTGCTCACTGAAATCTCGATGAAAGTGTTACCGCGACCACGCGCCACCCTGAGTCTGCGTCGGGAAATCAGCCTGCAAGAAGCCATGAATGAAATCGCCCAGTGGCAACTCCAGCCATTACCCATTAGTGGCTTATGTTACTTCGACAATGCGTTGTGGATCCGCCTTGAGGGCGGCGAAGGATCGGTAAAAGCAGCGCGTGAACTGCTGGGTGGCGAAGAGGTTGCGGGTCAGTTCTGGCAGAAATTGCGTGAACAACAACTGCCGTTCTTCTCGTTACCAGGTACCTTATGGCGCATTTCCTTACCCTGCGATGCGCCGATGATGGATTTACCCGGCGAGCAACTGATCGACTGGGGCGGGGCGTTACGCTGGCTGAAATCGACAGCCGAGGACAATCAAATCCATCGCATCGCCCGCAACGCTGGCGGTCATGCGACCCGCTTTAGTGCCGGAGATGGTGGTTTTGCCCCGCTACCGGCTCCTTTATTCCGCTATCACCAGCAGCTTAAACAGCAGCTCGACCCTTGCGGCGTGTTTAACCCCGGTCGCATGTACGCGGAACTTTGAGGAGCAGGCTATGCAAACCCGATTAACCGAAGATATGCGGCAGAACGCGCGGGCGCTGGAAGCCGACAGCATCCTGCGTGCCTGTGTTCACTGCGGATTTTGTACCGCAACCTGCCCAACCTATCAGCTCCTGGGCGATGAACTGGACGGGCCGCGCGGGCGCATCTATCTGATTAAACAGGTGCTGGAAGGTAACGAAGTCACGCTTAAAACACAGGAGCATCTCGATCGCTGTCTCACTTGCCGCAATTGTGAAACGACCTGTCCTTCTGGTGTGCGCTATCACAATTTGCTGGATATCGGGCGTGATATTGTCGAGCAGAAAGTGAAACGCCCACTGCCGGAGCGAATGCTGCGCGAAGGATTGCGCCAGGTAGTGCCGCGTCCGGCGGTCTTCCGTGCGCTGACGCAGGTAGGGCTGGTGCTGCGACCGTTTTTACCGGAACAGGTCAGAGCAAAACTGCCTGCTGAAACCGTGAAAGCTAAACCGCGTCCACCGCTGCGCCATAAGCGTCGGGTTTTAATGCTGGAAGGCTGCGCCCAGCCTACGCTTTCGCCCAACACCAACGCGGCAACTGCGCGAGTGCTGGATCGTCTGGGGATCAGCGTCATGCCAGCTAACGAAGCAGGCTGTTGTGGCGCGGTGGACTATCATCTTAATGCGCAAGAGAAAGGGTTAGCGCGGGCGCGCAATAATATTGATGCCTGGTGGCCCGCGATTGAAGCAGGTGCCGAGGCAATTTTGCAAACCGCCAGCGGTTGCGGCGCGTTCGTTAAAGAGTATGGGCAGATGCTGAAAAACGATGCGTTGTATGCCGATAAAGCGCGTCAGGTCAGTGAACTGGCGGTCGATTTAGTCGAACTTCTGCGCAAGGAACCGCTGGAAAAACTGGCAATTCGCGGCGATAAAAAACTGGCCTTCCACTGCCCGTGTACCCTGCAACATGCGCAAAAGCTGAACGGCGAAGTGGAAAAAGTGTTACTTCGTCTTGGATTTACCTTAACGGACGTTCCCGACAGCCATCTGTGCTGCGGTTCAGCGGGAACATATGCGTTAACGCATCCCGATCTGGCACGCCAGCTGCGGGATAACAAAATGAATGCGCTGGAAAGCGGCAAACCGGAAATGATCGTCACCGCCAACATTGGTTGCCAGACGCATCTGGCGAGCGCCGGTCGTACCTCTGTGCGTCACTGGATTGAAATTGTAGAACAAGCCCTTGATAAGGAATAACAAAATGAAAACTAAAGTCATTCTTAGCCAGCAAATGGCGAGTGCAATTATTGCCGCAGGTCAGGAAGAGGCGCAGAAAAATAACTGGTCTGTTTCCATTGCTGTTGCCGATGACGGCGGTCATCTGCTGGCGTTAAGTCGCATGGATGATTGCGCGCCAATTGCGGCTTACATCTCCCAGGAGAAAGCGCGTACCGCCGCGCTGGGACGTCGTGAAACTAAGGGCTATGAAGAGATGGTGAACAACGGACGTACCGCGTTCGTGACTGCGCCGTTACTGACGTCGCTGGAAGGCGGCGTACCGGTTGTTGTGGATGGGCAAATTATTGGTGCCGTGGGCGTTTCTGGTTTAACCGGAGCACAGGATGCGCAGGTCGCGAAAGCGGCAGCAGCGGTGTTGGCGAAATAAGCGAAAACGAGGAGATAAATAATGAGTGAAACCATAACCCAAGGCCTTTTACGCATTGACGCCGACTTTAAACGTTTTGTGGATGAAGAAGTTTTACCGGGAACAGGTTTGGATGCTGCCGCGTTCTGGCGCAATGTTGATGAGATTGTTCACGATCTGGCACCAGAAAATCGTCAGTTGCTGGCAGAACGCGATCGCATTCAGGCAGCGCTTGATGAGTGGCATCGCAGCAATCCGGGGCCGGTAAAAGATAAAGCGGCCTATAAATCTTTCCTGTGTGAACTGGGCTACCTGGTGCCGCAACCGGAGCGCGTGACGGTGGAAACCACGGGCATTGACAGCGAAATCACCAGCCAGGCGGGGCCACAGCTGGTGGTTCCGGCAATGAATGCCCGCTACGCGCTGAACGCGGCGAACGCGCGCTGGGGCTCACTGTACGATGCGTTATACGGCAGCGACATCATCCCGCAGGAAGGGGCGATGGTCAGCGGCTACGATCCGCAGCGCGGTGAGCAGGTTATCGCCTGGGTTCGGCGTTTCCTCGATGAATCTCTACCGCTGGAAAACGGCAGCTATCAGGATGTGGTGGCGTTTAAGGTGGTTGATAAACAATTACGCATCCAGTTGAAAAATGGTAAAGAAACCACGTTACGCACCCCGGCGCAGTTTATCGGTTACCGTGGCAATGCCGCTGCGCCGGCCTGCATATTGAGCTGCAAATCGATGCCAACGGGCGGATTGGCAAAGACGATCCGGCGCATATCAACGATGTTATCGTCGAAGCGGCCATCAGTACCATTCTCGACTGCGAAGATTCGGTCGCGGCGGTTGATGCGGAAGATAAAATCCTGCTGTACCGCAACCTGCTGGGCCTGATGCAGGGGACTCTGCAAGAGAAAATGGAGAAAAACGGTCGGCAAATCGTGCGTAAACTGAATGACGATCGTCAGTACACCGCCGCCGATGGCTCTGAAATTTCTCTGCACGGACGCTCGTTGCTGTTTATCCGCAACGTGGGGCATTTGATGACCATTCCTGTGATTTGGGACAGCGAAGGCAATGAAATCCCGGAAGGCATTCTTGATGGCGTCATGACTAGCGCGATTGCCCTCTATGATTTAAAAGTGCAGAAAAACTCGCGCACTGGCAGCGTCTATATTGTGAAACCGAAAATGCACGGTCCGCAGGAAGTGGCGTTCGCCAACAAACTGTTTACCCGCATTGAGACAATGCTCGGTATGGCACCGAATACCCTGAAAATGGGCATTATGGATGAAGAACGTCGGACCTCGCTGAACTTGCGTAGCTGTATCGCTCAGGCGCGCAACCGCGTGGCGTTCATCAATACCGGTTTCCTCGACCGTACCGGCGATGAAATGCATTCGGTGATGGAAGCTGGCCCGATGCTGCGTAAAAACCAGATGAAATCGACGCCGTGGATCAAAGCCTACGAGCGTAATAACGTGCTTTCCGGTCTGTTCTGTGGGCTGCGCGGTAAAGCGCAAATTGGTAAAGGCATGTGGGCAATGCCGGACCTGATGGCAGACATGTACAGCCAGAAGGGCGACCAACTGCGTGCCGGGGCAAACACAGCCTGGGTTCCGTCACCAACCGCTGCTACGCTCCATGCGCTGCACTACCACCAAACCAACGTACAGAGCGTGCAGGCCAACATTGCCCAGAGCGAGTTCAATGCTGAATTTGAACCGTTGCTGGACGATCTGCTGACTATTCCGGTGGCTGAAAACGCTAACTGGTCGGTGGAAGAGATCCAACAAGAGCTGGATAACAACGTGCAGGGGATTCTGGGGTACGTGGTGCGTTGGGTGGAGCAGGGGATTGGTTGTTCAAAAGTGCCGGATATTCACAACGTGGCGCTGATGGAAGACCGCGCAACGCTGCGTATCTCCAGCCAGCATATCGCCAACTGGTTACGTCACGGTATTCTGACCAAAGAACAGGTGCAGGCGTCGCTGGAGAATATGGCGAAAGTGGTTGATCAGCAAAACGCTGGCGATCCGGCTTATCGTCCGATGGCGGGGAATTTCGCTAACTCGTGTGCTTTTAAAGCTGCCAGCGATTTAATCTTCCTCGGCGTGAAACAGCCAAACGGCTATACCGAACCGTTATTACACGCCTGGCGTTTACGCGAAAAAGAAAGTCATTAATAGCGTCAAAAAAGCCCCGGCAAGTTTTATTGTCGGGGCTATGATAGTAACTGCGGTAGTACATTTATCCCGGAAATAACCGGAGCGATTATCAGGGTTTAACAATATTAAATACCCGTAGCGCATTACTAGCGGGCCTAAAACAACAATATGGACATCTTAACGATATTCTGCGCCTGCGTGTGCGGAACAGAAACACTTACCCGATATACTTGTTATGCCAGAGGTAGCAATTGCGTTAGCAGCGTACTGTTGCTGTAAAGTATAACGCCTATATTTTACAGTTCAGTCCTCTTTTGCTTATTACAACCTTAAGTATATCAAGCATATAAAGATAATAAGAGACTGAACAATATGGTTACCTGGACCCAAATGTATATGCCGATGGGAGGACTGGGGCTATCCGCTCTGGTCGCCCTGATCCCGATAATATTCTTCTTCGTTGCACTCGCGGTATTACGTCTGAAAGGACATGTCGCCGGAGCAATAACCCTTATATTATCTATCCTGATTGCAATATTCGCCTTTAAAATGCCGATTGATATGGCATTTGCTGCTGCGGGCTATGGCTTTATTTATGGATTATGGCCTATTGCGTGGATTATTGTTGCGGCGGTGTTCCTCTATAAATTAACCGTTGCCAGCGGTCAGTTCGATATTATCCGCAGCTCGGTTATCTCCATCACTGACGATCAGCGTTTGCAGGTGTTACTGATTGGTTTCTCCTTTGGCGCGCTGCTGGAAGGGGCGGCTGGCTTTGGTGCGCCGGTGGCGATTACCGGTGCGCTGCTGGTGGGCCTGGGCTTCAAACCGTTATACGCGGCGGGGCTGTGTCTGATTGCCAATACTGCGCCGGTGGCGTTTGGTGCGTTGGGCGTGCCGATTCTGGTCGCCGGTCAGGTAACGGGAATCGATCCGTTCCACATTGGCGCAATGGCGGGACGTCAGTTACCGTTCCTGTCGGTTCTTGTGCCGTTCTGGCTGGTAGCAATGATGGACGGCTGGAAAGGGGTGAAAGAGACGTGGCCAGCGGCGCTGGTTGCTGGGGGAAGCTTCGCTGTCACGCAGTTCTTTACCTCTAACTATATTGGTCCGGAACTGCCGGATATTACTTCGGCGCTGGTGAGTATCGTCTCACTCGCTTTATTCCTTAAAGTCTGGCGGCCGAAAAATACCGAAACGGCAATCAGCATGGGACAATCCGCAGGTGCGATGGTGGTGAATAAACCATCTTCTGGCGGTCCCGTGCCTTCAGAATATAGTCTGGGGCAAATCATTCGTGCGTGGTCACCGTTTTTAATCTTAACGGTGCTGGTCACCATCTGGACGATGAAGCCATTTAAAGCGTTATTTGCTCCGGGCGGCGCGTTTTATTCGCTGGTGATTAATTTCCAGATCCCTCATTTGCATCAACAAGTGTTGAAAGCGGCACCCATTGTCGCCCAGCCAACGCCAATGGATGCGGTATTTAAATTCGACCCTCTCTCTGCTGGCGGCACCGCTATTTTTATTGCAGCGATTATCTCTATCTTCATCCTCGGCGTGGGGATCAAGAAAGGTATTGGCGTCTTTGCCGAAACGCTAATTAGCCTGAAGTGGCCGATACTGTCGATTGGCATGGTGCTGGCGTTCGCCTTCGTCACCAACTATTCCGGTATGTCCACCACGCTGGCGCTGGTACTGGCAGGTACAGGCGTGATGTTCCCGTTCTTTTCGCCATTCCTCGGCTGGCTGGGGGTATTCCTTACCGGCTCGGACACTTCCTCTAACGCCCTGTTTGGTTCACTGCAATCGACCACGGCGCAGCAAATCAACGTCTCCGACACCCTGCTGGTGGCAGCAAATACCAGCGGCGGCGTAACTGGCAAGATGATCTCCCCGCAATCTATCGCCGTGGCCTGCGCCGCGACGGGCATGGTGGGCCGAGAATCTGAACTGTTCCGCTACACCGTGAAGCACAGTCTGATTTTTGCCAGCGTTATCGGCATTATCACGCTGTTGCAGGCGTATGTGTTTACCGGGATGTTAGTTTCGTAAGTCAATAATGCCGGATGATCGTTAATATCATCCGGCTACATTTACATTATTCTGTCTTATTAATTGAAAATTATTTCCCTCTTTATTATCCATGCAGCAATAATGTTTTGCGTTCAGATAACCTGCTAAATAATTAAGAACGTGAGAATATCTATTTTTTTTATCACGCAAAACAAGTTTGTACTAATTATGTTCGCTTGATGAGCAAACACCGTGCTATCTGTTGCTTTTGCAATCGCAATCGTTAAAACTATCAACAACTTGGGATAGTTACATTGTGAATAATTGTTACTTTTTTGTTTGTTGAATCTTTTTATAAATACCCCGTCTGACATCGAATAGGGGATATTCTTATAAATTTCACCTGTTTCGTTATCAATAATGCAGTTTTTTAAGAATGGAGGAAGTTATTAGAGAAGATAAAGCATAAAACTATTTCTCCCAGTTACGAATTTTTTAACATTGTTTTGTCACTTGCGTTATTAATGAATAAGAAATTTAAATATAAGAAATCGCTTTTAGCGGCTATTTTGAGCGCAACCCTGTTAGCCGGTTGTGATGGCGGTGGTTCCGGATCTTCCTCCGATACGCCGCCTGTAGATTCTGGAACAGGGTCTTTGCCGGAAGTGAAACCTGATCCAACACCAAACCCGGAGCCGACGCCTGAGCCAACGCCGGACCCAGAACCTACGCCGGAACCGATACCTGATCCTGAGCCAACACCAGAACCGGAGCCAGAACCTGTTCCTACGAAAACGGGTTATCTGACCCTGGGCGGAAGCCAGCGGGTAACTGGTGCTACCTGTAATGGTGAATCCAGCGATGGCTTTACATTTACACCTGGTGAGGACGTTACTTGCGTGGCGGGTAACACGACAATTGCCACCTTCAACACTCAGTCAGAAGCTGCGCGTAGCCTGCGTGCGGTTGAAAAAGTGTCGTTTAGTCTTGAGGACGCGCAAGAACTGGCGGCTTCCGACAATAAGAAAAGCAATGCGGTTTCGCTGGTAACGTCCAGTAACAGCTGTCCGGCGGATACAGAACAGGTTTGCCTGACGTTCTCCTCTGTGATCGAGAGTAAACGTTTCGACTCGCTGTATAAGCAAATCGATCTGGCACCGGAAGAGTTCAAAAAGCTGGTCAATGAAGAGGTGGAAAACAATGCCGCGACCGATAAAGCGCCATCCACTCATACTTCACCGGTCGTGCCTGTCACCACGCCGGGAACAAAACCGGATCTGAACGCCTCCTTCGTGTCGGCTAACGCGGAACAGTTTTATCAGTATCAACCTACGGAAATCATTCTCTCCGAAGGCCGACTGGTAGATAGCCAGGGATATGGTGTTGCTGGCGTCAACTACTACACCAATTCAGGCCGTGGCGTGACAGGGGAAAATGGTGAATTTTCCTTTAGCTGGGGCGAAACCATCTCCTTTGGTATCGATACCTTTGAACTGGGTTCAGTGCGCGGCAATAAGTCGACCATTGCGCTGACTGAACTGGGTGATGAAGTTCGCGGGGCGAATATTGATCAGCTTATTCATCGCTATTCGACGACCGGGCAAAATAATACCCGTGTTGTTCCGGACGATGTACGCAAGGTCTTTGCCGAATATCCCAACGTGATCAACGAGATTATCAATCTCTCGTTATCCAACGGTGCGACGCTGGATGAAGGTGAGCAAGTTGTTAATCTGCCAAACGAATTTATTGAGCAGTTTAAGACGGGTCAAGCCAAAGAGATCGATACCGCGATTTGTGCGAAAACCGACGGTTGTAACGAGGCTCGCTGGTTCTCGCTGACGACGCGCAATGTTAATGACGGCCAGATTCAGGGCGTTATTAACAAGCTGTGGGGTGTGGATACAAGTTACAAATCTGTCAGCAAGTTCCATGTATTCCATGACTCTACCAACTTCTATGGCAGCACCGGTAATGCGCGCGGTCAGGCGGTGGTGAATATCTCCAACGCGGCATTCCCGATTCTGATGGCGCGTAATGATAAAAACTACTGGCTGGCCTTCGGCGAAAAACGCGCCTGGGATAAAAATGAGCTGGCGTACATTACGGAAGCGCCTTCCATTGTGCGCCCGGAAAACGTGACTCGCGAAACTGCCACCTTCAACCTGCCGTTTATCTCGCTGGGGCAAGTCGGCAAAGGTAAGCTGATGGTTATCGGTAACCCGCACTACAACAGCATTCTGCGCTGTCCGAACGGTTACAGCTGGGAAGGCGGTGTTGATAAAAACGGTCAGTGTACGCGTAACAGTGATTCTAATGATATGAAGCACTTTATGCAGAACGTGTTGCGCTATCTGTCCAACGATAAATGGACGCCGGACGCGAAAGCCAGCATGACCGTAGGCACCAACCTGGATACTGTCTATTTCAAACGTCATGGTCAGGTTACAGGAAACAGTGCTGAGTTCGGCTTCCATCCGGATTTTGCGGGTATCTCCGTTGAGCATTTAAGTAGCTATGGCGATCTCGATCCGCAGAAAATGCCGCTGCTGATCCTTAACGGCTTTGAGTATGTGACTCAGGTGGGGGGCGATCCCTATGCAGTGCCTCTGCGTGCAGATACCAGCAAACCGAAGCTGACCCAGCAGGATGTGACCGATTTGATCGCCTATATGAACAAAGGTGGCTCGGTGCTGATCATGGAAAACGTGATGAGCAATCTTAAGGAAGAGAGCGCGTCTGGCTTTGTGCGTCTGCTGGATGCCGCAGGCCTGTCAATGGCACTGAACAAGTCGGTGGTGAATAACGATCCGCAGGGTTATCCAGACCGCGTGCGCCAGCGTCGAGCGACTGGCATTTGGGTTTATGAACGTTATCCGGTTGTGGAGGGTGAGCTGCCGTACACCATTGATTCCAAAACAGGAAAAGTTACCTGGAAATATCAGATTGATAACAAGCCTGATAAGAAACCGAAACTGGAAGTAGCCAGCTGGCAAGAAGAGGTTGATGGTAAACAGGTAACTCAATTCGCCTTTATCGATGAAGCCGACCACAAAACGACTGAATCTCTGGATGCTGCGAAGAAGAAAATTCTGGAAAAATTCAAGGGATTAGAGGAGTGTAAGGACTCGACATATCACTACGAAATCAACTGCCTGGAATACCGTCCTGGCACGAACGTTCCGGTTACTGGTGGCATGTATGTTCCGCGCTATACGCAACTGAATCTCAGCGCCGACACTGCAAAAGCGATGGTGCAGGCGGCGGATTTAGGCACCAACATTCAGCGTCTGTATCAGCATGAGCTCTACTTCCGGACCAATGGTCGCAAAGGTGAGCGTCTGAGCAGCGTCGATCTGGAACGTCTGTACCAGAACATGTCGGTCTGGCTGTGGAATGAAATTGAATACAGCTATGACAGCAGCAAGGAAGACGAGCTGGGCTTTAAAACGTTCACCGAGTTCCTGAACTGCTACGCCAACGATGCCTATACTGGCGGCACGCAGTGTTCTGATGAGCTGAAAAAATCGCTGGTCGATAACAACATGATCTACGGCGAGAAGAGCGTTAATAAAGCGGGCATGATGAACCCCAGCTATCCGCTCAACTATATGGAAAAACCGCTGACGCGCCTGATGCTGGGTCGTTCCTGGTGGGATCTGAACATCAAAGTTGATGTCGAGAAGTATCCGGGAGCGGTATCGGCAGAAGGTGAGAAGGTTACTGAAACCATCAGCCTGTACTCGAATCCGACCAAATGGTTTGCGGGTAACATGCAGTCTACTGGCCTATGGGCTCCGGCTCAGAAAGAGGTCACCATTGAGTCTTCTGCATCAGTTCCTGTGACTGTCACCGTGGCGCTGGCCGACGATCTGACCGGACGCGAGAAGCATGAAGTCGCGCTGAACCGTCCGCCAAAAGTGACGAAAACCTATGATCTGAAAGCCAATGATAAGGTGACCTTCAAGGTGCCTTACGGTGGTCTGATTTATATCAAGGGCAACAGCCCAAAGAATGAGTCAGCCGAATTCACCTTTACTGGTGTGGTAAAAGCGCCGTTCTATAAAGACGGCGAATGGAAAAACGCTCTGAACTCCCCTGCGCCGCTGGGCGAGCTGGAATCAGACGCTTTCGTTTATACCACGCCGAAGAAGAACCTTGAGGCCAGCAATTTCACTGGTGGTGTAGCAGAATTCGCTAAAGATCTGGATACCTTTGCCAGCTCGATGAATGACTTCTACGGTCGTAATGATGAAGACGGTAAGCACCGGATGTTTACCTATAAAAACTTGACGGGGCACAAGCATCGTTTCACCAACGATGTGCAGATCTCCATCGGTGATGCGCACTCTGGTTATCCGGTAATGAACAGCAGCTTCTCGACGAACAGCACCACGCTGCCGACGACGCCGCTGAACGACTGGCTGATCTGGCACGAAGTTGGTCACAACGCCGCCGAAACGCCGCTGACTGTTCCTGGCGCAACTGAAGTAGCGAACAACGTGCTGGCGCTGTACATGCAGGATCGCTATCTCGGCAAGATGAACCGTGTCGCTGACGACATTACCGTCGCGCCGGAATATCTGGAGGAGAGCAACGGTCAGGCATGGGCGCGCGGCGGTGCGGGTGACCGTCTGCTGATGTACGCACAGCTGAAAGAGTGGGCAGAGAAAAACTTTGATATCAAGACGTGGTATCCAGATGGCAATCTGCCAGCGTTCTACAGCGAGCGTGAAGGGATGAAAGGCTGGAACCTGTTCCAGTTGATGCATCGTAAAGCACGCGGCGATGAGGTTGGCAAAACCAAGTTTGGCGAAAGAAATTACTGTGCCGAATCCAACGGTAACGCTGCCGACACGCTGATGCTGTGTGCATCCTGGGTCGCCCAGACGGATCTTTCGGAGTTCTTTAAGAAATGGAATCCGGGCGCGAATGCTTACCAGTTGCCGGGAGCGAGCGAGATGAACTTCGAGGGCGGTGTGAGCCTCCAGCCTTACGAGACGCTGGCGGCGCTTAATCTGCCGAAACCGCAGCAAGGGCCGGAAACCATTAATCAGGTTACCGAGCATAAGATGTCAGCTGAGTAAGCCTGTATGCCGGAAAAGGCGCTCGCGCCGCATCCGGCATGAAATAAGGCGCATCGGGCCTGGAGGAAAGCCGTATGGCATACACCTGCAGGCCCGCATCCGGCAAGTTACAACAAATAACCTTTAACCATGCTTTTTGATGTTTTTCAGCAATACCCCGCGGCGATGCCCGTCCTGGCTACCGTCGGAGGATTGATTATCGGCAGTTTTTTGAATGTGGTGATTTGGCGTTACCCCATCATGCTGCGCCAACAAATGGCGGAGTTTCACGGTGAAATGCCGAGTACGCAGTCAAAAATAAGCCTGGCGCTGCCACGCTCGCACTGTCCGCATTGCCAGCAGACTATCCGCGTTCGTGACAATATTCCGCTGCTCTCCTGGCTGATGCTCAAAGGGCGCTGCCGCGACTGTCAGG
>OATU01001601.1_pt1 | contig 12951 bp, 9 predicted proteins | sample 1516711 | NCBI WGS metagenome assembly OATU01 (sample SAMEA2579971, study PRJEB22360) | human gut metagenome | biome: human gut; feature: human-associated habitat; material: faeces | place: Denmark | collected 2008/2010 | reverse complement strand
GTAGCCAGCGTTCATCCTGAGCCAGGATCAAACTCTCCATTGTAAAGTGTTGATGAACGGCAAGAAGGTGGAAAGGCAAGGAGGCAAAAGCCCCCGTACAAATCACCCCGCATGCCGAAGTTGTCTCTGATTCAGAACGCCTGTTATCGAATAGTCATTGTGGTCCTTAAAACACCTTTCTCCTGTAAATTGAACGGTTCGTTTCATTACCCGGATGCCGGACAACGCACACGGGGGGAACCCCACGGCGCGGGACGGCATCCGCTTCTTCTTGTACTACTTCTCTGTCTTATGTAAATCCTTTCAAAGAACTCTTTCTTCATTCGCCGGGGAAACCCGGCGGCCGGGGGAACATCGTTCCCGAAAGCGAGTGCAAAAGTAACAAGAATATCCCGAACCGCCAAACTTTCAAACGAAAAAAATGAGGGGAAACGAAAACTTTTCCGAATGTTTGACAAGAAAGGACGGGAAAACCGGGGCTACACCTTATAATAATATATGCGCGGGCGGGGACCTCGGGAGCGGAAGGGGCGGAAGGGAGCCGGAGGGAAAGGTATAGCACGAAACTCAGGGAAGACCGGAAAAAGCCTTACAGCCGCAGACGGGGCGGAAACTATAGCGGGCGCGCCGCGGACGGATGGAAACGCCGGAAAGGGAGGGAAAGGATGCCGCCGGGCCCGGACGGGAGCCCGAAAGGGCCGCACCCGGAAGGCCGGACGGGCCGGACGACAGCGCCGTCCGGCCCGTTTCGCAAAGCCGGAAACTCCGAACCGGAGGGAATGACAAGGGGAAAAAGAAAAAGGGGAAGCGAATACACGCTCCCCCCGGCCATGCAAAGGTAAGCACAAATGGAGGAAAATGCAAACCAATGGCGAATTTCCTTGACAGCTCCGGCAAGCACAACACAAGACCGGAAAACGGAAAGACTATCAATGCCCGACAAAAGCCAAGAACAGTACAGACACTCACACGGAAGCAGATAAAACGTTAAAAAAACAAAGACAAACGAAAAAGACCCGATAAAAAACACAGAAAGAGAACTTGAAAGACCGACATTTTTGTAACTTTGCGGATAAATATGAGGGCCAAATCCCTACAACAGAGCGTTATAAAAAGATGAGCATAAAAAGCATGATAGTGGCAATCGGGGTGCTGGCCGGTCTTCCGGCACAGGCCCAAATGCACCGCTACGACACCAGCTTCACGGTTTCGCAACACCACTTTGTCGACACCATCCCTCTGAAACTCGACGATGACCAACTCTATGTGCCCATACGGATCGGCGAGAAGACCTACCGGTTTAATCTCGATACGGGGTCGAGCCAAGGTATGCTATATTATGGCACGCGCGTGCCGGTGGTCAAGGAACTCGGCCATGTGGTTTCATACGATGCCAATGGCGTGGCCGACACCACTCTAGTGGTGCAACTGCCTGAAATGCAGTTGGGCAGACTGACCATAGCAGGCTACGTGGCCGCCGTGAAATCACGCAAAGTCTATCGTAACAACTTCGACGGCATCATCGGATTCGATCTTTTCAATAAAGGCATTGCGGGCAAGATAGACCCCAAGAGAAAATGCCTGATACTCACAGATATCAAAGGTTACTTCGACAACGAGCCGGGACACACGCTGAAATATAAATTGGTCAGATTTGTGCCCTACGTGCTCGTAAGTCCGTTCATGCGCCACACCGACCTCGCCCTGTTTGACACCGGTGCCCGCCAACTCTACCAGATGAACCGCGAACACTTCTTCGACCACCGATACAAAAGCAAGCAAGTGAATGCACAGGTGGAGGGAGAGGCCCGCGGCAACTTCGCCATAGGCACGAACAGCACGGAAAAACAAGACATCGTGTATTTTCTAAACCTTGACCGGTTGAAATGGGACGACTTTTCCTTCGCCCGGGTGCGCGCCATCACCACCCAAGGCGACTCGCGCATCGGCGCCCAGTTGTTCAATTACGGCAGTGTGGTGGTGAATCCGTGGAAGAAGCAGCTCACATTCTCCCCCTACAACGGGGCTGACAGCGTGAGTGTGAGCAACAGACAGTTCGGAGTGGCCTTTATCGATAAGGACGACCAAGCCGCCATCGGCCTCATCTGGCACAAGAGCGATGCCTACAAGAACGGCATGAGACAGGGAGACATTGTGCTGAAAATCAACGACGAGCCCATCGACTCCTACCGCAAATTTACAGCCTACCGGTTTGCCGACGGGCACACCTACAAGTTTGTGCTGCGCGACAGGCGCGGTTTCGACAAAGAAGTGAGCGTGACCCGTTAGCCACCAAATCATCCCATCAATCATCAACAAACATGGAATCATTGAAGAGAATCTTCCGCATCGGCAAAGGTCCGTCGAGCAGCCACACGATGGGCCCACAACAGGCCGCCCAAATCTTTGCCAACAGCCATCCCAAAGCCAAGGCTTTTGAGGTGACCCTATACGGCAGCCTCGCCGCCACAGGCAAGGGGCACATGACCGACGTGACCATCAAGGCTGTGCTCGAACCGATAGCCCCCGTGGAAATCGTGTGGAAAGCCGACATCGTACTCCCTTTCCACACCAACGGCATGGTGTTCAAATCTTTTAACGGGGCCCACCACGTGACCGACGAATGGACGGTCTACAGCATCGGTGGAGGTGCCCTCTCGGAGGGCAAAGGCAAAGACGACCTGTTCTATTCGCCCTCGGTGTACCAGCTACACACGCTCAAGGAAATACAGCAATGGTGTGAAGACAGCGGTAAAAGCTACTGGCAATATGTGGACGAATGCGAGGGAGCAGAGATTTGGGACTATCTGCGCACTGTGTGGCAGACCATGCAGGAAGCCATTGAGCGCGGACTCGACCACGAGGGACGACTGCCCGGGCCACTCAACTTGGCACGCAAAGCCCCCAACTACTACATCAAGGCGCGCGGTTACAAGCACTCGTTGCAAAGCCGCGGACTGGTCTACGCCTACGCACTGGCCGTGAGCGAAGAGAATGCCTCGGGGGGCACCATCGTCACCGCCCCCACCTGCGGAGCCTGCGGTGTGGTGCCGGCCGTGCTCTACCAACTGGCCAAAGGCCACGAGTTCAGCGAGTCGAAGATGCTCCATGCTTTGGCCACTGCCGGACTGTTTGGCAATATCGTCAAGTTCAACGCCTCCATATCAGGGGCCGAAGTAGGTTGCCAAGGCGAGGTGGGCGTGGCCTGCGCCATGGCCTCGGCAGCAGCGTGCCAACTCTTCGGCGGGAGTCCGTCGCAAATAGAATATGCTGCAGAAATGGGCCTGGAACACCACCTCGGCATGACCTGCGACCCCGTGTGCGGACTGGTGCAGATACCCTGCATCGAGCGCAATGCCTTTGCCGCCTGCCGAGCCCTCGATGCCCAACTCTACGCCTCGTTCAGCGACGGCCGCCACCGCGTGTCGTTCGACCATGTGGTGGAAGTAATGAAACAAACCGGGCACGACCTGCCCTCACTCTACAAAGAAACGGGCATCGGAGGACTAGCCAAAGACTACGACCTGTTGAGAAAGGCAGGATGTTCCTGAATCACAAACACCATACGAAGATGACTATTAAAGCACTGTTTTTCGACATCGACGGCACACTGGTGAGCTTCAAGACCCACCGCATACCGTCCTCCACGGTGGACGCCCTGCGCCGGGCCAAAGCCAATGGCGTGAAAATATACATCTCCACGGGCCGCCCCGTAGGATTCATCACCAATCTGGGACAGATAGCCGGGCTCATCGACGGCTACATCACCACTAACGGAGCTCTCTGTTTCATCGGCCACAACACCGTCTGCCGGCACGAGATAGCCCACTCTGACGTGGACACCATCTTGCAAGCCTGCGCCCACAGCCGGAGACCGGCCATCGTGGTAGGCGAGCGCGACATTGCCGTGTACCAACACCAATCCATTGTGGACAAGGTGTTTCGTGACGGGTTGGGACTCCATGACTTCCGCTTTGCCGACCTCGACATCGTGATGCGGCAACCCATCTTGCAGGTGACACCCTTCATCACGGCAGAAAAGGAAGCGGAACTGATGGCCACCATCAGCGACTGCACAAGCGGCCGGTGGTCTCCCGAGTTCACCGACATCACCCAACGAGAAGCCGACAAAGGCAAAGGACTACTTGCCATGACGGCCCACTTGGGACTGCACACAGACGAGACAATGGCTTTCGGTGACGGCGGCAATGACATCAGCATCATCCGCCGGGCAGGCATCGGAGTGGCTATGGGCAATGGCGGAGAGCGGGTGAAAGCCGAAGCCGATTTCGTGACCACCTCCGTGGACGATGAAGGCGTCAGACACGCACTCTGCCACTACGGTGTGATTTAGCCCCGGAAGGCTTCCACTGACTTCCCAGACTGTCCATTGACAAATCTTCGACAAAGCAGATAAAACTACACTTATACCATTTAGAAAATACCATCAAGATTATGAAAAAAGTTATACTTCGAAAACTCTTGGTGCTGCTGGCGGCAATAACCATACCAGCCCATGCAGCGGGAACTTTGATTGTCGTATCCAACAACAGCGATGTCCAGCGACACGAACTGATAGAACTTAACTTGGATGCGCTCCGGAAACATGCCGGACTGGCTGAATCGGAAACTTTTCTGATCAAGAACACGCTCGGGCAGGAACTTCCTTATCAGCTTTCACACGACGGACAGCTACTGATGGAAGTAAGCGTGCAACCTCATGCCAAGGCGACCTATCAAGTGATGAAAGGTACTCCGCAGCCCATGAGAACCTATGTCTGCGGAAAGATGTACCCCCTGCGCAAAGATGACATTGCATGGGAAAACGATCGTTGCGCCTATCGCGTTTATGGGCCGGCCTTGCAACGGACGGGAGAGAAATCATACGGCATTGATGTATGGGTGAAGAACGTGCCCTACCCTGTCGTGGAAAAACGCTACGAGATAGACCACAAGGGGAATCTCTTGGCTGACTCCCTCAAGAGCGTGGGTCTGGAAATGCTGAATGACTCTGTGGACAAAGCCACCTCGTTTCATCTCGATCATGGAGAGGGAATGGACGCATACGCAGTCGGTCCGACCCTCGGGTGCGGTACACCGGCCTTGATGAATGGCCGGACGATGATTTTCCCCTACTGCTATGAGCGTTACCGCATCTTGGACAACGGTCCCCTGAGGTTTACGGTAGAACTGGACTATGCGCCCAACAAGGACGGAGTAGTGGAACACCGGCGGATAAGCTTGGACAAAGGTGCGCATTTCAACCGCATGACAGTGTGGTATGAACACATTCGGCAACCCTTGACACTGGCTACAGGAGTGGTGCTCCACAAGACCGGCGACCTGAAAGTCGGCAGCGACTACATTTGCTATGCAGACCCGACCGACAGACCGGATGTCCACAATTCGCAGATCTATGTGGGGGTGCTGTTTCCCGAAGGAGCAAACAAAACCTTTGTCACCGAAGACAAGAGCCACGCTATAGGCATGATAGACAACTATAAGGGGAAAGAATATACCTATTATTTCGGGGCAGCATGGAGCAATTACGACATCCGCAACTTTGCCCAGTGGACACTTGAGACCGAGTCGTTTCTCCAAGCCTTGAGCCAGCCCCTCACCGTCACCCTCCGTTGAAGGAATGGAGAGGGCAAAACCAGTTTGTTAAAGTTCATTTTAAGAGACACAACAAAAGCCATATCCATGCATTATAAAGCCGGATATGGCTTTTCCATTACTGTTTTTCGATTCTCAAGGATAGGCTTTTCTATTGATTTCCTACCCTATAAAAAGGTCTATTTGATAGCATCGTATGCCCGAATGGCTTCAATGAACCGCCCGTTGACATCCTCGAAGGTATAGAGACCGTCGGCATTGGCGGTAAGGCCTTTAAGTTTCAAGGAGTAAACCATCGGCGGATTGTCGAGCGAAAGCATCTTCAAGCCCCTGAGCTGGTCGGTGGTCTGATAGACAATGTTCACAGCCACAAACTCCTTGCCGCTCTTGTCGGACCACTTCTCAAACACCACCTTACTCCCGATGGGCGTTTTCTTCTCGATGGAGTTGGGCAGTTCGTAGTCGTCAACCCCAAGGGCGGCATCGACACTGGCTATATTGGAGTCATGCCCGCAAAGGAATGTAAACTTGCGCCCCGCAGAGTTGAGTTCGTCGTTGAGGTATACCAACAGCGGATGGGCCACATTGGCAGCCACAATGGGAGCTGTGAACAACACGTCGCCATACACATCTTTTATCTTGGCAATCTTCTCCCAATCGCTCAGTGTGATGTCATGACCGAAAGCGGCCTTTTTGGCATCAGGCTCCTCATAGTATTGCAGGATGAAAGCATCGGAGGCGGAATTGGCCAATTTGAGCGAACCTTTCATCTTAGGCTCGTCATAAAGTTTGAAAATAAACTGTGTGTTATAATCATCGAAAGCACAAGTTTCACCACTCTTGCAGGCAGGAGAGTCCTTGAGGTCGAGCACTTTAGCCGTGACGGCATAGCTGTCTTTCAGCTTCTCGTTGATGCCCACGATGCCTTTCTTTCCTCCCATGGCTGCAATCTGCTTCAGCGCCTCCTGCTGGAAAGCATCACTCACTTTCGTGAGCCGTGGACAGAATACCGGATCCATTTTACTGGCATTATAGCGATGATTCACACGTACATTGGCAAGAGGCATGAAACCTGATGAGAAATATTGTGCCGTGGCAATAGTACGCTGCATACTATTGGCATAGAAGTTCACCTCATCGGTCGTCGGCACGGCATTCTCTTTAAACAGTCCTTCATCAACAAGCCACTTGCGGAAATACTGTCCCATCATGGTTTCGAGTACACCGCCCCGTAAGGTCAGTTCGCTCGAAGCCGATGTCCAGTTTATCCACTGGTGAGGAGTGAGCCTACTGAGCGCACTGCCGTTTGTGGAAAGCGGCGAGCGGATGCTGTGCCGGCTCAGAATGACAACTTCCTTCAGCGTGTAACGCTCTTTGAAACTTTGCGGGCGTTGCAGCTGTGCCATCAATAGCGACGGCACAAGCAGCAATAGAAGCGACAATATGTTAGTTCTAAGTATTCTCATGATAGTCTTAGTTTAAACGGTTGGATCAGAACTTGATTTGGAGACGAGTTTCAAGGATAGACACATGATTGTCGGGAGCTGCAGCACGATTTTGGGTCTTGGTGTAGGAAGCACGTACACGCCATATCATGTATTTGTTGGGATAGTAGTTGAACGTGGCCGACCAGTCGTTCGAACGTCCGCCAAGCACTCCTGCATGGCTGTCGGAAAGGTCTGTGTAATCGTAAGCCAGCACCACTTCCATAGCACCGGGATCGGGTGTATCAATGCCCCCATCCCAATAGTTGTATTTATAGTCTTTGCCCTTCACGATGCCACGCAGAGAACAGTAGGCGCCACTTGCATGGTAGGCATGATAGCCGGCATCACGCGTCACGGCCGCATAGAAATATTGAGTTTCGATGCCCAAACGGCCAACGGCAGCAGTCAATTCAGGCGTAAACTTATAGAGTGCCTTTGCATTGTCTACAGATGCTTCCAGCGAAGTGATGCTGGCCACACGGGTAGGCCAAGTGGTTTTCAGAACATACGACTTATGGTTGAGTTGCGTATCAGAATTATAACGCGGACTCTCATAAGCACCCGACACGCCCACATGGAAGATTCTGCCACGCTCCGTAAACGGACGATAAACTAAACGAGACATCATACCCACAGCCTGATTGCCCAACTTGTCGGAGGTCATCTTCATGGCATCGGTCTCGGAGAAGAAACTGGCGGTGGCAAGGAACTTGTCGTCGGAATGCTCATACATGAAGCCGAGCAGACGGGAGTTGTTGAACGCCTGATTGCTGCGAGGCTCTTCCATAGAGATTTTGAACGACGAACTCGTGGAACTCTGCAATCCATACTGATGGATGAAGTAACCGGCACGCAAAAGATCGTGACCGCTGAGCGAACGCTCAATGAATACATCTTTCATGCCAACCTTACCGTAAGCGTAGCCGATATCAACTTTGGCCGTCCACTTACCATACTTGGCCTTGAAGCCGACACGCATATCCGGAACGGCAAAACCGTCGTTGAATTTTTCATCACCCTCTTTTGCCTTGAACAAGCCACCATCCAAAAGGATTCGACCGGAAGGTTTGACTATGAGTTTTTCCTCATCTTGTGCATTGGCACTACCCACAAAAAGCAGACTAAGAGCAAGCACTCCAAATATCTTTTTCATATTCTAAATATTAGTTGATAATAAAATCGGTTGGATTTTAGTTTCTTCATGATAGCCATGCCCAAAGGCTTAGTTGGCCTTGCGCTCGCTCTTTTTCACTTTGCCGGCCTTGTCGAGTTTGGCAAATTCAGCCTTGGCTTTCTCGAGCTGGGCCATGAAATTCTTGTTGGCATGCAAGCGGGCAACGACTGCACTCGACACAAGGCGGGCTGCATCGACATCGCTCTGGAAATGATAGCCACAAATGACACGGCTCTGCCCCATCTCATAACCACGCTTCAAGATCTCATTCTGCCGGTCTATATTGATTTCTGAAAGGATAAGAGCTGTAGCCCAGCCGATGGCAGTATGGCCGGAAGGATAGGACCCATTGGTAGAGAGTTCTTGCTGCTGTTCGGGATTGCAGGTCGTCTCATGATAGAAAGCGAACGGACGGACACGCATATAATAATTTTTAGCTGCACGGGTAGCAAGATCACCGGCATCTTCACGCATACCTAAAACAAGCTTATAAATCTCAGGAGTGGTCTCCTTTGAGATTCTAATGCCAAAAGCCTCTGAAAAAGCATTGGGTACACCATCGCCATTGACACGGGCATCGGCTGCCGCCTGATCGCCACGGGGAGTATTACGCTGGAGCTTGCCCCACTGATACTGGGCCTCATCATTCATCCAAAGGATGCTACCCGGCTGAGGTGGAGCCGGAAGAAGCTCAAGGCTGTTGGCCACTTCATCGGCTTGAAGGAAATAAAGGTCGGGATTGGTTCTTACGTCTTTGATTTTCTGTTGTGCGAAAGTTGACAACGTGAAAACAGACAGCAACACTACAAATAGACTTTTACGGTTCATAATCGTTAGAAATTTAGATTGTTTGTTAATGATTGAAAAACGTGCTGCAAAGATATAAGGAATTGTAAAAAGAAAAAAGTTGCATCCGATGATTTAAGCGATTCACCGAAATGCAACTTTTTACAAAGCACTGTCATACAGTCATTTACGAAAACCAGCGCGGCTTCATATTTTTTAAGTCAGCATCAAAATGTAGGCTGCCATACTTGACGGATGGCGCTCGGAATACTGTAAAATGGCAGCCTCATTGGGCTTAATCTTGTTTTTAACCAAACGACTTATGACCGGATTCAGATTGCCTACCATGTCGAGCATGCCGGGAATAAACGTGCGCTTGACTTTTGCATCGGCAATGAGAAGTGCAAGGACTTTAGCCTGTTGGTTGTCATAGCTCGTAAACTGGAGAATAGATGCCAACAGACGATGGTCAGTGAAATCCATATTGGCATAAAAACGTTCCACAAACTTACCTATACGTACTGTCAAATCGTGTGTATGCCCAGCAATTTCAGCCTCTAATTTCTTGTCGAATAATTTATTTACCCTTTCTTCATTCCTATTAACGACTTGCTGCCGCACAGCACTATAATCCTTCATAGTTTGGGCAAGGGCAAGCCTGCTAAGTATCTGCTCCACGCGGCAGTCCACGTGGCGCATGCAACGCAATAGCGTGATGCGGTCTTTATGCTCCATATCAGTGGTTTCACTTTCCAACTGGGCTATCTGTGCGACCACCACCTTGTCGGCATTGGGGAGAGACCGTAGCTGCCCAAGACGCTGCCGGGCATAGTCTTTAAGTTTACTCAAAGTCTCGTCTGCGAACATGGCATTGTATCGCTTGTCTATGTCGTGAAGCCGATCGGCAAGTTCCGCCAATGGCTTGATGGCCAATTCCTTCCGGAAAGTTTCTATCATAACTTCCAAATCGGCATTGATGCCCTCCAAAGGCAAAGTTCCGGCAAGGTCGGCGGTATATTTGTCGAGGCGGTCACTAATGTTTCTCACGGTCGTCAGCCATTGGACATTCTCTACAGCCTGACTGCGAATATTCTCTATCAGCCCGGTTTGTATGGCGGCATCTGTCAGTTCCGCGAGTCTGTGACTGTCATAAAGTTCCGTGCGCAAGATTTCTTGTCGCTGGTTGTCAACGAATTTCATCAGCAGCAAAGCCGTATTCCTGTTCATGCGCATAATCGTGTCGGAGACTGCGGACAGCCGGACATTAACCCGCTTCCATGACTCCTTGCCATGAGGCCCCACCCCATTGATTTCTGTCTCCAATGGCTCTATCTCATTTTTGTAGTCTCCCGCAAGCAACTCACTAACTTGCCGAAGTTCTGACAGACGGCGGAGAAGATCATTTTTACGCGCTACAATCTGCTTAATGCCGATGTGCCGATAACGGCGATAGCCCACAAACAATACCAGAAAGAAGATGATGACGGAGGCAAAAGAGACGGCCAACAAACGACGTGACACCCCGCTGTGCTGCACTTCCACCCAGCTTGAATGGTTTTCCTTCCCCGGCACGAAGTGCAAGACTCCCAAATTGCACCCCAGATACAAATGATTGTCGACGGCAAGCGAAGCATTGGGGTTGAATCGGATGTCGCGAAAGAATAGCCCCGTCTCCACCAAACGACGGTCACGGATGCTGAAACGCCTCAATCCAAAGTCCATCAATCCATATACCGTAGTATCATTTGCCAGAATAATCTTATTGATACCGGTGACGCTGATGCTATCCGCACTCCCTTGCAACACGAGTTTGTCATTGGCAAGCACCACCATTGATGCGGGATATTCGTCGTTCACCACCACGCCACGGATTCCCTCCATGTGCTCGAAACCCCGAATGGCTTTGTAACTGCCATTTTTTCCGGCAAACACCCCATCGTTCAGCGTGGTGAGATAAACGAGGGCGCTACCTTCGGGACGATAAAAAGAGGTGATGTATTTGTCGGAGAAGGCTGCCACCGTGTCGGGCTGTCCTCCGGCGAGTCCCATTCTCACCAGTCCATCCTGCACTCCGAGCAGCATCGACACACTGTCTTCTCCGGCCTCTATGGCAAAAGCCGTCACTTTGTCCTTAGATGCATAGCACTCCTGACTGCGTGAAAGCAAGTAGTTACGCCACAGCTGGCCGCTTAAAGCGAGTTGCTTCACCTGACGCTCGTCGTTCAGATAGTAGAGCGTACCATCCTTGGCATAGACGTTCACAATAGGACTTTCTCTGATAAAGTCGAACACTTTGCCGGCTTCCTCCGTATTTTTCTTTTGAAAGAATATCTCGTTGTTTACATTGACATAATAGATATTGCCTTTGTCTGCACAAGCCGAAATAATAGGTGCATCTGTGTTGAACACATCAAGGTGCATAGGCACCTTCCAAAGCGCATTGTCCGTGACGAGCAGCATGAAACCGTTGCGCTCGTCACGAAGCACGATATTGCAACTGTTCACAGGAATCTCACGCCGCAGACGGATTCGCGTAAAAGTTTTCAAATCTTTAGTGAGCAGGGCGTGATTGATATTGAGAAAACAAAATGTACCTTCTGAACGATAGAAAACATTGGCATTGAAGTCGAGTTCGTATGTCTTACTATCACCATTGCCCTCCACATAAAACCTGTTCCCGGCCAAGATGTGCAGTTTGTTGTCATAAAGGGCTACGAAATCTATTTTCTCTCCGCCATGCGTTATGGTCACTTTCTGTGTGCGGACATCCACTCTGAGCACTCCATTATTGGAGGCCGCAATGATGGTGCTGCCATTTTGCAGCACCATTTTCTTCACCACGCACGGAGCCCCTTCATGCTGCCGGGCATACTGAGCGCCCGGATAGAGCATCTGCGGTGTCGTAGCCGTGTCACCGGAAAGGACAAAAAGTCCCTGACTCGTTGAGAAAAACAGCTTGCCGCCAGCTTCGATGGCATCGTATGCCGAATAATTGAGCTGCTTACCGACAATGGGATAACAGTGCATAAGGGTAAACCGGGAACCATCGAAATGCCATCTCTGCAAACCGCTGTTTCGCACCCCGATCCAATAATCATCTCCCAAATGCTTGACAAAATAGATGCGGTCGAAAGCTATCTTATACCCCTGACGTCCGCTATTGGTCACTCTCCACACTTTTCCATACTCGTCGCCTAACCAACAAAGCGTGTCGTTCTCTTCGGAAATGGAAGCCAACCGCTCATTGAAATAGTATTCGGTTTCGTTGAGCGATTTATCATTTCCCTGTTCGGCGCAACTTATTAGCGAGAAAAAGATGATGATCGAAGCAAAGATATGGTGATATATTTTCATGATCTAAATTTTAGTAAGGAAAACGCACCGACACAGAATCCGCATGCACACGGTGACCAAGCACAGGAAAGGAGCAATCCTTCCGGTATAACTGCTACGGGCTTTTTACATCGGTACAGAATTGGAATCTTTATGCAAAGATAAACAAAAGTTCTTAAAAGCATGGAGGCAGACAGGAAAAATGCAGAAATAAAGTGGCAACGTCTCCTAATCTCTATCCCAGTACCAACAAGATGGCCCTTATGCCCATACATGGAGACTTATCCGGCTCGACCGGCTTCTGACGGAAAAAAAAGTCAGAGCGGAAATTGTCAAGCTATTTATCCGTTTTCGGCCTCTGATATTGCGATATTCTTGGCGGGCAACCCGCTCGGCGCAAATGCGCGAATTTGGCGGCTTTTTCAAACCGTTGATAATCATCCGTTTGAATTTCATTGACAGATATTAAGGGCCGGAAAAAGGACTGAAAGGGCCCAAACGGGCTTGCAAAAGGGCCACAGTTGCGCTGCAACTGTGGCCCTTTCAGCTTTCAAG